>CENU01415883.1_pt1 | contig 13351 bp, 17 predicted proteins | sample 361331 | NCBI WGS metagenome assembly CENU01 (sample SAMEA2619766, study PRJEB7988) | marine metagenome | isolation source: saline water (ENVO:00002010), including
TCAGAACATGTACCTCACAGTAAGTGGTAATACTAGACATCAGATCAATAGTAGTGGGCATCCTATAGCAAATAACCAACCTGCTTGGATGGCCAGCGGTCGTGGTGGCTGGCGATACGGAAATCAGTATGATGGTGCTAACAGCTGGAGAGAATTAGACAACATTGGATGGAATTTTTCTACACAAGGCGGCGTCACAACCTCAAACAACTGTAGAGTAACAGTTCCTATTGCAGGGTATTATCATTGTTATCTTCAAGGTTATTGGTACAACAACTCAAACTCAACCAACGGGTACACTCATTGGAATATCGCACTAAACGGCGGCAATGGTCAGATGTATGGTGGTAGAACTCCACATACCATGTTTGCATACGGATTACGTAACAACCACGCTCCTGGCGTTATGACAGCGTTTACACGCTATATGAATGCCGGACAATATGTAACACCTAGACCATATTTTGGAGGTAATCAAGGAAGAATACATGGGAATCATGCTTGTTGGGCAGGATATTTGATAGGATAAAAGATGGCTAATTACGATAGTTTTAAAAGAATAGACAGCGATGCAATCATAGACTCCCAAGTTGCAACTGTGGATATAGGCGATAATTCAATTACAGGTGATAAAATATTTGCAGGTGATTTACTAGCTGCTGACATGAATAATAATATTGTTAGTTCCGGAAAATTTGATCCTACAAATTTTGATATATCTGGAAAAACTGTAACATATCGTCCAATTATAAACGGCGACATAAGCAATAGCGCAGCCATACAAGGTGATAAATTTGCTTCAGGAGCTATGGCCACTAATTTAGGAGGAACTCCTGCAAATCGTGCAGGGATGGATGTAAGTAGTGCAAGTTTACATGTTCCAGCAGGTAGTACTAGTGCCCCTAGTATCCACAGTCCGTCTAACAGAGGAACTGGATTTAGATTCAACGGTAATTCAACGGAGTTGGTTGCAAACACCAATGTAGGTGTTAGGATGAATACCAATGGTAATGTTCAAAGACCAAATAGTGTATACTTTACAGCATCAGGAACTAGTGGTTGGAGATATGCAAATTCATATGGTGGAACTGGATGGAGAAGTCTAAACAACAACTTTGGATGGACTACTCAACAAAACGGAGGAAGCAATTTTGGATCTGGTAGATTTACTGCTCCTGTAGCTGGCTTTTATCAGTTCCATTTTGAAACATATGCAAGAAATGATGCTAATAACACTAACGGCTATTATCATATGAGCATAGGAAAAAATGGTGGGAATCAAATGGTAGGAGGACGAACACCGCATGGTATATTTGCACACAGCACAGGCAGTAGATATTATCCTAATGGAACTAAAGTTAACCTTGCAACGTACATGAATGCAGGGCAATATGCTGAAGTAAGGGTATTTTGGCGTAACAATCAAACAAGATTCCATGGAGCTCATAGTTGCTTTAACGGTTATCAAATTGCATAAATACTTTGGAGGACTAGATGAGAAATATAACCTTTGAAATTACAGACAACGAAGAAAAAGTGTTGAGGCACTATTGTATGGATCCTCAAGATTGGATTGAAAATGCAGTGAACCATCTTGTAGAACAAGCAAAAGCCGAAATTTATGATTTAGAATTAAACAGAATATTAAATGATCCCGGTATAAGTACCATGTCAAATGACAGAGATACAGTTGTACATGAGTACAGCGGACCATTACTGGGAAATCCAAACGGATAGGAGTTATACATGCCAGTTACTTACACAGTTCAAATAACCGATGCAGATTATAAGGCTTTATGCTTCAAAACACAAACGCCTAATCAGTATGTAGACGATCATGTTACCGAATATATTCGTCAAATGAAAGAAGAAATGGTTCAATCTCTAATAAAACAAGAACTTGCTAAACCAGGAGTAAGAGCTATCCCTGCGGACAAAGAAGATCTTATTTCTAGAGCTACAATTAAAACACTGAAGCAGATAGATGCAATTGATACAGAACGCATGGAACGCTTGGTTGAAGATCCAGATGCACCAGAAATAAACACAGGCGAAAACTATCAACTACCAGATTAAAAAAGGCGCATATGCGCCTTTTTATTATTCATTATCTTCTTTATTATCCTCAGATGAGTCATCTACATTTTCTTTATAGATATGTGTTTTCAAATATTCATAATGACTCATACTGTCATTAGCTAAAGTTTGAATGTAGTCTTTTTTCTGATCCCAGTAGTCTTGTAATTGTTTTGTATATATTTCTGGCTCCGAACCTTGCCTTGATCTTACTAGATCGTTTAAAATTCGCATCTGTGTAGGGTTAGAAGGAATACATTCGTTTCCAACAAAAATATCAGGAATACCTCCCATAGACATATCCCCTGGTAATTGATGAGACTGTAGTAAACTATTTGCCATTGCAGACGGCATACTATCTAAACAATCAATATATTTTGGGTCGTCCATTCTTGGCTCCATACGAATATATTCACCTGCTTGTCTCCAATATTCTGTATCTCTTCTTGATGTAAGTGCAAAATGATATGCTACAAAATTTCTAAATCCGTACATTATAGTTTTTACAACATAATTAAAATGATCTATATGTACTCTATTGACTTGTGGATAGTGTAAAGTTTCGCACAACCTTAATAATATTTCTTGTACACTTAACAATCCTGTGCTTTCTAAAGGTTCAATAAATCCGTAACTTAATCCTACACCTACAACATTTTGAGTCCAGCATCTGTCATATACACCATTTTTAATTTCTATGTGTTTATAATCTGTAATTTTTTTTGATCTTTCAGGATCGTGATACTTCATTCTATCGCTGTCAAGATAGGCTTTAAAATCTTCTAATGCTTCTTCTTCGCTGTTGTACAGTGCTGGATCATAAACATATCCAGCACCAATTCTGTTGTACAAAGGAATATTCCAACACCAGCCATTATTCCAACCTGTACAATTGGTTACATTTTCCATCTCTAATTCTTTGTCGTTATATTCAACATGACAAGCAATAGCTTTTGTATTAGGTAACCAATCTCTAAATTTTTCAAAATGTGCTTCAAATTTACTACCTAACAACAATGACTGGAAGCCAGTACAGTCGATAAACAAATCTGCACCTAAATGATCACCGTTAGATAACTTAATACTGTCAACATATCCTTCAACGTCCATGACTACATCTGCTATTTCTTCTTTGATATGCACAACACCATTTGGAATTGCTACTTTGTCTCTTAACATATGTCCAAACTGAATAGCATCAACATGATAGGCAACATCAGTGCGCCAACTAAAATTAGGTAACTGTCCGTCTGCATTATCATATATTTTATTATCGTAAATAAAAGGCATACAGCTATACAAAGAATTATAAAAATCTAATTTTGAAATATCAGGATTAAGTGTTTTTTTGACATACCAATCTGTTACACCTGCTTGAGTGTTTTGTGTATCTTTAACACCAAAAGGATAATAATAGACATCGTCTTTAGCATAAAAATCTGAAAATTTAATACCTAATTTATATGTTGCTTGGCACTCTTTCATCCAATCTTCGTCTTTTAGATCAAGCATGTCTAAAAAACTATTAATTGTACCCAAAGTAGATTCACCTACACCTACTACAGGTATATTTGGTGATTCTACAAGTGCAATTTCCATATTTGGAAATTGGTTACTTAAAACTGCGGCAGACATCCATCCAGCAGATCCTCCGCCACATATGATAATTTTCTTAATTGGTGCTCTCATCGCTTATTAATCCTTCTTTCTCTTTGTTGACTGTTAGCCAGTTAAATGCTATTGTTATTCTGTCGTCGTCAGTAGTATTTACACCTACTCGATGATCTAACCATCCAGGAAAGAGCATTAGCATACCTTCTACTGGAGGATACATTACCTTTTCAAATACTGTTTTTCCTGCCGGAAAAAATCCTTTTTGTGTAAATTGAACAGGATTGCGTATCATTAGATCTCCGTCTTTTCCGTTTGTTTTGTGATAGTACACTCCACTTATAAAGCTATCAGTGTGTGCATGCCATTCTTGACTCATACTTTTACTGGTAACATTTATCCAACTATGACTCAAAAACACATCATTGTTCATAAAGGGATTTATTTGATCTATATATAGTTGTGTGTGTTTGCGTATATACATGTCTAAATTTTTTAGACCATAATCTCTTATAGTATGCCACCTATGTCCTATGTTTGTCTTAACTTCATCTTCCCATCCTGCAGGTTTAGCAAAAGTGTCAGTATTGAAAATGTCCGGCAATGCTTGTTTAATTTCATTTTGTACAAGGAAAGTTTCGTCTATATTTCCTTTGTGACAATATACGGGTGTGGGAAATAAATTCTCTATCATTAATCTTTTCCTTGTAATATTTTTTTACGTTTGTAGTAATTTCCTTGGTTAGAAAACTGCCATATGTCTAATTTCATCCATTCTTCTTTTTGTAAACATTGTATATGAAGTTTTACTTTTTGGTCAGACATTGGAATTATTTGCGCTATAGGATCGCCTGCTTCTAATAATACTTTGTTAGGAAAAGATTTTTTTGCCATTAAAAGATTTACATTAGTAGTTGTTTGATACTTATAATTTACAATGCCATTTGGAACAAAAGGATTGTTAAAATGCTTATGCCAAAAAGTATTAGTCCATAAAAAATTTACACCTGTCTTTTCTTGAATACGCCAAGGACTATCTAATTTAACATGACTGTAATCTGGAAAACCATTGCCCCATTGTCCTGGATGATGAGGAATAGCTTCCTCTTGTGGATCTACTCGTATTACTCCGCTGTTCATTTCTAAAGTAAAATCTTTCCATAGAGGAAGTATAAAGCCTGCCTTAAAATAATCAACAACCCCTGGACAGGTTCTCATTGTTGGACGATCATTACCGAAATGTTCTTTTTTTGTTTCTAATTTTTTCCACCATTCTGGAAAAAATTCAGCAGATAGTTTTACAGGGAATAATTTTACTAAATCGGGATGGAAAGTAAAAACATCTAAATGTATTGTTGATTTTTTATTAAATATTGAAAACATTATTTAAATCTCTTTTTTGAATGAAACAATCTCTGATATGTTGCATGCCAGGCCTTCTTTATATAAAACTTATATGCGTTAGATTGAGTATAATCGACATATTTATGAGACATTTCCCAGTCATCTCGTTTGAAAGGATATACTATCATTAAAGGAGCACCTGCAGGTATAGTAAAATTTTTCCGTTTTCCTACACCAACAAAGTTAACAGCATCATTATGTCCATCTGTATCTACAATAGCAGGAAAAAAATCATAGTCCTGATTTAACATAAAGTAGGGTTGGTAAAAATGACAACTATATCCGGGAGGAGTTTTTACTTTCCAAACATTTGCTAGTTTGAAATAGTGATTTTTCTTTCCGTGCATGTTTATTGGACACTGATTATAAGGATGAGCTGAAACATAATCTTCTGCAGGGCAAACATTACTGGCTTTAAGTGTATTTGTCTCATCATTTTCAAAACGTAACTGAGTTTCATAAGGGTTTAATATAGCATAACCACAAGTTAGATAATCTCTAACAGGAACACATCTTTTGACTGTAGGTACCACTCTATCATTCTGCCACTCAGTTGATAAGTCCATCTCTTTATACCAATCAGGTATTATCTTATGTGCAGGTACAGGAGGAAAAAATTCAGACGCTCCTTGATCGTAAGATGTAAATTCGATCTTCATTTGTATATTTTCTCCGACCAGAAAAGTTTTTTATAACATTCTCTAATATAATGTAATAATTTTGTTGGTTTCACTTCAACTCCTGCCCTAGATTGCCAGTTTTCTCGTTTGAATGGTATGATTTGTAATAGTCTTTCACCAGGCCAAATATGTAAATTTTTTTCTTTAGTGTAAGCCATTGTAGATATTACCCAATCATATTTGTCAGTATCAATTATTCCTGGTAACACAGTAAATTTGTTGTCAAAATGATAATAAGGACTCATCACTAAACAGCTATAACCTGGTGGAGTTTTGACTTTATAATCTGTTTCTAATTTGAAATATGAAAAAGGACCGTTTGGCATAGGAAGACAAGAACCGTCGTATATTTTAGGTTGTTTTCTAATTTCCGGCCTAGGATTTAAACTTTCCATCTCAACGCCTCTTTTAAAATTAACTACCTTATCTGCTACTGTGTACTCCCAAGCATTATATAAAATATAGCCTCCAGTCATATAATCCATTACTGGCGGACAATTCTTTACACTAAACTGATTTATATTTTCGTCAGTTTTTTTGACCCAATCTGGCAAGTCCTCTGCAATTGGTTTTGGAGGATACATATCTAATAATGTTTTGTCTTCAGTAAAAAATTCAATTTTATTCATATTTTGCTCGAATATTTCCTGATACTGTTATCCTTATTTCATCATTATAAAATGGATATACTTGGTGATAAAGTCCTGCTGGAAAAACACAAATTTTTCCCTGCCATCCGGGACCATCTGCCAGTCTTAAAGTTTTAACCTGTCCTAACATATCAGTATAGACAAACTCAAACTGTCCTTGATAACCTTTGTTAAGGCTAAAAGCTTCATTTTTATTAGCTTCTAATGTTTCTGTTGCATAGTATGGTATTTGTACCCAAACAACAAAACTAAAAATTCCGCTATGTTGATGTAAAGGAATATATTCACCTGGTCTTTGATAATTAATCCAAAAACGTTCAACAAACAATTGAAAGTCTGGAGTTCCGTCATCAAACATCTTTGAATAGAACGATAGCTTATCCATTAGTTCAGGCCACTTCATACACATTTTATGACAAATTTGCAATATTTCTCTTTCTAAACCTTTCTTGCTTTCGGTTGGTTCTTGAAAGAAAACTTCTTTTGGCATATCTTGATGAAACATTTCTAGCAAATCGCCCGATCTTTTATCCCAATGTTTGTTTACAACTTCTAAACCTTTATCACAATCTTTTTTCAGTTGTTGAAAAACAAAAGGATTTAAATTATCTAAATATACTCCTAGATTAGGTAGTTCATTATTTCCATTTGATACGTCTAAATTATTTTGCATTTTTATTCCTGCCCATACTTAATAATAGATGCTTGTGTCACTCGCCAGTCAGCATAATACTTATTATTGTCTTGGATGAAAGCACCATGCAATTGATTGCCGTTAAATATAACACATCTGTTGAGTTTTGCTGGTATAGTCTCAATAAGTTTATATTTTCTTATGTCAACTAGTAATGTAGATGCTTCTTTGTTTTCTACATCTTCATTTTGATAAAGATTTGTGCCTCCATCCTCTATAGCATCAAGATAAACCAAAACATTAACCATGTTGGTGTCATAATGTGGATGATGTTGCATATAATTAGGCACATCTTTTTTTATATGTTTAAAAACATTAAATGATAAACTTTTTTCAATAAGAAAATCATTACGTTGCATCATTTCACTTAATAGATTATTCAAAGGAGTAAGTCTAGCATCTAGTAATTCTTTTCTAGGCTCCCAGTTTGCAAAAGCTGGTCTACAATCGTAATAGTCTTTGAAGTTTCTGCTCCACTGGCTCATTTTCCAGCTTTCCACATGCATATTCTCTAAAACATTTTGTATGTCGCCTATGTTTTTGTAATAATTATCAATACACACATAGTTTTTATGATATGTAATTTTCCTATCAGGATTAAGTTTAAATAATTCGTCAATTACTATTGGTGTAGGCATCGTATTTCACTTTCATCTTTTGTATAAATGTATCATAGCGCATATTTTCACTTTTTTGTGCAATAATACTATCTACGAAATCGTTTACTCCTGTATAATCTTGCGGTCCTACAAACAATCCAAACTCTTGTTTGCATAAGTTTTTATCAATCGCACCTATTCCTGCTAACACATAGCTCCATATTGCATAACCTGCTGATCCATCTAAATTTATAAAATCTTTAGAATTTGGAACCCTATGTTTTGCTATCTCAAGCATAAGTTTTGTTTTTTCAGTTTTTGCTTGATCAGTTTGCATATACCGCCAGAATTCACTATCATCTCTTCCGGCCATATAATGTATATTAAGAAAATCTCTATAGTTTTCAAAAAGTAGTTTCATATAATAATTATAATTTGTTACAATATGCTCTCTATGTACATATTCTGTTAAGTTATTAGCAATCCCATTGTATATAAAATATAATAGTTGCATGATAGTACTGTGTATACTAGTTGCTTCTAAAGGTTCTGCAAATGCGCTAGATAAGCCAACCGCTAAACAGTTTTTACGCCAGTTGTATTTTAGTATCCCGGTATCAAAATTCAAAACTCTTATCGGGTCAATTTTTTGTCCTAGTGTTTTTTCTATTTCTTCTTGTGCTTTTTCTGGAGTAGTAAATTTATCACAAAATACATAACCACAACCTCTTCTTTCCAAAGTTGGAATCTGCCACATCCATCCATATTTTTGTGCCCAAGCAACAGTGTATGGTTTAGGAGTTTCTTCACTTGGCAATAAAAATGGCATTGCACTGTTTACAGGTAAAACGTCACTGTAAGATACCCACGGGTTGTCTAATTTATTCATCAAAACTCTTTGGAATCCGCTTGCATCTATAAAAAAATCTGATTCGATACTCTGTTGATTATCTAATAAAACACTTTTTATAAAACCGTTTTCATCAAGTACCACATCTTTTACTATTGCATCAATGTGCTTAACTTGTGTGGCTTTAGATTTAAAATACTGTCCAACCTTGTGTGCATCAAAATGAAAACTAAAGTTTAGCTCAGGCAAAGATCTATCAAAACCATACTTATAGTCTACTAGATTATGGTCTAGCATTATTCCTTCTACAGAAGTATGATGTATGTTATCAGGATCAGTTATCATTTGATGTAAAAAATGCCAATCTCTAACTTGATTTGCAGTTCGACTTCCGCCTAAAGGTCCGAAATATTGCCATTGCGGTTTTTTGGTCCAATTTCTATGCATAATACCATATTTTAAAGTAGCACCAGTTTTAATTATAAATTCTTCTATATCTGTACCAAGATCCATAACTTTATTACTGAGTAAACTTGTAAGTATTCCGGTGCTGCCTTCACCTGCACCTATTATTCCTATAGAACTAGATTCAATAAGCGTTATGTTATATTGCGGAAATGCTTTGCTTATCATTAATCCTGCCAGCCAGCCAGCAGTGCCTCCGCCTACAATTACAATTTTCATTTAATAACCGTCCTCATCATTTTCATTTATACGCATCATAACATTTACCGCGGTTGTTATTCTTAATTTATTTGAAGTATGTTTTGGTGCAGTATGATCTAGCCAACTTGGAAAAAACAAAATATCTCCTTCTTCAACTTTGATTTGTATTCTGTCTTCAAAAAAAGATTCAGGTAAGTAGTTGATATTTTTGGTAGGCATTATAGATCTTATAAGTTTATAATTTGGATTAATGAATATCGTTCCGTCTTTGTCATTATCTATCTGCACATAATGAACAAAACTATAATTAATGTTAGATGCTCCTCCTACATGATCATGTATCCATTCTTTTGAATTATTTGAGGTAAAATTATACCATCCTTTCATTCTGATATTCCATTGGTCGATTTGCTTAAAACCAATTTTGGCTAAAACTTTTTTAACATCAGGATAGTACCTGTCTAGTATATACGGCCAATGGATCATTGCACCAGAATTTGGCAAATAATCTGTGTAAATACTCTGCAAACCTCCATTAGGACCTATGTCTTCAAACTTTGGAGAAACATGTTTGATTAGATAATCTTTTATTTCTTTATGCTTATCTGTTTTAAACTTGTATATGTGCAAAGGGAATAAATTAATTTCTTCTATCATTGTAAATCCAAACTTAACATATTATTCAACTTTGTATCCATAAAAAAACTAATACCAATAGTTATTCTCCAATCAGATTGAGGCGCAAGAGCTTGATGTAAAAATAAACCATGGAATAACGTAACTTTTCCTTGTTTAAACTTTGATCTGTATACTTCTTCTTGTTCATTTTTTAGAGAATGATAAAATACAGTATCTCCGTCACTGTCATTTAGATAATATATAGCAGTCCATAAGTCTTGATCATTGCTTGTATCTAAATGTTTTGCAGGAGATTGATTAGGAAGTTGGCCATTGACTGCTATTCTCTGTAAGTCAACATATTTTGCTTCTTTATCAATTTTATTTATCAGATCATATTTTATAACATCTAACAAATTCATTATAATGTGAGGTTTAGCTAGGTTAGTTTGTGTTTGTTTTAGATATAAAAGTTTTCCAAAATATGGTTCACCATCGTCTTCGCTTGCTCCATGATGGTTATACTCAAAACCAAAATTCTTAAACTGATCAACGCCAGATTTTTGCATCCAATCTGGTATAACATCTTCAAATTCAAAAATTAATTTTGGATCTGTTTTTACAATAGGATTAAATTTCATTAATGGTCTCTATATATTGTAAGATTCATTGCTATTGTTGCTCTTATTTTTTCGCTGTTTTGATATGGAACAGCATGCCTTACATAGGACGGAAAGAATACAATATCACCTTCATCTACTTTTGGAAAATGATTAGGTTGTGACCAATCAACCGGCAGTTCTTCGTCTGCTCCGCACATATGTTGATTGCGTAAAAAAGTGTAGTGTATTGGATTAAAAAATACAGTAGATTCGTGCTCATTAGGATCATAAATTAAATAATGAATAGCACTATAAACACAACTAGGAAAACCGCCCATATGATCGTGTTCCTCTTGCTGTGATCCTTGCACACCAACATTAAACCATAAATCCATTCCTGTAAACCATTTCTGGTTTTTGTTGAATCCTGCTTTTTCTTTGAATTTTTCTATAGTAGGCTGGTATAACTTGATCCATTCTTTTTTGTCAAGTTTATCAATGCCTTCAAAGTAGTCACTGTACAAGTTTAACTGCTTATTGTTAGGAGGCATGGTGTTGATCACAGGTAAAATTTGTTCTACAAATTTTGTTTTTATTTCGTTTTGATTTGGAACATGTGATTTGTATATAGGTATATCAAACAAACTTGTTTTAAAAATCATTCGTCTATCCATTCACTTTGTAATGATAGCAAAGACATTGGATTTTCAGAATCTGTAACCTTAATAAAAAATAACAAACTCAACCGAGGCAAATTGGAAACTCTGTAGTCATTAGGCCTATGCCACATATTAGAATCATATGCAACAAGTCTGTTAAAAACATTTCCTACATTTAATGTTTCTTCAAATTGTTCATGATTGTTTTGCAGATCTTTCAAGTATTGGCCGGTGACTTCTTTGGTAAGATTTAGATGAGTTCTTGATACATAATCTTGAGTTTCAAATTCTGCAGGATCCTTTTTTTCAAATATACTGGTGCCAGTAATCATAGAAGAAGGCTCAGGATTTAAGTAAACTAATCCTGCTAAATTGCTATCGTCATTGTGTATCCATCCTATATTTGCTTCCTCTACATCGTATACATCGTTTTTATGAAATCTTATATCAATTTCAAATTTTTTCAATCCATAAAATATTTCGTCTGCTATTCTTTTTGCAAAATGTTTACCAAATTCTATAACTTCTTTGTCTTGAGATGCAAAAAGATTTTCAGTTCGTTGACCGGGATAGGCTTGATTATTTGAGTAATCCAGTCTATCTGCAAGTTGCATAACTGCAAACGGATTGGCAAAAAAACTGTCTTTGACTATTGTAGTTCCTGTATATCTATGCATGTAAATACTTATGTGTCAAAATTGTATTTTATTTTAATCTTGAACAATAAGTATATGTATGAAACATACTCTAGCTCATCCACATAAAAAAGTTCAGCTTTTTCCTAGTTATTTGTTTGTATACAAGTATAGAGACTGGCCATATGACAAACAAAAAATTATTGATGCAATAGATGAAGAAGAAAAACTACAAACCAAAAGAATCGAAAGCGGTGTAGCTGAAACCATGAAAGGTGATGGTTTAGTTGAAGGAGATTTTGATTTTCTTAAAAAATCTGACAAGTATCCAATCATAAACAAACTAAATGATTTCTTTCACGAAGCAATAGCTAATGTAATTACACATGCTTTGCCTACAGAAGATCCTGCTTATGTCTTGAAAAAGGATGTAAAAGAAATATCTCCAATGATATTCGAATCGTGGTATCACAAAACTAATAAAAGCGGATATCATTCGTTACACTGCCACCCCGGATCTAGTTGGGCAGGAATTTTTTATGTGCATACTAAAGATTGCAAATTAGAGAACGGAAACGGTATTAATAGATGGGCAAATGTAAACAGTTTCTGGGGTCCGGGAGATCTTGGTTCGCATTGGTGGAATGGTCCAAGTATATATGGGATTGAGCCCGACGAAGGAACTCTAGTATTATTTCCTGCTTGGATGTATCACGAGGCTACACCTTACCAAGGAACTGATGACCGATACGTCATTGCGTTTAATAGTGTAGTTCTTGAAGGAAAACATAATGATTGAAGTCTATGATAATTTTTTAGGACATTTTAATAGATTAAGTCTTCTTAAAAATTTAACACATTTAGCATACAAAATGGGAGAAAAAGATCGAGAAGATACTTTACCAGTTGGTATGGTAAGTGTAATAGACAATGGTTTTACACAACTGCCAGCTCTAATAGAAGAAAAGTTAAATTTACCTCAAAAAAATATTGTAAGGTGTTATGTAAATTGTTTTTCTCCTAAAGAAAATCCTTATTTTCATAGCGATGGAGATTGCATTACAATATTATATTATCCTAATGATAGTGTTGATATAGACCAAGGAGGAGAGACGCAATTTTTGATAGAAGATTACATCAAAGCCATTCCCTATGTGCCAGATAGGCTTATAAAATTTGACGGAAAAATACCGCATAAAGCTACAAGTTTTAGAGACTACTATAGATTTACTATAGCTATAAAATATCAAGGAGTTTAAATGAATAAATTTTTATGGAAGGTTGAAAACGGATGTTTAGACTATACTCCAATAACAACTATAGAAAATGCTATAACACAAAAACAAGCTCAAGAAATATCACAACAAATTTTAGAATTTAGCAAGACTGAATTTTCAAAACAACACGAAAAATTTGCTAAAGATAATAATCCTGGATGCTGGAGAGGCTTTGCATTAGAAGCACCAGATGATGTACCTGGATTGTCAAAAGAAAATAAAAAATTAATTGTAGATACTATACAAGAAGCAGGCAAAATGTATATGGAAAGTTGGCAACAGCCAACTAATTTTTACAAGGCAACATGGCACACTGAACCATTTGATTTC
>CENU01078419.1_pt1 | contig 13328 bp, 5 predicted proteins | sample 361331 | NCBI WGS metagenome assembly CENU01 (sample SAMEA2619766, study PRJEB7988) | marine metagenome | isolation source: saline water (ENVO:00002010), including
CGGTCCAAAGTGATACGTTGGTCCCGATCAGTTTGTGCCGGTCGGCCAGTTCGACGACTTCGTTGGTATGGATTCGAAGCCTGGCCGATGCGGAAGTGTCTTTTACGGCGTACACCGGTGTGAGCAGGGCGCTAAAACCAGTCATAAGTAGGCTGGTCAGTTTGGCGTATCGCGGATGCATGGGGAAAACTTCAATCAATTTGTTAGAGCGGAACATCGATAATCTGGAGAAATGGGTAAATGCTATTATTCATTTAAGTGATCCAGCAAAACAATGAATAAATGAATTTCTTACCGGAAGCGGCGTCGACGTTTATTCACCGTTTTTTGTGTGATAATAACGCTGTAATGCCCTTGTGAAATGGTATTCTCTGCTTCCATACTTACTTTTACATGAGTCAGCCCCACCCTAAAAGCGTTCCTGTTGCCGAGGCGGACCGCGTGCCTTTTCGTTCCAAACTCGCTTATGGCGCTGCCGGCCCTGTGGACATTCTGTCCGTTTGGGTGCTGGTGAGTGTAGCCTACAACGTCTTTAATATGGAATTGAAGATGTCGCCCACCCAGGTAGCGATCATTCTGATGGCACTTCGTCTCTGGGACGGGGTGGCCGATCCGGTAATGGGATGGATCTCAGATAATACACGTACTCGTTGGGGAAGGCGGCGTCCCTACATTCTCATCGGCTCAATTTGCGCGGCGATCACCTATCCGCTGATCTGGTGGTTCCCCCGTGGCATGACCGATGTTCAAACGATGAGCTGGGTGATCGGCTTCGGGATTCTCTTCTACACCTGTTTCACGGTCTGGGCGATGCCCTTCCAAAGCATGCTTATGGAAATGACACCGGACTACAATGAGCGTACCCGTGTGGCCAGTGTGCGGGGAATTTTCCAGACCCTGTCCGGGCTCTTCGTTGGTTTTTGCTGGAAACTTTCGCTCCTGCCGATTTTCGAGGTGGCGGGGGAGGCCAGCCCAAGCAATGGCATGCGCTACATTAGTTTATTCATCGCCGCAGTCATTCTTATCCTCGGGCCATTGCCTGCTTTTTTTGTGCGTGAGCGCTACTATGAGAGCGATCTGATTAAGAAGCAAAAGGCCGTCAGCCTGCGGAGCGGCCTAAAGGAGACCCTCAGTTGCAAGCCTTTCCTGATTCTCTGCGGCTTTACTATACTCTTTCTTTTGGGTACCAGTATTTACGATAGCTATGGTCGCTACGTCGGCGTCTACTACGTTCTCGGTGGTGATTGGGAGCGTGGCGCGTTATACACCGCTTTGGGCACTTTGATTTACACGGTTTTCAGCCTCATCATGATTCCTGTCTTCCGTGGCTGGTCTGAGCATATCGGGAAGAACAAGTGCCTCTTCATTGCGATGGGTATCGTTCTGCTTTCCGGCATGACTACCTGGTTGACCAATACTCCGGAGTTGCCGCCACTGATGCTCCTGAACACGGCTCTCATTGGCATGGGATATGCCGGACTCTGGTTGATGATCCCCTCGATGCAGGTGGATGTAGTCGACTATGACGAACTCAAGACCGGTGAGCGCCGGGAGGGTAGTTTTGCCTCGATATTTTCCTGGGTATTAAAGCTGAGCTTTTGCATCGGGTTTCTCGTTTCCGGGCCTTTGCTGGAGTTTAGCGGGTTCGACGCTGAGCTCGGAGGAGCCCAGCCGGAAGATGTTCTCCGCAACATGCGAATTGGTTATGTCGCCATCCCTGTAGTTGCCCTGACCGTGGCGATTGTGCTGCTCAAGTTTTTCCCGATCAACCCGGCTGAGGCCGGAAGAATCCGGAAGGAACTGGAGGCGCGGCGCGGCAAGGTATAGTTGCAAGCCTTCTCCTTTATGTATTCGCTTTCACATTGTTTGCATGCTGTTTATCATTGCTAACGCGGCTTAACAATCCGGACAAGTCACTGCATTATAAATCATCCAACGGTTATGCCGAGCGGATGTCTTCTGTTCTACCTCCACCACATGTCCCCTTCAGCTCATACACTTGCGCTTGCGAGTTTTTTCCTCGCGGCCGCGGGTGGCTTCGTGCAACTGCCGGCAGCTAGCTTGTTGCAGCACTGGACGCTGAACGAAGGAACGGGCGGCACTATGGCTGACTCTGTTGGCACGGCGGACCTTTCCATAGTGGGATCTACGAGTGGCTGGACGACGGGTAAGGACGGGGGCGCCTTCCTCTTTAATGGATCGACCTATGCACGCAGCAGTAGCGATGCAGTGAGCGTGCCCGACTCCGGTGAGGCGGCGATTGCCTTCTGGTTCCGAACGGCACCGGATGTCGGTCGAGCTGATGTGATGGTCGATATTGAGGACCTTTATACAGTGCGCCTGATTAACGGCCAACTGCAGGTGACTTTCACCGATTCGATGGGATCAATGCCGCGTTATGGTTCGGACTTGGATGACGGAGCGTGGCACCATATTGTTGCCCAGAACAACGGAAGTACCACTTCCATGTATATCGACGGAGCCTTTGCCGGTTCGCATTCGGAGAGTCTTCGAAGCCTGACAACAAAGTCGCTGCAGACTTCGATTGGAGCGCGGCGGGGCGGAAACAATCAATTTGACGGCACGATCGACGACGTGCGCTTCTACAACGGCAACCTCAGCCTGTCCGAGGTGGAAGCGCTCGCCCAGCTTTCTGACCGGCCGCCGACAGCCTATGCAGATAGTTATACGGTTGCCCTAAATACGGTCTTCAACGTGGCAGCGCCCGGCGTCTTGATCAATGACTTTGAGTTGGACGGTGATAGCCTTACAGTCAGTCAGGTGGCCCCGCCATCCTCCGGTAGCCTTTCCCTCAATACGGACGGTTCCTTCCGCTTTACGCCGGCACTTGATTTCAACGGCGTAGTGACCTTTAGCTATGAGGTGCAGGACAAGGACGGTGTGTCGAATCCTGCGGTCGTTACCCTGACGGTTTTAGATCCTAATACCAGCCTGACTCCAGAAGAAGTAAGGCAAATCGAGTCGGGGCTAGGAATTACCCTGACCGGGCAGGAGATCGTGGACCTTGCCTCTGTCGTCAAGCCGCAGACTTTGCCTGCCTGGAGAACCGATGCGGAAACCCGTATCGAGGCATACCGGAAAGCTGACTTAACGATCGAGGTGGTGGACAGCCTGGGCACACCGGTCACGGGAGCCAATGTCTCTATTGAATTGCGTAAGCACGACTTCAAGTTCGGCGGGGTCGTCACCGTGATGGACTTGACAGATGCCAGTGGTAACCTGTCCGGTGCCGGATCGACCACCGACGATTGGAAGCGAATCACCAAGGGGTTGTTCAACGCAGTTGGTCTAAATAACGGATTCAAGCCGAAGATTGTCTCACAACACCAATATATCCCGGATTTTATGTCCTGGGCGTCGGCTAACGATCTGGACGTGCGGGGGCATTTGCTGATCTGGCCGGGGACCGGGGATATTGTGGACTTGGACACACCCGGTTCCGTCCCGGGCGTAGACTACGGGAATCATCTATCAAATTTTAGAACATCCGAGTATGCGTCCTACGACGTGCTGGGGGCAGTCGAGACCTACAAGGCGAGCGACCGTACACAGGCGAAAAAGGACGCCCTCGAGGCGGTGGTCGATGCGGAGATTGAGGAGTGGGTGAGCCAGTGGGATGTGTATGAATGGGACGTGATCAACGAGCCCCTGAGCAATCGTTTGCTGCAGGAAATCCTGGGCAACGACCAGGTGGCGGAATGGTTCAATCTGGCGGAAGCCAATAAAGTCAGCCCGAGTAGCAAACTTTTCATTAACGAGTTTCAGATCGCTTCTGCCCGGTTTGATACCGGCAGCAACAGCTACGAACCGCGCCGGGACGCCTACTTCAGCTGGATTGATCAGGTCATAAGCGACGGTGGGGCGATCGATGGGATCGGATTCCAGAGCCGCTTCCGTTTTCTCAATAACTATGATCCCGCAGTTGTCTATGCACGTATCGACGATTTTGCGACCCGCTATCCGGGCCTCGAGATAGTGGGCACAGAGTTTGAGATCAAGGATGACTATAACTTCACGACAGGAATACTGGAACAGGCTTACGATGAGATGACGCGGGCGCAGGTAACAGAGGAAATACTGACGACCTACTTCAGTCATGATCAGGTGACCGGGATGAACGTATGGGACTTCATCAATCCTTTGCCGGACGGCACGGACAATGCCTACTCCCGTTCACTCTGTTACTACGGAGACGGTGCCGGCGGAGTTGACGGGCCGGTCGTCAAGCTCAACGGCCTTGTTTGGTACTATCTGCACCGGATTCGCTATCATACTGATTCCGCCGGTACCACGGATGCGGGGGGCGTTTTCAGTTTGCGGGGCTTCAAAGGCGACTACGATGTAACGGTTAGTTACGGTGGCAATGATTACCCGGCAAGCTATCATCTTCTCGCGGATGGCACGCTGCAGGTCACCTTGGGCGATGTGCTATTGTCTCCCACTGAAGCGACACTTGATTTCTGGCCCTTCGATGACCCCCAGAACACAGAGCTGCAGGATGCCGCCAATACCGAAGGTTCCACGTCTTTTACCGGGGCCACTCCCGCCGGCTTAACCGATGGAAGCGGGCTCTTCATTATTGCACAAGATGCAGCCAAGAGCACGGGTGGTGATTACATCAGTTCAAGCGGGCTGACTATAGGCGAACGCGATACGGGCTCCTATGAAATGGAATTCCGGATCCATTCCGCAGACCTGAGCACGGGCGGTACGAGCGGAGCGACTGTCGGCTTTAAGCTCCGGGATGCGGAGAATGCCAGCGACGTGTTTTATATCCGGCTGAGTAAGACGGCCGGAGGACTGGTTATCAGCACGTTTATTGATAACACCTACATCCCGATACATAGCTTTTCCGGGCAGTTTTCAATCAGCACGCCGGTGCGCGTGCGTGTGGTGGTGGATCTGGATGCCGACACGGCTGACATATACCTCAGGGAGGGGGCTGGGGCAGAGCAGTTCAAGCAGCAGGTCAGCCTAAGTACAAACGGCACCACCTGGAGCGGGCTTGGATTTGTCGCGGTGAACAATACAGCGGTCTGGGGTGCGACCGATACCGTTGAGATTGACTACTTCAGGGTGAAGAAGCTCAACCTCGACAACTATTCCCGCTGGGTGGATCGAGTGAACTGGTCGGGTTCACCGTTACAGAGCGAAGTCGACAACCCGGACGGTGATCGAATGGTAAACTGGCTCGAGTATGCACTGGGCGGCGACCCGGTGGTGGATGACGGTGTGGCTCTGCTTCCAAGGGTCGTTACGACGGGTGGTGCGCCGCAATACGAATTCACCCTGGGAGTGGATTCAGTTGATCTACGCTATATCGTGGAACATTCCTCTGACTTGATTGATTGGGATACACTGGCTCCCACCGTGATTCATGGACAGGCTGGGAAGACGATTCAAATGCCCCTTGTTGATATGGCTCTCGAGCAGCGTTTCAGTCGCCTATCGGTCGAGTCTTTACAACCCTAACTCATTCTATAATTCGTTTCATTGCTTCACTCTTCCGTATTGTGTCGGTTGCTCCTGCTGCACCGCCGAAGGTGTTCTTATCGCAGTCGATGACTTGAAACCAGCGCTTTTCAACTATCGTGATCTCCATGCCGTCACACCAAATTTTGAGCGACTGGCTAAGGCGGGAACGACTATCTGCAGTGCGCATTGCCAACAAATAGCCTGTGCTTTCCCGGGTGAGCGTTATGACAGGGCGACTCCCGCTGGCCTGACCAAACTCGTGTCTGCGACTTGAAAACCAAGATACGGGACGAGCTTGCGGAAGTCGTTATTAATGCGCAGCACTTCAAGGCTCACTTTATTACCATGATCAACCGGGACGGGAGCTTCTTTATGCCACCAGTTCCGGACTGCTGTACTTGACGCGATAGGCCCTCGGTGACATCCGTGTTTCACGGCGGAACGCGCAGCTTAAGTTTGAACTATTGCTGTATCCGCACTCGTAAGCGATCGACTCGATCTTGTCGTTTGTTTCTGTCAGCAGCCGCTTCGCATGGTCGAGCCGTACTCTGCGGAGCTCGCTGGCAGGCGAGCGGACGAGGTGTTTTTCAAAAGCCTTTTCCAGACCGCGCTTAGAGAGTCCGGTGTAGTCGACGATATCCTCAATCGTGATCGGCTCGGAGAAGTGGTTTTTGATATAGCGCACCGCGGTAGCAACTGCCGGATGGCCGATGGCAAGGGCATCTGTGCTTTGCCGGTTGACGATTTCGTGTGGCTTGATGATGACCGGTGCGGCCCGGTTGTTGATCTTCTTGTTCATTAGCCGGTCTAGTTGTTCGGCAGCGAGGTAGCCAACCTGAGTTAATCGCGTCCGGATGCTGGATAATGGGACGGGTGCGCCTTCACAGATCAGCTCCGAATTGTCTACGCCGAGGACCGCAATTTCTTCCGGTACGTGGATTCCTGCCCGTACACACATCTCGATCAGGGTGGCCCCGAGGTTGTCTTGCCCGGCAAAGACAGCTAATGGACGAGGCAGGACGCTGAATTTCGATAGGATGTCGGCTTGGTGCTTCGCCCAATCCCTTAGTAACTTGGGGTCGGATTGTGGGATATCAAAGATGTTGGATTCCGGAATACCACGCTCCGTCAGGTGTTTCTTAAAGGCTATCTGGCGCAAGGTGTTGACCGGAATCTCAGGCCAGGAATAGAACGCAAAGAATTTGTAGCCGCGTGAGAGAAAGTGCTCCGCGGCCAGTGCACTGATGGCGTCATTATCGACCCGCACTCGGGGAACCCGTCGATCCATGTCAAGATGGCTGATGTCGACCACCGGCATGTACAAGTGGTCAATATAGTTTGCAGTTTCGCTGCCGTAGCAGGTAATCGCACCATCCCCTGGCCAGCCATGCGGGACAAAGCGACCGGAAGCGAGATAAGGAGAGATGTGCCAGTTCTTCTCCTTTGCATAATTGTAGATCCCGCGGACCACTCGTTCATCATACCAGTCGAGCGCGATTATAATGGAACGCTGCACTTTTTCGGTTTCCTCTGGGGAGCTTCCCCGTTGCATTTTTGGTCGCCTATTCTGAGTCACTCCTAGTTGTAAGGCGCATACGCATTTTTTTCAAGTGCATTCTCAACGTCAACATGTCTTGCGATTCCTATTAAAATACTAGTCGTTGGAGTCTTTAACCTATTGTTTACTAAATCTATATTCGCTTGAAAACCAAATACAACCCGCTCTATCTGTTCCCGGTGTTTCTTGTTAGTCTGAGTTCGCCTCTTCCTGCAGAGGAAATTACAGTTCCGACTACAGTTTCGACCAGTGCGGAAACAACGCCTGCAAAGAAACCAGAGGATCCGGTGTTTTCTGTGCTGAGCGATGCGGAAGCATCGTCTGCGGAAGCGGATGTGGACTCTTTATTTGAGGGAGAAGGCGAGGTGCCGGAGGCTGCCAGCGACGATATTTATATCCTTGAGGACTTTATCGTTAGCGCTGAGCAGGACCGTGGCTACTACTCGGCTAATTCGTTGGCAGCAACACGCACGAACCAATTGGTCAAGGATACGCCAATGACCATCTCGATAGTTAACGAGCAGTTAATGGAGGATCTCAATCTCTTTGAAATTGATTCGATTGCTACGGTGGTTCCAAGCGTCGAGGCGGCTGGCGAAAGTTTTAGTAACCGTCTGCTCCGTTTCCGTGGCTTGTTGACCCGTTTCCAGCTCTTCGAATTTATCCCGCGCCAGATTTCGCAAAACGGCTATAATGTTGATCGGGTGGAGGTCGTACGTGGAGCAAACAGTCTGATCTACGGGCAGGCAGCTCCCGGAGGGAAAGCGAACTTCCTGGCGAAGCGGGCTGTTTTTGGAAATAATAAGACCAGCCTCGGGGCACAGGTCGGGGACAAGGGGCTGTTCCGTTCCAATCTCGACTGGAACTATGAAATCAACGATAAGCTGGCAGTACGACTAATGGGGGTTCATCAGGAACGCGAGTTTAACCAAAGATTTAAGGAACAGGAGTTCCAGGGAGGCACACTGGCCGCAACTTATATGCCCGGTCGCAGAACACGAGTGAACCTACATGTCGAGGGAGTTCATGAAGAAAGGAATTCTCCGCCCGCTTATTATCAAGACAATACGGGACAGTACGGCTACACCGGAATGCTCCGCCTGATGCCAGCGACGCCCGACATAGTTGATTTGCTGGACGACAAGACGATCAATGCAATTATCAACTACAATGACGGTTTCGGGCTAGCGCCGGCAATCGGCAACCAGGCAAACGCACGCGTGCCGGACTTTTTCACGAGCAAGCAAGACATTAAGGATTTCTTCAGCAAGCGGATCGTGATCCCGAACCGTGCGGATGTAGATCCGAACGAACCCTATGTTGTCCGCTATGAGGACCCTGCCCACAATGGCACATCCCCTCGGAATGGCGGTGCGGCTTCCTTGAATACGCGTGAAGTCGACGGGCATTTCATTCTCGCTGATGTGACGCACTCCTTCAGCGACTCCCTGCAGGGCAAGCTGGCAGTCTCTCATGAGGACTCCAGAACCTCTGTCCTAAATCGTGGTGACCCGCGCAATCTATACCTAAATTTCGGGAACTTCGGGGGCCGTAATGTACAGGGCGCGGACGGCACATCTCGGCGTGCGTACGCCGACGGTCTCTTTAGTTCCCCTTTTTGGCAACGATTCGAGAACTCTGACCAGACCAAGGCCATTCGCGGTACACTGTCCTACGATTTGGAGTTGTTCGGCTCAAACCAGCAATTGCTTTTTGGTCTCGACTTGGATCAGCGCAAAAGCTGGCAGTTGGCGGAGGACCTACTTGCGGTGGAGCCGAACCCGACCAACGGCAGTTACTCGGGAAATGTTCGGGCTGAGGATTTTTTGCAGGCCGACCAAGGGATCCCTAATGCCGGAATCGCTCCGAACACGACAGGGGAGAGCAACGTGACGGGAAATATCCTCACCGACCCGAATGCGAGCCGGATTGGACGGACTGGAATCGGTTGGTTTAATAGAGACTACCGCAAATCGACCGTCTCGACCAGCGGAGTCTGGACGGCGGCTCAAGGAAAATATATGAACGGGCGGCTGAATACGTTAATGGGTGTTCGTTATGACTATATGAGTATCGATGGTAAGATTCAGGATTTCCAAGCGGGTAATCTGGAGCCGAAAGATATCGACGTTAGTTTCAACGAAGTGAGTCCTACGCTGGGCGGACTCTTTTGGCTGACACCGCAATTTGGTGTTTTCGCGAATTATGCAGAATCAATCGAGTCGCCAACCGGCTGGCAACTCGATCCCGATGGCGAATCGGTTCCGGCTGAGACGGGAACCGGCATCGAGTATGGTATCAAGTTCGACTGTCTGAAGGGAGACTTGAACGGACAGCTCATCGCTTTCCATATTGAGAAGGAGAACGAGGCACGGAGCAATTACAGCAACCCCATACTGGAGATCCTTTACCCCTACAGCGAGTTCCCGAATTTGTATCCGGATGCGACCGGTCCCGATAATACCGGGGGTATTGAGCCGCTTGGGCGCAATGTAGCCGGAACGACAGTCGAAAGCCAAGGCATCGAGCTCGACCTCTATTATAATCCGTCGCCGAGTCTTTCGATTTTTCTGGGCTATGCCTATGTCGATGCGACTTACAAGGAGTCGGCGGGTGGCATACTCGACGGACTCACACTGCCCGGCACAGCGCATCACAATGCCAACCTGACCCTCCGATATACCTTCCGGAATGGATCGTTCAAGGGCTTCTATCTCGGTGCAAACCAGAAGTATCGTTCCCGCAGCCTTCTCGACACGCTCTATGAGGACATCAGCGCAGAGGCCCGGCCCGGCGATTTGGGAGACGGCCGTGAGGACGTCACTGGCCTAGCGGGGTCGGACGGAGTATTCGGCACCGAAGACGATAGCAAGCCCCGCACCCACGAAGTGTGGCTTGACGACCAGTTAGAGACCGCAGTCTTCGCCGGTTGGCTCGGTAAACTGACGCAGGGGCGTGATGCTCCTGTCTGGAACTTTCAGTTGACCGTGGATAACTTATTCGATGCGGTTGACCTAGTATCCACTGGCAATGCCCGGTTCACTGAAGGACGTACGGTCAACTTTCGTGCCGGCGTCAAATTCTGATTCTTTCAATGCCCTACATGGGTAATTTTGCATGAGGAGCGACTATTGCTGCCTAGTAAATCGAAGGAGCTGCCGGGGTGGACGGTATGGGTCTCAGTGTATGGGACTTGTTCTGTAGGGAGCCCGGGCGGATTGCCGACGGCTCTTCCGGTGCTGTGGCCTGTGATTACTATTACCGTTTCAAGGATGACGTTGCCCTGAAGTCATAAGTTGGCCTTTATGCATATCGTTTCTCCGTAAGTTAGTCGCGTGATCTTCCCGGTGTTACCGGAGCGGACAATGCGCAGGGCGCGGATTTTTCAAAGCGATTGGGTTGAACAAAAGGAGGGGCTCGGCGGCACTCGGGTGGTTGTTCTCTTTCTAAGTAAACGATTGGGGTGGATGACTCTCGAGATTTGGTGACCGATGCATTTGCCGCTAGCAGTAGTTTTAATCAATTTTAGCAAAAAAGTGCGCATATGCATTAAGAACTCTGTGTTTTTCATTGGGTAATCTCCTTGTCGACGGGCGGTAGTTATCTACTTCATACACTCAGTTTATTTTGTTGTTTAGCATTACAGCAACCCATCTCACCCCAAAAAATGAATAAGAAACTATCTTTGTTATATACAGCGGCAGGTTTTGCTGCTGCCCTACTGAATGCTCAAGCTCTGCAAGAGTATTGGGATTTCAACAACGACTCATCCGGGACAGGTTTGACTAGTGTTGCAAATTCCGGAGACCTCGGTAGCTCATGGAATTTTAATGATCCCGGAAGTTCCGCCAACGGGTCTGGTCTCTGGGTTATTGCCGGCAATTCGGGTAAAATCACCCGTAAAGCGCCGACGAGCGTTTATGCTTCACCGGCCACGACCGGACGCTACCGCTTGGAAGCCGACTTTGCGTCGTGGGCAATTGATTCTGCCAGCGTAGGTGACACATGGACCCTCAAGCTCAATCAATCGGGGGGGGGTACCGCTGCGCAGATTACATTCAAGGTACAGTCGAGCAGCATTGTGCGGATACGCTTGGCTGCAAATATTTCTGGCAGCCTTGCTTACCGTGACTACGATTACGACCTCACTGATACCGATGGTGTGAGCGTCGCTGTTGAGTTTGATTTCGATACAGACGAGGCTTCTTACTACGTAGCCGATAGTCTTACGGAGACCTTTACTACCGGCTTTTCAGGGAGTAACATCGGTCAGGTTATCTATTCCAAGGGCGGCTCATGGAGTACTGAAGGGAGCAGGCTAAGTTTGGATTCCTTTGGTTATCGCAGTGTAGAAGTGGAAACACCCGAACCGGAAACACCCGAACCGGGCGCTTCATACCCGGCCGAACCGGGCCCATTGGAGACATGGAAGGATTACTGGACATTTGATACTGACAGTGCTGGAGATTCGCTCAGTTCGATCGAAAACAGCGGTGTCCTCGATAGTGCTTGGAATTTCCCTGGAGCAGGTGGGGATGTGGTAGGCGATGATAATACCTGGTCGGTTCTGGGCGATAGTGGTGTATTCGTTCGGGCGGTCCCCGGCTATGGTGAATACTCGGTTGCCCCGACAACAGGACGTCACCGACTGGAGGTTGCTTTAGCATCCTGGAACTTTGACACAGCGAGCGAAGGCGATTCCCTGGTTGTTCGTCTAGACGAATCCACAGCCGCCGGTGGTGATAATATTGCGCGGATTGAGTTACGGGTGAACGGTGGTGCTGTTGAAATTCGCCAATCCACAGATCTGGTGTCCGGCTCTTCTTACAGGACTTCCAACTTCAATCTTGCTGAAGCCGAGGGTGCCAGAGTCGCCATCGAGTTCGATTTTGATACCGACACGGTCTATTATATGGTCAACGACGCAGTCATTAGTGAATTCACCGATTTCGATGGAGTGAACATTGCTGCTCTCCGATACCAGAAGAGCGGCTCCTGGTCGACCGCAGCGAGCTCCGTAAAAATTGAATCAATGGGCTGGCTCACTATTGCTGAAGACAGCACTGCAATCGAGTATTTCACTTTTGATTATGAGCAGTCCGGAGACCGTTTGCTGGAGATAGATAATTCCAGCTCAGCTGGATCTGATTGGAATATTAACGGTGCCGGTGGAGATGCTGCCGATGGTGCGGGCGCTTGGGTAGTGACCGGCAATTCCGGCACATTAACGCGGAAGTTGCCGGCAGTAGTGTATGCCTCGCCTGTCAGTACAGGCCGCTACCGCTTGGAAGCCGACTTTGCGTCGTGGGATTTTGACGAGGCCAGCGTAGGTGATTCATTCTTTTTACGGCTTAAAGAGTCAGGGTCATCCGGTTCTACCATTGCGGAAATACAATTACGAGTGCTCAGCACCAGCGTCGTGGAGATTCGTCAATCCGGTAAATTCGGCTCGGGCGCGTCTTATCGGTCGGCCAATTTCACCCTGACGGAAGCAGCCGGTGCCACAGCTGCTATCGAGTTCGATTTTGAAAATAATACAGCCTCCTACATGGTTAACGGTGTCGTGACAGATGTCTTCACTGACTTTCAGGGAGTCGATATTGGACAGTTGCTCTATGTTAAATCAGGTAGTTGGACTACCGCAGCAAGTTCGCTGAACTTGGATTCCTTTGGTTACCGCAGCGTAGAGGTTCCCTCGAACGACCCAAATCGTAAGGAGTACTGGGACTTTGAAGGTGATGCTTCTGGCGGTTCTTTGGGTACTATTATAAATTCCGGTGATCTCGGTTCAGCTTGGGATGGCAACGCAGCCGGTGGTGATAGCGCTAACGGTGCAGGTGCCTGGTTCGTGGCAGGTGATGCCGGTATATTTACGCGGAAGTTGCCATCCAATGATACTGATGAATATACCACTCCTTCATCCACCGGTAGATTCCGCTTTGTCATTGATTTTGCTTCCTGGGACATGAATGCGGCCAGTGTGGGTGATAAGTTGATATTCAAGTTAAATGAGTCGGTTGGTAACGGTGGCTCCAGTATAGCACAGGTAATTTTTGAAGTTAAATCCGATATTGTAACCCTGCAATGGGCTTCCACAATCTCGGATGATAGCAGTTCATTTAGGGGTGAAAACTTCCCCTTGAGCAGTACCGATGGCGCCCGTATGGAGGTCGAGTTTGACTTTGATAATGACGTCGTAACATACTACATAGACGGAGTTTACAAACATCGTTTTACTAATTTTAATGGAGATGACATTGGGCAACTCCTCTAT
>CENU01019983.1_pt1 | contig 13306 bp, 10 predicted proteins | sample 361331 | NCBI WGS metagenome assembly CENU01 (sample SAMEA2619766, study PRJEB7988) | marine metagenome | isolation source: saline water (ENVO:00002010), including
CTGCTGAAGAAGCACCTGCTGAAGAAGAAAAGAAAGATCAATAGTATCAATATTGTTTCCGTTGCAAAATTTGGAAAAACCCATGGATTGAAAGGGGAAATAAGGGTTAATTCATTTTGCAATCCAGTAGAAAATATTCTGTACTACAAAAAATTTTATTTAAAAGATGGGTCTGGAATTCAGATAGATTTTCTGAATTCATCTCATCCTTACATTGCTAAAGTTAAAAATATAGATTCAATTGAAGATGCAAAAAAACTTGTTAACGATGAGATATTTATTTCTGAGGGAGAGATGCGAAAAGATGAAGAAGCTATTTACTGGAATGATTTGCTTGGGTGTGAGGTGGTCAATGATTCAGAAATTATGCTTGGAACAGTCTATAAAGTTGACAATCATGGTGCATCAGATTTAATTTTTATTAAGACAGACAGCGAAGACATTATTATCCCACTAGAAGATATTTTTCTTATAGATTTTGATAAACACAATAAATTACTCAGGGTCGATTGGGATATATAAGATATATACTTTCTTTTATGAATATAAATGTAATTGCTCTATTTCCTGAAGTGATTAAATCATCATTAGTAGGTGTCACTGGGAAAGCATTTGAAAATGAAAAAGCAAAATTAAACCTTATTGATTTAAAAGACTTCTCTACAAACTCATATGGAAGTGTTGATGATTCTCCTTACGGTGGCGGAGAGGGTATGGTTATGTGTATAGAGCCCATTGAAAAAGCGCTAAGAAGCATATGCAGCACTGGAAAGGTAGTTAATTTAAGTCCACAAGGGAAAAATTTTAATCATAAAAAAGCCATAGAACTATCTCTATTGGATAACATCACTTTTATATGTGGGAGATATGAAGGCATTGATCAAAGATTTATTGATAGCTATGTAGATGAAGAAATATCTATTGGTGACTTTGTTTTAAGTGGAGGAGAGATTGCTGCATCTGTAATTATAGATTCAATGCTAAGAAATCTTCCAGGAGTGATAGGAAATCAAGATTCTGTAAATAAGGATAGCCATAGCCATGGCAAGCTGAAAGGATATTCCTTCACAAAACCTGCAATATATAACAATCAAGAAGTGCCTGAAGTTCTAACATCTGGCGACCATGAAAAAATAGCTAATTGGAAGTTAGCAAATAGTCTGTGGGTTACTAAACAAAAAAGGCCAGATTTATTTGAACAATTACAACTTTCTGAAAAAGAAATGATATTATTACGTGATTACGAATCTGGTAAACTTAGCTGACAAAGGGAAATGACCAAAAATTTAGTAGAAAAAGTTGAAAAAACACAACTTAAAGAAATACCTGAATTTAGAACAGGTGATACCTTAGTTGTTCAAGTAAGAGTAACTGAAGGTGAAAGGTCAAGACTGCAAGCATTTGAAGGGCTTGTAATATCAAAAAAGAAAAGAGGTCTTAATTCATCTTTTATCGTAAGAAAAATATCAAATGGAGTTGGTGTTGAAAGAACTTTTCAAACGCACAGTCCATTAATAGAGTCTATTAAAGTTAAAAGAAAAGGGCTTGTAAGACAATCTAAACTTTACTATATTCGCGAAAGATCTGGAAAATCTGCTAGGATTAAAGAAAAAATTAGTTAGTGCAGATCCAATCCAAATTATTAATTGAAAGCTTCTTAGACAACCTCTGGTTAGAAAAAAACCTCTCAGAGAACACTCTTGCTTCCTATAAGAACGATCTATTTAAGTTCAACCAATTTTTAGAAAAAAATAGAAAATCAGCATTAGATGCAGATCACTTTCTGTTAATTTCATATTTAAGTAGTTTGTTAGATAACAATCTTTCATCCAAAACAATCTCAAGAAATTTATCAGCTCTAAAGAGCTTCTTCAAATATTTGGTGAGTATTGATCAAATCGATTTTAACCCCACTGAAAATATTGACCCACCAAAATCAGGCTTGTATTTACCAACAACATTAACTACTGAGGAAACAGATAAATTATTGAATTCTCCAGATGAAGATAATTTTATTGAATTACGAGACAAAGCGATGTTGTATGTTCTATATTCATGTGGATTAAGAGTTTCAGAATTAATAGGTCTTACGATCAATAATATTGACCTAAATAGAGGTTCTGTAAAGGTTCTCGGAAAGGGATCTAAAGAGAGACTTGTGCCAATGTCTGAGCAGTCTATTGAGATGGTAAAAAAATATTTATCTTCATCAAGAGAAAAACTGGCAAAGAATAATGATTTTCATTATGTTTTCCTTTCAACGCATGGAAGGAGAATCACAAGACAAAGTTTTTGGCATAGAGTAAAGATATACATGAGAAAAGAAAATATAGAAAAAGAAATTTACCCACATACACTAAGACATGCATTTGCAACACACATGCTCAATAATGGAGCTGATTTAAGATCTGTACAGCTATTGCTTGGCCATACAGATTTATCAACAACACAAATCTATACCCATGTAGCACAATCTGAAATGAAAAATTTGCATAAAAAACATCACCCGAGAGGTTAAAAATGAAATTTAGATTTATGCTACTTCTAATATACGCCTTTACAGCTCAACCTTCAGAGGAGGTAAAATTAAAGCTAGAATCAATGCTTCCTCCAGGGATAAATTTAAATTTTTATGAAGACGCACAAATAGATAATTTCTACGCCCTTAATGTAGCAAACAACCAAGTTATTTATATTTCTAAAGATTTTCAGTTTATTTTTGCTGGGGAGGTAATCAAATCATCACCTTCTGGTCTGGAAAGTGTGAACGAACAGTACCAACGCAAACTTATTTTAAATTTGTTATCTGAAGTGCCAGAATCAGAGTCGATTCAATTTATATCTGAAAATGAAAAGCATTCAATTTATGTTTTTACAGATGTAACCTGCGCTTATTGTCGAATATTCCATTCAAACATACGCGAATATCTTGATAGGGGAATATCAGTATTCTACCTCGCATTCCCAAGAGATGGTATGGGTGGAAGTAGCTCAGAAAATATGAAAAGTGCTTGGTGTAGCAGTGACAGAGCCACAGCAGTTACACAATTGAAGTTAGGCAAAGATATTGCAAAAGCTAGTTGCAAAGACCCTATTGCAAAACATTTTGAAATAGGAAGGATGATTGGTATAACGGGAACTCCATCAATCGTTCTTGGTGATGGCCAAATGTTATCAGGCTATATTCCTGCAGAAGATTTAATTAAAATACTAGATAATGGATAATTCAGAACTGCTCTTAAGAATATCAAAAACCAGTGAGCGCATTGGAGAGCTTAGGGGGTTCCTTTGACCCTGACAAACTAAAACAAGAACTAGAACACCTAGATAAATCTCTACAAGATCCAGAGAATTGGAAAAACCATTCGAAACTTAATACATTAAACAAAGAAAAAACAACACTAGAACAAAAATTAGATGAATTCAAAAGAATTGAAGATGGTTTTAATGAGATTTCTGATTTAGTAGATATCTCTATTGAGCTTGGAGATGAAAGTGAATTGTCCAACCAGGAAGATGCAATAAATATTCTTGAAGAAGAGATAGACTCACTTGAGACTAAACGCTACTTTTCACGCGAAAATGACCTCAATAATGCCTTTTTAGATGTTCAATCTGGCTCTGGTGGCACAGAGGCTCAAGATTGGGCAGAAATGCTATTCAGAATGTACTCTAGGTGGGCTGAGGATATGGGTTTTACTGTAAAGATAGAGGAATTTTCTCCTGGAGATGTGGCAGGCATTAAAAGTGCAAGCATAAATATAAATGGACCCTATGCTTATGGTTGGCTTAGAACAGAAACTGGAATACACCGCCTCGTAAGAAAATCACCATTCGATTCTGGCAATAGAAGACATACATCGTTCGCAGCTGTATTTGTTTCCCCGGAGATCGATGATGATATAGAAATTGATTTAGATATGTCACAAGTTAGAATCGATACTTATCGGGCTTCTGGAGCAGGGGGTCAGCACGTTAACAAAACTGATTCTGCAGTAAGGTTAACGCATATTCCGAGTGGATTAGTTGTTCAATGTCAGTCACAAAGGTCACAGCACCAAAACAAAGACAGAGCAATTAAGCAACTAAAATCAAAACTATATGAGCTTGAATTGCAAAAGAGGGAAGAGGAGATAAAGAAAGTAGAAGACTCAAAAACAGATATTGGATGGGGCAATCAAATTAGATCTTACGTCTTAGATCAATCTAGAATAAAAGATATAAGAACAAAGTATGAGGAAACAAATACTCAGTCAGTATTAGATGGTAAAATTAACAACTTTATAAAAGCTAGCTTAAAAAATGGATACTAAAGAACTAAATAAAATTCAAAGAGATAGAGAAGAAAAGCTTAAACTTTTAAGACAAGAGGGTTTTAACTTTCCAAATAACTTTGAAAAAGTAGATAAGCTTGGCGATACGCACTTAAAGTTTGGCACCAAAAGTAAGGAAGAATTAGAAAATCTTAGCTCATCAATTCAGACAGCAGGAAGAGTTGTCTTAAAACGAGTAATGGGAAAAGCTGCTTTTATGACCCTAGAGGATGAATCTGGCAGATTGCAGGTTTATTTTTCATTGAATAATTTAGGTGAAGCCTTTTCACAAATAAGTGATTGGGATTTAGGCGATATTATTGGCGTAAGTGGAAAACTATTTAGAACTAAAACAGACGAACTTACTATTGAAGCAACTACAAGCATTCTTTTGACAAAGTCACTGAATCCAATGCCAGAAAAGCATAAGGGCTTGTCAAACATTGAAACTATTTATAGGCAAAGATACCTAGACCTCATGAGCAGTTCAGACTCAAGAGAATTATTTAAAAAACGAAATAAAATAATTACTTCATTAAGAAAAAATCTTGAAGGTGAAGGGTATCTTGAGGTTGAAACTCCAATGATGCATCCAATACCAGGTGGAGCAAATGCAAGACCATTCGAGACACACCATAATGCATTAGACAAAAAGCTTTATTTAAGAATTGCACCTGAGCTTTATCTTAAAAGACTACTTGTTGGTGGTTTTGATAAGGTGTTTGAAATTAATAGAAACTTTAGAAATGAAGGTATTTCGACAGTGCATAATCCTGAATTTACAATGTTGGAGTTCTACGAATCATACGGCAGCCTTGAGAAAACTACAAAGTTTGTCCAAAAATTAGTTCAAGATAGCATCTCAGAGGTAAATGAATCTTTAAAGATTGAATACGATGGAAAGCCTTTGGATATGTCAGGAGATTTTAAAGTTGCTTCAATAAAAGAGTTGCTCGAGGAGAAGTTAGGGTGTGATTTAAGCTCCCCGGAAGCCATAATGAGTGCCGCGAAAAAAATGAAACTTGCTGTCAAAGAAAATTGGGGTTGGGGCAAAGTTTTGTTGGAGCTTTTTGAGGCGCATATTGAAGAAGATCTTTGGGAACCAACTTTTGTTAAAGATTACCCTTATGAAATTTCTCCATTATCAAGAAAGAAAGATGACAACCCAGAGTTTACTGACAGAATCGAGCTGTTTATTGCTGGTAGGGAGTTTGCCAATTTCTTTTGTGAACTTAATGATCCAATTGATCAGGAAGAGAGATTTGATGATCAACTAAAACAAAAAGATTTAGGCGATATAGAAGCCATGTTCTTTGATGAGGATTACATCAATGCGCTAAAGCATGGGATGCCACCTGCTGTTGGTGTTGGGATAGGAATTGATAGATTGGTTATGCTCGCTACTAATAAAACTTCGATCAGGGACGTTGTTTTGTTTCCAACTTTAAAATAGATATTTTTTTAGTTATATAAGTTCCTTTATAAAGTTTCTCTCTTCAAGCAATTCATTTGCAGTAATTTCAAGCTTATTTTTTGCAAAGTCACTCAAACTAAAATCTCTTACAATTTCAATATCTCCATTTCCATCAGAAATTAGAGGAAAACCAGAAAATATGCCCTCAGGCATGCCATATGCTCCATCACTTAATATTGCTGCATTAAAAACATCACCGGATCTCGTTGGATGCTCAACTGCTTTGACAGTATCGCATGCAGCTCTAGCAGCAGAGGATGCTGAAGATGCACCCCTGGCTTTAATTATTTCTGCACCCCTTTGTTGAATGCGTGGTAGGTACTCATTTTCAACCCAGGAATGATTGTTAATTAGCTCATAAGCATTTTGACCATTAATATTTGTATTCTCTAAGTCTGGAAACATGGTAGGGCTATGATTGCCAAATACAGACAACCTGTAGATATCATCAACATGACAGTTTAATTTTATTGATAGTTGAGCTTTTGCTCTTAAGGCATCCAGCATTGTCATCGCCATCCATAACTGATTTTTGTTTGGTGAATTACTATAACCAATGAGAGCATTTGTATTTGCAGGGTTTCCAACAACGAGAATTTTGCAGGATTGTTTTGCTTTTTCACCAATAGCTTTACCTTGTTCAGTGAAAATGCCGCCGTTGATTTGTAACAAGTCTGATCTTTCTTTAATTTCTTTGCCATTTAGTACAATACCCCTAGGGATAGAGCCAACTAAAAGACACCAGTCTGCATCTATAACCGCATCTTGGATGTTATCAAAGGTACTAATTGAATTTACCGTGCTGTATGCGGAATCTTCTAGCTCTTTAACAAAACCATCCAATCTTTCCATAGCTGAAGGGATTTCAACTAAAGCTAAATCTATTTTCTCGTTTGATTTGAATACGCCCTGTTGGCATAAAAATGGAACTAGTGAGTAAGATATTTGGCCAGCAGCCCCTGTTATTACAACTTTCATAGCTTTGATTAATTCCTATTCTATGTTTACTTGTTGTTTAATTCCATTAGAATCAACATTTCATACATAAATTATTAAGGAGTCAGACAATGTCACTAGATTTTAATGGAAAAGTTGCAGTAGTAACAGGCTCAGGAGGAGGCATAGGGAAAGGTTATGCACTTGAGTTGGCCAGAAGAGGAGTAAAAGTTGTTGTCAATGATTTGGGCGGATCTGTCGATGGTACAGGAGGTTCAGTATCAGCAGCTGAAGCTGTAGTTCAAGAAATTGAAGCAAATGGAGGCGAGGCGTTAGCAAATGGAGCAAACGTCAGCAATCAATCTGATGTGAAGGATATGATTGAATCAACACTTAGCAAATGGGGAAGGGTTGATATTTTAATAAATAATGCCGGTATTCTTCGAGATAAGTCTTTTGGAAAAATGGAGTGGGAGGATTTTGTAGCGGTCATTAATGTTCATTTGCTTGGTTCAGCTCTGTGTGCTCATAGTGTTTTTCCTGTTATGAAAGAACAAGAATATGGAAGAATAATTATGACATCGTCATCATCAGGACTTTTTGGTAATTTTGGGCAAACAAATTATGCTGCAGCAAAAATGGGAGTAGTGGGATTAATGAACACCCTTAAGCTTGAAGGAGCAAAATACAATGTTCATACCAACTCCATTGCACCTACAGCAACAACAAGAATGACTGAGCATCTATTTCCTGCTGAGTTTGGTGAGCAATTAGATCCAAAATACATTATTCCAGCTGTTGTATATCTTGCAAGTGAAAAAGCACCTAATGGTGAAATTCTAGAAGCAGGTGGGGGTGTGGTTGCCAACACATATGTTATGGAAACAATGGGCAAGTTTTTTGGTACAGATGAAAGTTTTACAGCCGAAGCTGTTGCAGAAAGCTGGGCAGAGATAGCTGATACCAATGATGCTAGAAGGCCATTCCAGGGTGGAGATGTTGCTTTGAAGCACTTTGAGGCTATTCAAAAAACACAGAAATAAACCTTGTTGCTAATCATAAAAAAGGCTCTTTATGAGCCTTTTTTTATTTAAAGCACCACCATAGTTGCAGACCTACAGCAGCGCAACTTTTAATCGAATTGCAAAGAACCACCAACTTGGTATTCGATGACTCTGGTTTCAAAGAAGTTCTTCTCTTTCCTAAGATCCATAATTTCAGACATCCAAGGAAACGGATTCTTAACACCTGGGAATTCTTCACTTAAACCAATCTGTACTAGTCTTCTATTGCAGATAAATTTTAGATATTCCTCCATCATTACCGCATTCATTCCTAGAACTCCGCGTGGCATTGAATCTCTTGCGTATTCTATTTCATATTTAGTTCCTTCAAGTATTAAGTTTCTAGCTCTTGTCTTCATGTCTTCATCCCAAATATTTGGATTTTCATTAATAATCGTATTTATAACATCTATTCCAAAGTTTACGTGCATGGATTCATCACGAAGAATATACTGGAATTGTTCTGAGACTCCAGTCATTTTGTTTAACCTTCCCATTGATAGTACTTGCGTAAAACCACAATAGAAGAACATACCTTCAAGCACACAATAATAAGCTATTAGGTTGCCAAGAAACTCTTTATCGTTTTCAGGTGTGCCAGTACTAAAACTAGGATCAGAAAGCGATCTCGTATGTTTTAGGCCCCAAGCAGCCTTTTTCTCGACTGAAGGCACTTCTCTGTACATATTAAATATTTCACCTTCATCCATACCTAAAGATTCGACGCAGTATTGATATGCGTGAGTGTGAATGGCTTCTTCAAAAGCTTGTCGTAGAAGATATTGTCTGCATTCAGGGTTTGTTATCTGTCTATATACAGAGAGAACAAGGTTGTTTGCAACCAATGAATCCGCAGTTGAAAAGAAGCCCAAACTTCTTTTAACTATTCTTCTTTCATCTTCTGAGAGCCCATCGTTACTTTTCCACAAAGCAATATCTGCAGTCATATTAATTTCTTGCGGCATCCAGTGGTTGGCACAACCATCAAGATATTTTTTCCAAGCCCATTCATACTTGAAGGGTACAAGTTGATTGAGATCTGCCCTTGAATTAATCATGGCTTTTTGATCAACCTGCACCCTGCCTTCTAATGTATCTAAATCTTCTTTAGCCAGTTTCATATCTTCTTCAGTTAATGTAGAAACACTTACTGCTTCTTGGTTGGCTGTATTTGCGACTGGCTCAGTTTGTTGAAGCTGAACCTGAGGCTCATCTTTTTCTAGGGTTTTCTCTTGTTTGTTTTCAGTTATTTCTTCTTTATTATAATCGTCCCAATTTAACATTTTTCCTCCTATTGGCATGCCTCACAATCTGGATCTAATATACTGCAAGCTTTTGGTGCAGGAGCAGCTACTGTTGTGCTTGTTGCTGCAGTTTCAACTGCATTCAAATTGCTTCTTTCAACTGTTGATTTTTCTGTTGAAGTAGCGCCCATAGCTCTCAAGTAATATGTTGTTTTAAGGCCTTTATACCAAGCCATTCTATAAGTGATATCAAGTTTTTTCCCATCAACATTTGCAATGTATAAGTTCAATGATTGAGCTTGATCAATCCATTTTTGTCTTCTGCTTGCCGATTCAACTATGTAGCGTGGCTCAACTTCAAAAGCTGTCATAAATCTATTCTTAATATCTTCAGGGATTCTGTTTATCTGTGATAGAGATCCCTCAAAATATTTAAGATCACTCAACATCACATCATCCCAAAGACCTTCCTGTTTTAATTCTTCAATCAAATAAGGGTTAACTATTGTAAATTCGCCTGATAGATTGGATTTAACGAATAGGTTTTGATAAGTTGGCTCAATAGATTGTGATACTCCTGTAATGTTGGCTATAGTTGCAGTAGGGGCAATAGCCATAACGTTTGAGTTTCTCATTCCTGTTGTTTTGACCTTCTCTCTTAATTTATCCCAATCAAGGGTTGTATCTGTGTTTTGGTCAATAAAGCTTTCACCTCTTTGTTCTTTAAGAAGTTGGATTGAATCTATTGGGAGTATGCCTTGATCCCAAAGAGAGTTTTCATAGGTCTCATAGGTTCCTCTTTCCTTTGCCAAGTCTGATGATGCATCTATTGCAAAGTAGCTTATCAGTTCCATTGATTTATCAGCAAAGTCTACAGCTTCTTGTGAGTTGTATGATATTCCAAGTTTATATAATGCATCCTGGAAACCCATCAAGCCTAAACCAACAGGTCTGTGTTTTTTATTGGAGTTTTCAGCTTGTGGAACAGGGTAGTAATTTATATCAATAACGTTATCTAGCATTCTTACAGCTGTAGTTACTGTTTGTTTTAGTTGCTCCACATTTATTTTTCCATCTTGAATGTGTTGAGGAAGATTTATGCTTCCTAAGTTACATACTGCTATTTCTTCTTCATTAGTGTTAAGGGTGATCTCTGTACATAAGTTTGATGAATGCACTGTTCCTACATGCCCTTGAGGTGATCTTATATTGCAAGGATCTTTGAATGTTATCCAGGGGTGCCCTGTTTCAAAAAGCATGGACAGCATTTTTCTCCAGAGTTTTTTTGCAGGAATTTTCTTAAAGTGAGTGAGGGTTCCACTCTCTGCCATTTTTTCGTATTCCTCATACCTTTTTTCGAATTCTGAACCATAAATATCATGTAGATCTGGCACATCTGATGGGGAGAAGAGAGTCCATTCCTTATCTTCTTCTAGTCGCTTCATAAACAAATCTGGTATCCAGTTTGCTGTATTCATATCATGGGTTCTTCTTCTATCATCTCCAGTATTTTTTCTTAGATCTAAAAATTCCTCCACATCCATATGCCAGCACTCAAGATAGGCACAAAAAGCGCCTTTTCTTTTGCCACCTTGATTAACGGCAACAGCCGTGTCGTTAGACACTTTGAGAAATGGAACTATCCCTTGGCTCTTTCCGTTTGTTCCTTTTATTCTTGATCCAAGAGCACGTACATTTGTCCAATCATTTCCAAGTCCTCCTGCCCACTTTGAAAGTAGAGCATTATCTCTTATGGCTCCATATATACCTGAAAGATCATCTGGGACTGTTGTTAAGTAGCATGAGGATAATTGTGGTCTATGTGTGCCTGAATTAAACAGAGTCGGTGTTGAACTCATATAATCAAAGCTTGAAAGCAACTTATAGAATTCTACAGCTCTATCTGTCTTATTTTCTTCATTTACTGCAAGCCCCATTGCCACTCTCATTAAGAAGACTTGAGGTAATTCATACCTGGTATCTTCTGATGTTATAAAGTATCGATCGTAAAGTGTTTGCAGGCCTAGGTATGTAAAGTTGAAATCTCTTTTTTCATTAATAGCATCTTGAAGTTTTTCTAGATCGAAGCTTAGTAATTCTTTGTTAAGAAAATCGAGCTCAATACCTTTTTCAAACGTCTTTACTAATGCTTCTTTGTACATTTCCTTTCTGTCTAATTTTTTGGCTAAGTCAATACCAAGGAAACCTAAGACCTCATTTTCAATGTTATTCAATAGTATTCTGGCGGAGACATATGAGTAGTTTGGTTCTTTTTCTACCATTGTTCTGGCAGCAATTACCATACAGTCAGCAAGATCTTTTTCAGACATACCTTCGTAAGAAGAAGCGTTTATTTCTTTAATAAGAGCTTCCGGATCCACATCAGTTAAATTTGCACAAGCATTATTGACTATTGCACTGACAGCATCATCTTGATTATCTTTTGTTGCAACCAAGGGCTCTTCTTCTTTCCTTTCTTGTTTTCGTGCCTCTCTGTACAATACATAGCTTCTTGCAACTTTATGATGCTCGCTTCTCATTAATTGGAGTTCTACTTGATCTTGTATCTCTTCTATGTGTATCGTTCCACCGGATGGCATTCTGCGCTCAAAGACTTCGATGACTGCTTTTGTTAAAACATCAACATTCTCATGAATCCTCGATGAGCCAGCAGCTGTTCCTCCTTCTACTGCAAGAAAAGCTTTCATTATCGCAACCTTAATTTTTTCTTCTTCAAACGAAACAACTTTTCCATTGCGTTTAATAACACGCATTTTCCCCGGAGTTAGAACAACATTCGGTTGTTGAATTTCTTCTGTTTTTTTTGTTGCGCTTTCTGTTATCTGTTGTTCCATGTCTAAGGGTATTTTTATGCATCTAAAACTTACATTCAAGCTTTTTAGCACAATATGTTGTGTTATTTTTTTTTGATAACACAATATGCAGTGTTTTACCTGTGGATAAACATTGGATAAATTGGGTACTTTTTTTTAATTTTTGTTTCCAAAAAAGCTTAAAATCTGTATTATCAAAAGCTTTCCACATGAAAGTAACAATTCTTAATAACATTGCAAAGTCTGGGTTAGATATTCTTGAAAAAGAAGGTTTTACTCTACATCAAAATGACGTTTTGGATGGTTGTAGTGGTATTGTGCTGAGGAGCCAAAATTTAACTCAAGAAAAACTACCTAAATCAATTTTTGGTATTGCCCGAGCAGGGGCAGGAACTAACAATATTAATGTAGAGGATTGCTCCCAAAATGGCGTCATTGTTTTTAATACACCAGGAGCAAATGCAAATGCTGTAAAAGAAATGGTTCTGTGTTCTTTGATTCTAGGAAAAAGAGATCTTGTTTCAGGCAATAAATCAATTGATGCTATCGATATAGACAACATGGATGATGAAGCAGTTATGAAAGAAATAGAGGCCATGAAGAAAAAATATGTTGGGAATGAAATTAAAAATAAAAACCTTACTGTAATTGGGCTTGGTGCAATTGGTTCTTTAGTGGCAGAGCATGCAATACAGTTGGGGATGAATGTGACAGGTTATGATCCTGGATTGACAGTAGAGACAGCACTGAGGTTGCCAAGTTCCATCAGAATGGCAAAATCTCTTGAAGATTCTTTTAAGGATGCAGAATACATTTCCTTACATATACCTCTTGTTCCAGACACTAAGGAGATTATTAACAATAAGCTAATAGCCAAACTGAACAAAAGTGTGCTAATTAATTTCTCAAGAGGTGGAATTGTTTGTGAAGAAAGTTTGCTGGAAGGGTTAGATCAGAACTTTTTGTACAAATATGTTACTGACTTCCCTACAAAGAAATTAATCAATAGAGTTAGATCAAAAAAAGATGTTGTAATCTTTCCCCACTTAGGAGCCAGCACGACAGAAAGTGAAATTAACTGTGCAGAAATGGCATGCTCACAGCTTGCAGATTTCTTAAAGAAAGGAAAAATAGTTAACAGTGTAAACTTTCCTAATATATCGTCTGAAAAAGTAAGCAAACATAGAATATATTTTTCTAACATGAATGAGCCTGGAATTATTAGCAAAGTGGCAGATGTGCTTGCTCAAGAAAATATAAACATTGATGAATTTGTAAATAAAAGCCGGAACAATCTAGCAAGCAATATTATAGATTCAGATGATGACATAACGCCTCGAGTTCTTGACAAGCTAATGAAAATAAAGGGTGTAACAAATGCAAGACTATGTTACTAAAAAAACAGTCTTTTTTTAAGTAAAAAACCTTGCTTTTCACACAG
>CENU01165243.1_pt1 | contig 13305 bp, 11 predicted proteins | sample 361331 | NCBI WGS metagenome assembly CENU01 (sample SAMEA2619766, study PRJEB7988) | marine metagenome | isolation source: saline water (ENVO:00002010), including
GCCATGGCGCGCGGCAGGCCCGGCAATGATCCGGCCGGGAATACAAAGCGTCCGCACAGGCGTTTTGCCTGTGCCGAAACGGTGGCGACGCTTCGCTGCATCAACATGACTCCAGACGTGATGACCAACCTCCCGCAGATCGCCACAATCATAGACGTCCTGATGGTTTCTTCAACTCCGGCGACGGTGTTTTTGGCGCTTGATGCCCCTTTTTGCCGCACTGGTGAATTTTTCTGCCCCAGCCTCTTTCGATGGGCTGCGAAACAGCCAATATCCATAAGGTGAAAATAAAGCTGTCCTGCCATGTTCGGGCCGCCGGTGAGTTGATTTCAGCGGTTACTTCAAGAACAATATGAAGCAAGAACGTGATCATGCAGAACAGAGTGAAATCAGGCGCTGCCCAAAGATGACTGACAAGAAGACTGACAACGATAATGGTGGCCAGTCCCAGGTAATCCTGGAGACGCGACCGCGCACGAAAAAGCCGTCCATGTACAAGGTCATCATGTTGAATGATGACTACACGCCGATGGAATTCGTCGTCTATGTCCTGCAACGGTTTTTCAGCCTGTCGAACAGCCAGGCCACGGCCATCATGCTGAATGTTCATCAGCGTGGTGTCGGCATCTGCGGCATCTACAGCTATGAGGTTGCCGAAGCAAAGGCAACGCAGGTCATGGATTACGCACGCCAGAACGAACACCCCCTCCAGCTTCAGATCGAGAAGGAATAGGTACGATGTTGTCACGCGAGCTTGAGGAAACCCTGCGCCGGGCGATGAGCGCTGCCTCGTCCCACAACCATGAATTCGCCACGCTTGAGCATCTGCTGCTGGCGCTGACCGAGGACAGCGACGCGCTCGAGGTGCTGTCGGCATGCAATGTCGACATCGATGAGCTTCGGGCGCGGCTGTCGGACTATATCGAGAACGAACTGGCCTCGATTGTCAGCCCGAACAGCAGCGTTGACGTGCAGCCGACCGCCAGCTTCCAGCGGGTAATCCAGCGCTCCATCATCCACACCCAGTCCTCAGGGCGCGAAGTCGCCTCTGGCGCGAACGTGCTGGTCGCGATCTTCTCCGAGCGCGAAAGCCATGCTGTCTGGTTCCTGAAGTCGATGAACATGACCCGGCTCGACGCTGTGACCTATATGAGCCATGGTGCCGAAGGCAATGTTGGACGCGGATCGCAGGAAACCCGCGAGACGGAAGCTGCCGAGCAGGAGGGACAGGACCCGCTCAGCCAGTTTGCCGTCGATCTCATTTCGAAGGCATCTGCTGGCAGAATCGACCCGCTGATCGGGCGCGACCGCGAGGTTGACCGTACCATCCAGGTGCTCTGCCGCCGGACCAAGAACAACCCGCTCTATGTTGGTGACCCGGGTGTTGGCAAGACCGCCATCGCCGAGGGGCTGGCGCTGCGGATACATAATGGCGAAGTGCCGGATGTGCTGTCGAATGCGGTGATCTACGCCCTTGATATGGGCCAGCTGCTTGCCGGAACGCGCTACCGTGGAGATTTCGAGGAGCGGCTGAAGGCCGTGGTCAAGGCGGTTCAGGACGACGATAATGCCATCCTGTTCATTGACGAGATTCATACGGTCATTGGCGCCGGTGCTACGTCCGGAGGGGCGATGGACGCCTCGAACCTCCTGAAGCCGGCGCTGCAGGAAGGCACGCTTCGCTGCATCGGGTCCACAACCTACAAGGAATATCGCGGTTATTTCGAAAAGGACCGCGCGCTTGTCCGCCGCTTCCAGAAGATCGACGTGAACGAGCCAACGATCGCCGATACGATCAAGATTCTTGCCGGTCTGAAAAGCCGCTATGAGGAGCATCACAAGATCCGCTTCACCAGCGCGGCGCTGAAGACAGCGGTTGATCTGGCGGCACGCTATATCAACGACCGCAAGCTTCCCGACAAGGCGATTGATGTCATTGACGAGGCTGCCGCTGCGCAGAACCTGCTGCCGCCGTCACGCCGCAAGGCGACGGTTGGCACCAAGGAGGTCGAGGCGACCATCGCGACGATGGCGCGGATCCCGCCAAAACATGTCAGCCGTGATGACAAGGTGGCGCTGGCCTCGCTTGAAGATGATCTGAAGCGTCTTGTTTTCGGTCAGGACCCGGCCCTTTCGGCACTGGCCTCGGCCATCAAGCTGTCACGCGCGGGTCTTCGCGAGCCTGAAAAGCCGGTCGGCAACTATCTGTTCTCCGGCCCGACAGGTGTTGGCAAGACCGAGGTTGCCCGCCAACTTGCCGAGGCGCTCGGCATCAAGCTGATGCGCTTCGACATGTCGGAATATATGGAACGCCACACCGTCTCGCGGCTGATTGGTGCGCCTCCGGGCTATGTCGGGTTCGACCAGGGTGGATTGCTGACAGACGCCGTCGACCAGACACCGCATGCCGTGCTTCTTCTCGATGAAATCGAAAAGGCGCATCCGGACCTGTTCAACATCCTTCTTCAGGTGATGGATCATGGCAAGCTGACCGACAATAACGGCAAGATTGTCGACTTCCGCAATGTCATCCTGATCATGACAACCAATGCCGGTGCGCAGGAACTGTCGAAAAAGGCCATTGGCTTCAACCGCGACAATCGCGAGGGGGCCGATGTCGAGGCGATCGAGAAGATGTTCACGCCGGAATTCCGCAACCGTCTTGATGCGGTGATCCCGTTTGCAGCTCTTGGCACCGACGTGATCCGGCTTGTCGTTGACAAGTTCATCATGCAGCTGGATGCCCAGCTGACCGAGCGCAATGTCGAGATCGAGCTGACCGACGCGGCCCGTGACTGGCTTGCCGAGCGTGGGTATGACCGCAATTACGGCGCGCGTCCACTGGCCCGTGTCGTGCAGGAGCATATCAAGAAGCCGCTTGCCGACATGCTGCTGTTTGGCGATCTCGCAGGCGGCGGGCTGGCGCTAGTCGATGTCAAGGATGGCAAGATTGTCGTCCATGGCAAGGGCACGCCGCAACGGGCACTTCCCGGAAAGCGCACCGCCCTGCCGGCGCCCGAGGAACAGTAAAGCCGTCACTCAGGGGGCTGGGACTTCCTGAACGGGCTTGCCTGTATTTCGATGGCGTTGATTTCCGCGTCGATCCCGCGGCGCTCGGAGTCCAGAAACCTTGCCACGGCGGCGCGGAAACCGTCATGCGCAATCCAGTGCGCCGAGTAGGTGGTGACCGGAAGATATCCGCGCTGCACCTTGTGAAAGCCCTGCGCACCGGCTTCGACAGTCTTCAGCCCGCGTTCGATGGCAAATTCGATGGCCTGATAGTAGCAGGCCTCGAAATGCAGGCAGGGAATGTCGAGATCCGCCCCCCAGTTCCGACCGAACAGCGCATCCTCGCCAATGAAGTTCAGCGCGCCGCCGATAATCCTGCCATCATATTCGGCCATGACCAGAAGCATCCGGTCCGCCATGCTGGCATGAAGCTGGTGAAACACATCCTCGGTCAGATACGCCCCGCCCCATTTGCGATCGATGGTCGACATATAGAAGCGGTAGAAATGGTCGATATGGCTTGTGGTGATGTCATCGCCGGTCAGCCGCAGCAGACGCACGCCAGCCTCGGCAACCGTACGCCGTTCTTTTCTGATGTTCTTTCGCTTTCGCGATGACAGCGCGGCGAGGAACGCGTCGAAATCGGTATAGGAGTCATTTTGCCAGTGGAACTGGATGGAGGAACGCACCATCCATCCTTCGTCTGACAGGGCGGCGATATCGGCCTCTGGCAGGAAGTTCACATGCGCCGAGGACAGGCCAAGCCTATCGAGATATTGCGTCATGCCATTGGTAAGGGCGGCACGCAACTGCGCAGCCCGCGTGTCATCCGCATCACCTGTCAGAAAGCGGGGGCCTGTTGCCGGTGTGAACGGGACCGCCGACAGCATCTTCGGATAGTACGCACCGCCGGCCCGCGTGAAGGCGTTGGCCCAGCTGTGGTCAAAGATATATTCGCCGTAGGAATGGTGCTTCAGGTAGTGCGGCATGGCGGCGGCAAGTCTGCCGTCAGAATCGCGCAGTATCAGATGCATCGGGTCCCAGCCGCTATCGCCGCCGGTGGCCCCGCCATCTTCCAGCGCCCGCAGAAAGGCATGGCTGACAAACGGATTTGCGGTGCCGGCCACACGGTCCCAGTCGGCCGCCGGAATCTCGGCAATCGACGGGGCAAGATCAAGGGTAAAGGTGTCGCCGTCCATGCCTTAGGAAATGGCGCGCAGATCGCCCCGCCGCAAGAGGGAGGGACGATTTGTCAGCGGTTCTGATCAGGAAATTTCGAACAGACCGTCTACCTCGACAAGACATCCCAGAGGCAGGACGCTGCTGCCGACGGCAAAGCGGGCATGCTTGCCGGCATCACCAAAGGCGGCGACCATCAGATCGGAAGCGCCATTGACGACAGCCGGCTGCTGCGTGAAATCCGGGGTCGAGGCAACGAAGCCGCCAAGCTTCACCACCTGGACAACCCGGTCGAGATCGCCGTCACAGGCCGCCTTGACCTGCGCAATCAGGTTGATGGCGCAGATTTTCGCCTGCTCGTACCCGTCCTCGACCGAGGCGTTGTCACCAAGATGACCGGTTGCGGTCAGTTTTCCGTCGACAAACGGCACCTGTCCGGCCACATGCACCATGTTGCCGCTTCTCATCCAGGGAACATAGTTGGCCGCAGGGGCGGGGGCGTCGGGGATGATGATACCCATGTCGTTCAGGCGGGTTTCAACTGTGCTTGCCATGATGTGTCTCCAATGAATTCAGTGGCGATCCAAGGCGGGGACACTGACACAGGCGGCACGCAGCTTCAAAGCAAAATTGACCGTCTGCCAGATCAAAGAAAAAGGCCCCGCAGCAAAGTGCGGGGCCAGTCTGCAGGTTACACTGCAGGGAGAGATCAGCTGCAGCCTGTGGTGCCGCCACAGGTGTTGCATTTCAGGCAGGTTCCGTTCCGCACCAGGGTAAAGTTCTGGCACTCGGGGCAGGCCTCGCCTTCATAACCTTGCATCCGTGCCTGCTGTACCCGCTCGGCGGCAACCGCGTCACCGCTGGCGGCGCTGGCAGCGGGTGCTGCGGCCATTGATGCGGCGGCCTCGGCTACCGGCTCTGCCGGTGCCCGCATGGTGGCGACAGTGTCTTCGGCGACTGCGGCGGTGGCGGTGCCAGCGTTCGAGTAGACAACCAGACCCTGTTTGCGGATGAAGCCGCGGCTTGTCACCTTGTTGACAAGTTCCGACTGGGCTTCGCCAGCGCCGGTGGTGGTGACTTCCAGATCCTCGCGGTCGACATGGCCGAGGTCATGCCGGTCGAGATAGGAGATCGCCAGCTCGCGGAAGGTGTAGTCGAGGATCGAGGTCGACATCTTGATCGCGTCATTGCCGGTGACAATGCCCTGCGGCTCGAAGCGGGTGAAGGTGAAGGCCTCGACAAACTCCTCCAGCGGCACGCCATATTGCAGGCCGATGGACACCGCGATGGCGAAGTTGTTCATCAGCGAGCGGAAGGCAGCGCCTTCCTTGTGCATGTCGATGAAGACCTCGCCAAGACGGCCATCTTCATACTCACCGGTCCGCAGATAGACCTTGTGGCCGCCGACAGATGCCTTCTGCGTATAGCCCTTGCGGCGATGCGGGAGCTTTTCCCGCTCGGCGCTGTGGACGATGCGCTCGACAATCTTCTCGATAACCTGCGGTGCCGAGGCGGCAACCGGTGTGTCGAGTGCCGCTGCGGTCTCTTCCTCTTCCTCGAGGTCGTCGACCAGGCCGGACGACAGAGGCTGGCTGAGCTTCGAGCCGTCGCGATACAGCGCGTTCGCTTTCAGGCCAAGACGCCAGGACAGCATGTAGGCCTCGCCGCATTCCTCGACGGTGGCGCTGTTCGGCATGTTGATCGTCTTCGAGATCGCACCCGAGATGAAGGGCTGGGCGGCAGCCATCATGGTGATGTGGCTGTCGACCGACAGGAACCGCTTGCCATGACGACCACAGGCATTGGCGCAATCAAAGATCGCCAGATGCTCGTCCTTCATATGCGGTGCGCCTTCCAGCGTCATCGACCCGCAGACATGCATGTTGGCCGCCTCGACAGCGTCCTTTTCGAAGCCAAGCGCCTCGAGCATGTTGAAGGTGAAGTCATTCAGCTGCTCGTCGGTGAAGCCAAGCTTGTCCTTGCAGAAATCATCGCCAAGGGTGAAGCGGTTGAAGGCGAACTTCACATCGAAGGCGCTTTCCATGGCCGCTTCGACCTTGTTGATTTCGGCGTCGCCAAAGCCCTTGTCGCGGAGTGCGCCAAACGAGATGGCCTGGCAGTTCTTCAGACTGCCTGCGCCGACCGCATAGTTGATGATGTCGTCAATCTGCTCCTGCGGGTAGCCAAGATTGGCAAGCGCCTCTGGAACGACGCGGTTGATGATCTTGAAATAGCCGCCACCGGCAAGCTTCTTGAACTTCACGATGGCGAAGTCCGGCTCGATTCCGGTGGTGTCACAATCCATCACCAGGCCGATGGTGCCGGTCGGGGCAATCACAGTGGCCTGCGCGTTGCGGTAACCATGCTCGCTGCCAAGATCGACGGCCTTGTCCCAGGCTGCCTTGGCGGCTGTGATCAGGCTCTTGTCAGGGCAGGGTGTGGCATCAAGCGGAACCGGCAGGATGCTCAGCCCCTTATAGCCCTTGTCCTTGCCATGTGCGGCGAGGCGATGGTTCTTCATCACCCGCATCATGTGGCGTGCGTTCTTCTTGTATTGCGGGAACGGGCCGACTTCGCTGGCGACCTCGGCCGAGGTGGCGTAGGAGGTGCCGGTCATGATTGCCGAGATCGCACCACAGATGGCGCGGCCTTCGTCACTGTCATAGGAATAACCCTGTGCCATCAGCAGGCCGCCGATATTGGCGAAGCCGAGGCCAAGGGTGCGGTATTCGTAAGACAGCTGGGCGATTTCCTTGGATGGGAACTGCGCCATCAGGACCGAGATTTCCAGGGTCAGTGTCCAGAAGCGGCAGGCATGCTCGAAGGCCGGGATGTCAAAGCTGCCATCCGCATGGCGGAACTGCATCAGGTTCAGCGACGCAAGGTTGCAGGCTGTGTCATCCAGGAACATGTATTCCGAGCAGGGGTTCGAGGCGTTGATCCGGCCACCTTCTGGGCAGGTGTGCCATTCATTGATGGTGCTGTCATACTGCAGCCCCGGATCGGCACAGGCCCATGCTGCATAGGCGATCTTTTCCCACAGGTCAGCAGCCTTGATCCGCTTGGCGACACCGTTGTCGCGGCGCTTCACAAGCTCCCAGTCGCCCTTGTCGAGGACGGCCTGCAGATATTCATTGCTGACCCGTACCGAGTTGTTGGAATTCTGGCCGGCAACTGTCAGATAGGCCTCGGAGTCCCAGTCGGTATCGTAGGTCTTGAACTCAATGTCGGTGTAGCCCTGACGTGCAAACTGAATAACACGCTGCACGTAGTTTTCCGGGATCATCGCACCGCGTGCCGCGAAAATCGCCTTCTTCAGGGCGCGATTGGCGCGCGGGTCGAACCGGTCCTCGCCCTCAAGGCTTTCGTCCTGGCATGCCGTCATGACCTCGCTCATGTGGCGCTGGGCAAGCTTCGAGCCGGCGACCAGTGCGGCAACCTTCTGCTCTTCAACGACCTTCCAGTCGACATAATTCTCAATGTCCGGGTGGTCCACATCAACCGTGACCATCTTCGCTGCGCGACGTGTGGTGCCACCGGACTTGATCGCGCCGGCGGCGCGGTCACCGATGCGAAGGAAGCTCATCAGGCCTGACGACTTGCCACCGCCCGACAGGCTTTCGCCCTCACCGCGGATGCGGCTGAAGTTGGAACCGGTGCCGGAGCCATATTTGAACAGGCGTGCCTCACGGACCCACAGATCCATGATGCCGCCCTCATTCACCAGATCATCACTCACCGACTGGATGAAGCAGGCATGCGGCTGTGGATGCTCATAGGCGCTTGCCGAGCGGGTCAGCTTGCCTGTCTGGTAGTCGACATAGAAGTGGCCCTGACTCGGTCCGTCGATGCCATAGGCCCAATGCATGCCGGTGTTGAACCACTGCGGCGAGTTCGGCGCAGCCATCTGCGCAGCCAGCATGAAGCACATTTCGTCGTAATAGACGCGGGCATCTTCCTCGGATGAGAAATAGCCGCCCTTCCAGCCCCAATAGGTCCAGGTGCCGGCGAGACGGTTGAACACCTGCTTGGCAGATGTCTCACCGGTGTACCGCTCTTCTTCGGGAAGCTTGGCAAGTGCCTTCTCATCCGGAACCGAGCGCCAGAGCCAGGACGGCACAGCGCTTTCCTCGACGGTCTTCAGAATTGCCGGCACGCCGGCCTTGCGGAAATATTTCTGCGCCAGGATGTCGGAGGCTACCTGCGAAAACTGTGCAGGCACCTCGATGTTTTCAGCGCGGAATACGATTGTGCCGTCAGGATTTTTGATTTCACTGGAGGCAGACCTGAACTCAAGGGCTGAATAAGCATCTGAACCTGCGGTCGTGAATCGTCTTTCGAACTTCATGGATATTGCCCCTGAATCTCTTTTGTGGGCCACTTTTAAAACAAGCGGCTAGTTGTTGTTTTGCATCGGTTTTTTTATGGTGTCAGCGGTCATAACCACAAGATTTGGTGTTGCTGACCGATAAAAACTACATGATGTTGAAGTACACTCACAAGTCACAAATTTACTTTTTTGGCGAAAAATTGGCTTGCGTTCGGACAAGGGCTATGAATCGGGGGTGTGTCGCGGGTGCAGGGTGCTTGCAAGGTGCTTACAAGGCGCTTGCAGGGTGCATGCAGGGTGCAAACGAGGTGCATATCAGGCGCGGCCGGTTTCGATTGCGACGCATCAGCCACTGGACGCAAGGTGTGGCGTCGGCCTATATTGGCGTCCTACAACACGCCGGAGAGCGTGGGCCCAAGGCAGGGCGGATATGGGATCCGACCGTGCCAGCCGCGAGATCACAAGGGTGCCACAGCATGGACTTCGTCACCAGACTTCACCTTCATTTCAAGGCGCGCCTTATTGGCAGCGACAGCTTTGGCAACCGGTATTATGAAGAGCGCAAGGCCCGCCATGGCAAGCCGCCGCGGCGCTATGTTCGGTACAATGGTATGGCTGAAGCCTCCAAAGTGCCGGCCGACTGGCATGGCTGGCTGCACCACACCGAGGACAGCCCGCCACCAGCCGGCGGCTATGCACGGCATGACTGGCAGCTGGAGCATATGCCGAACACGACCGGCACCAAGCACGCCCATCGGCCGGCAGGCCATGTGTTGAAGGGTGGCAAGCGCGCCGCCGCCACAGGTGATTACGAGCCCTGGAGCCCAAGCTGACCTCCGCCGGTGGAGCGTCACAAACGGACACGGGGCTGGATTGAACATGGCCAGAGCCGAAGGCAAGGCCAAAAGCAGATAGAGGACGGAGGCCCGGATGCAACGCAACATGCTGGAAACAGTGATGGGAGCGATCGTTCTTCTCACCGCCATCGGCTTCATGTCGCTTGCCTATGAGGCAGCGAACATCCGCGGCGCCGACGGGTACGAGCTTGAGGCCGAATTCGGGGCCACCGGCGGGCTGTCGGTTGGTGATGATGTCCGTATTTCCGGAATCAAGGTGGGGCGGATCGTCCGTCAGGACCTCGACCCGATCACCTATGCCGCCCGCATCGTGATATCGCTGGATGAGCGGATTCGCGTGCCGGCAGACAGCAGCGCGCGAATCACCGCTGCCTCGCTGCTCGGCGGGAACTTTCTCGAGCTGATTCCCGGTGCGGATGAAGAGATGATGCAGCCCGGCGAGGTGATCTATGACACGCGCGACCCGGTCAGCCTGACCGACCTTCTTGGCAAGGCTGTATTTGCGTCCGCCAATGATCCGTCCTGATTTGCGGGCCCTGCTCCCGGGGCTTGTCATCTTGCTTGCCAGCAGCGGTGCCCATGCCGACTGGATAGAGGGTGAGCGCGCCAGGCTGCAGGCCCTCGACAAGATCACAGCTCGCATTTCGACCCTTGAGGTGCCGATCGACACGCCTGTTCAGTTTGGCACGCTCAGTGTGACGGTGCGCCGCTGCGCCTATCACCCGCCGGAGGAGCCTCCGGAAGATGCCGCTTTCCTGCAGGTTGTCGATAATGGCTATGACAGTTCGGCCGCGCCTCGCGACGTATTCGGCGGATGGATGTTCAGTTCCAGCCCGGCGGTCTCGGCGATGGAGCATCCGGTCTATGACATCACCCTGCTGAGCTGCAAACCTGACACGCCTGATGGCTAGACAACCCGCCGCACCAGCGCTGGTGCGACCGTCTATTCGGCGAGCATGTCCTCGACCATAGGCTGACTGTCAGCGCCAAGATCAAGGTCGCCGGCCCCCGCCAGCGCCGCGGCAAGACGCTCCTGGAACATGTCGCGGTTCAGTTCATAGATGCCGAACTGCATCAGGTGATCATTCGTGAACTGCGCGTCGAGAAGACGAAACCCGCCGGCGCGGAGCCGCGCCACAAGATGAACCAGGGCGATCTTCGAGGCGTCTGTGCGGCGTGAGAACATGGATTCACCAAAAAAGGCGGCGCGAAGCGCGACACCATACAGCCCGCCAACAAGCGTCTCGCCATCCCAGACCTCTACGGAATGCGCGAAGCCAAGACGGTGAAGCGCGACATAGAGCTTGCGGATGTCCCGGTTGATCCATGTTTCATTTCGTCCGTCACGAATGGCGGCGCATTCATCGATCACCGTTGCAAAGTCACGATTGATGGTGACCGAGAAGGGCTGGCGCCTGACGGTTCTGGCAAGCCGTCTCGGAATGTGGAATTCGTGGCGTGCGCCCTCACGCCAGGCAAGCGGAATCAGCGCCCGCACTTCGGGATCGTAGAATTTGATCTCGTGACTGTCGGCGCTGTCGGCCATGGGGAAAACGCCAAGCGAATAGGCTTTGATCAGCGTTTCCGGAGAGAATGCGAAACGGTCCGCCATCCTGTCTCCCGCGATGCGTCGGCTGGTGGCACTAGTCGTCCTTGCTCAGGAAATGCTCTTCAAGCCAGCGGATATTGTAGCTGCCATCGATCACTGCCGGCGCATCGACAAGACGCTCGTGAAGATCCAGCGTTGTCGGGATCGGCTCGACGATGAACTCCTGGAGGGCCCCCTTCAACCGTGCCAGGCAATGTGCCCGGTCATCGCCATACACGATCAGCTTGGCAATCAGGCTGTCGTAATAGGGGGGCACCGAATAACCGGAATACAGGCATGAATCGACCCGCACACCGGGGCCACCAGCGGCATGGAAAGCGGAAATTCTGCCCGGCGTCGGCATGAAGGTTTCCGGATGTTCGGCGTTGATCCGGCATTCGATGGCATGGCCGGTGAAGGTCACGTCTTCCTGACGGAAGGACAGTTCCATGCCGGCCGCGATGCGAATCTGCTCACGGACCAGATCGACGCCGGTAACGGCTTCGGTAATCGGGTGTTCCACCTGAAGACGGGTGTTCATCTCGATAAAGAAGAATTCGCCATTCTCGTAAAGGAACTCCATCGTGCCGACGCCAAGATAGCCCATGCGGCGTGTTGCTTCGGCGGCGATGCCTCCGATGTCAGCGCGCTGCTCGGCTGTCAGAACAGGTGAGGGCGCTTCTTCGAACAATTTCTGGTGGCGTCGCTGAATGGAGCATTCGCGCTCGCCAAGATGCACGACATTGCCGTGGCTGTCTGCGATGACCTGAACCTCGATATGGCGCGGCTGGCCTAGATAGCGTTCCAGATAAACGGTGTCATCGCCGAAGGCTGCCTTGGCTTCGGAGCGGGCGGAACTGAATGCCTCGGCGAGGTCATCGGCGGTGTCCGCCACCTTCATCCCGCGTCCACCGCCTCCCGAAGCCGCTTTCACCAGCAATGGATACCCGACATCGGCACCGATCCGCTTGGCCTCTTCCAGCGTGTGAACCGCCCCGGGCGATCCCGGCACCAGCGGCAGCCCGGCCTCGGCTGCGGTGATCTTCGCCTCGACCTTGTCGCCCATGGACCGGATATGACGCGGTTCCGGACCGATAAAGGTCAGGCCATGTGCGGCGACGATCTCGGCAAAATCGGCATTCTCGGCAAGAAAGCCGACCCCCGGATGCACAGCGTCCGCCCCGGTGATGCCGGCGGCGGTGATGATCGAGGCCACATTCAGATAGGATTCGCTGCTGGGTGGCGGGCCGATACAGACCGATTCATCGGCAAGACGAACCGGCATGGAATCAGCATCCGCTGTCGAATGCACGACGACGTTGGGGATATTCAACTCGCGGCATGCCCGAAGAACCCGCAGCGCGACATCGCCTCGATTGGCTATGAGGATTTTCTTGAACATCACTCGATGACGACCAGAACTTCGCCGAATTCCACAGGTTGCCCGTTTGTCACCATGATCTGTTTCACGGTGCCGTCGGCTGGTGCTGTGATCGGGTTCATCACCTTCATCGCCTCGACGATCAGAATGGTCTGGCCCTTTTTCACGGTGTCGCCAACCTCGATGAAGGAGGGGGCGTCCGGTTCTGGCGCAACATAGGCGGTGCCAACCATCGGCGATGTCACAGCGCCAGGATGCGAAGCAGCGTCTGCCGGCGCGGAAGAGGCAGTTGCTGCCGCCGACCCTGCCGCCGACCCTGCCGGGGATCCTGCCGGGGCAGCAGCTGCGACCGGGGCTGCCACAGCGGCCACCGGTGCTGCGGCGCCGGTCACCCGCGACAGCCTGACCGACAGATCAGTGGTTTCATATTCGAGCTCGGCGAGCCCGGCATCATCAAGAATGTCTGCCAGTGCCCTGACAAGCGCGGTGTTGTCCACGCCGTCCTTGTTTGGAGCTTTCGCCATTTACCCGGACTCCTTCGCGATTTCCAGAATTCCCCTGATCGCCATGACATAGGACATGGCTCCAAATCCCAGCACGACACCATCGACAACCGCCGAGATCATCGAGTGATGGCGGAAGGATTCGCGCTTGTGAATATTTGACAGATGCACTTCGATCTTGCGGCCGGGAAACAGGGCCAGCGCGTCACGAACGGCAACGGATGTGTGTGTCAGGCCGGCAGCATTGATGACAATCCAGTCGGCGTTTCCAATGGCCTGATGGATGGCTGTCACGATCTCCGCTTCGCCATTGCTCTGTATCCAGTCAAGCACGACGCCGTCGGTGTCACAGATGGCGCGGCAGCGCGCTTCCATGTCGGCCAGCGTGTCAGCGCCATAGATGTCCGGCTCACGGGTTCCAAGCATGTTCAGGTTCGGCCCGTTGATTGCCAGGATGT
>CENU01056212.1_pt1 | contig 13275 bp, 14 predicted proteins | sample 361331 | NCBI WGS metagenome assembly CENU01 (sample SAMEA2619766, study PRJEB7988) | marine metagenome | isolation source: saline water (ENVO:00002010), including
TGGTTGTTTGCACCAAAGTCCAAAGTTAAAGATGAACCTACAGGAGAACCACCTAAAGTAAATGCACTTGTTCCTTCGTGATTGTTACCAGTCGTTGATAGTTTATTACCAACAGCACCAGCACTTGAAGAACCACCAGCAGTCATTATAGTTACTGAATAATCACTTTCTGATTGAGAGACAAAAGTTTCTCCAGTACCAGAGTTGATAGTAATGTCTCCAGTTGAAGTCAAAGTACCAACAAAAGTTTTTCTTATTGTATAAGATGTATCTGATATACCAGAGTTTGCAGTTGTCTTTAAAGTTTTAATTGTATCGTAAGGTAAACTGAAAATAGAAATGTTTTTATCTGCGCCTTGTAGTTTTGCTCTTCGTCTTATAACGATTGAGTTAGAAACGGCAGTTGAACTAATAGCACTATCTAATACTATTGCACTTGAAGAAGTTATTTCTAAAACTTCTTTTGTTATAATAGAACCAGAAGTATCAGCGAATTGAATACTATCGCCAACTTTTAATTCTGTATTAAATTTTGTATTGAAACCTGTAACTGCCTGAGCAGAACCAGTTATAGAAATTGTACCAGACAATTGAGCATTGTCAGCATATGCAGAAGATAAATCTGCCTGTGCAGTATAAGTTGGAGTACCTGCCATTGTAATTTCTTTGACATCACTAGAACCAAAACTTGTAAATGCAGTATTGCCAAATACACTTGCCTTGACTACAGCAGTATTAGAAGAAGTATTACCTGTGATTGTTTCACCAGCAGTAAATTCGCCTTGTACATCTGATAGAACTACTTTAGAAGTTGCAATTGCACCTCCAGCACCAACACCAAAACCAGAACCATCTACACTTGTTCCGTCTGCGTTGTATAATTCAAAATCTTGTTTTGCAGTACCACCAATTTGTTGTTTTACATAATAGACATTACCATTTAAACTAGTTGCAGTTGCAACACCAGTTATAGTAACAGCGTCTCCATTTTTAATATCTAAATCTGCAGCCATAGTAATTACTACAGGATTAGCCGCAGTAGATGAGGCAATTGCAGAAGTCGTATTCGTTGAAACACTTTCGTAAGTACCTGTAGCACCTGAAGTACCACCAGTAATTGTTTCACCATTTGTAAATGCTTGTTGAGTTGTAATACCTAAATGACTAAACATTTCTATATCAAATAGATAATGTTTGAATACTTGATTAGCAGATGGAGCCACAGGTATTGCACTTGTAATCGCACCAGCCTTACTTGCGTTGTATTCAAAACCTTTAGATTTTGCACGACCAATATCAAGTATTAAGTTTTCGTTATTTGCAGTAATTGTACCTGGAACATATGATGGTGAAGCAAGTTTAAATTCTAATTTTTTAAATGCTTCAGTTTGACCAACAATAAAATTAATATCTGGAGAACCATAAACATTATTTACATTAATAAAGTTTGCAACATCAAATAAAGTTTTAAATCCATTCTCTGTTCCAAAGTCTCTTGCCTTATCTATAGAAACAAAGTTAGTACCAATCTTGTCTATCTCATAACCTCTTACATATGCTTTACCAGGAGATAAACCTAATGCAAGTTTAGTTTCAACACCACCTTCAGCAGTAGTAAATATACCTCTGTTATTACCTGATTGTAAATGTTCTCTAACTTCTAAATCAAATGGTCTTACAATGTAATCACCACTTTCATCAAAAGTCCTACGAGCAAGACTATCTTCTAGTATTGCGTATTCAGTTGTTCTAACTCTATTTTGTATACCACCATTTTCTAGTCTCAACAATTCTATGAAGTTACTATCTGAAACGGAAGTATTTGCAAGTTTAGTTAATGTTAATGCAATTTTAAATCTATGAGCACCTGGAGCATTTGCGTTTGAAGAACCTTGAGCATTATCTACAAGTGAAGCGTCATCGTTTGGTGTAATAAAACTTTCTGCAATAGAAAGACCAATACGATAAGATGGTGAGTTAGTATATTTGTCTAATATAATTTTTTGTTGTAATACATCAACAGCGAAACCATTTATATAATAAGTACCAGCCGCAATGTTAGCCGCAGAACCTATAAATGCACCTTGACAAACTGCCGATATAGCAGAAGAAGTTACATTTAAAGTTTCACCAGCAGTAAAGTCTGTAGTAGAATTACCAACACCAGTCTTTGTATATTTTACATATAGAGTATCGGGGTCAGTTGAAGTTGCAACATCAACAGCAACAACTTTAGCAACAACCTGTGTCGTTGCACCTGTAATTTCTTTACCTACAAAATCAGATAAATTAGTTGTACCTGTAAAACTTGTTAACTTAATTGAATAGTAAGCCAAGTCATAAGTTATCTCGCCAGGTATCATTTGAGCACCACTTTCAAATATGTGGTTACCCATTTTCTCTACTTGACTTTGTAGAATAGATTGTGATTGTGTTAACTCTCTGGCCTGTACAGCAAATGCTGGTCTAAAAAGAATTCTATGAAAGTTTTTATCTTCCGAGAAATCATCATAGTAAGGCGAGAGGTTAAAGTCAGTTTTTGCTGGCATTTATTTTCCTCTTAAAATTCAATAATTAACTTAACATTCTCTGTTTGGTCAACACTTCTCGTTACTGGTGCTCTGTTTTCTATGTACATTACATCGCCACTATCAGCATCCAATTCAGAAGAAGAATATCCACCAACTAAAGAAACATTGTTAACCGTTTCTGTATTACCTGTCGGCGTGCCAGTTGCGGAAGAAGTTGCACCAGTTATCAGATTAGTACCTGAAAATGCAGTTTGATTTCCGTTTGCGTCTACGCCTTCGTCATTATACCTTGTTTGTGTATAAAATAAAATTCTATTTGCACTATCGTATTGAACAACTTTACCAACAGCGCCTGTGTTTGTTTGTGTAATTTTTTCATCTGAAGTAAATGTACCTGCACCACTATTCAATCTGACAGCCTTTGTTGCTCTCAATGTTGAAGTTGTAGCGGCAGAACCACTTGCCTTCGGGTCTCTAATTAATGCAACTCTTCTAAAATCGTTTGCAGTTGTAAAGTCTCCAGAGTTTGCAGTTTCAGCACCTTCAAAAGAAGTATTAAGAATAACAAAGAAAGCACCTAATTCTTCAAAAGGGTCAAAACCGTGACCACCTTTAGGTTCAATAATTACATCTAATTCAGCACCTGTTAATGCACCACCACCAGCAGCATTTATATCTGCCACTCTGACATATGCAAAACTATAACCAGTTGGTGTTCCTGTTGCAGATACAGCAGTTACAGAACCAGAAGAAATTGTTACTGAACAAGTTCCGCCAGTACCATCACCTCTAACTGGTATTCCAGTAAATGTTCCATTACTACCACCAGTACCAGGAGCCTTAATTTTAATTACATTTAAATCACCATCTGTAGCATTGTTTGATATTGTACTATTAGATGATACACCCATAAAGTCTGTAGACAAAAAGTTTGCCTGAGCAGACGCAGACATTGTAAACATATATTTCCATATGTACGAGTCCGCAGTTGTAATAGGATTCTGTCCTGTACCAGTTGGTTCAGAAGTTGAAGCACTATTATTATTATTGTCTAAACATTTGTAGACATTAAAACTTGAAGTTAAAACATAGAAGTTACTATCGTATAGATTAGTAGCACCAGAGTTTGCAGCCTGTACATTTGTAGTACCTGTAATTCTATTACCATAATCGTGTCTGTAAATATCGTAAGTTGTATTAGTTACCCAATTTATTCTTGGAGCGGCGAAAGATACATCGGAAGACTGAATTCTTTTTGCGGCCAGCAAGTCGTCAAAAGTATCGTATTCGTCTTGTACACTATCAGCAGGAGTTACAGGAGCACTATCAGTTCCGATATTGTCTGTTCTACCATCTGCTCTATTCTTTGTTCCAAAAGAGGTTGGTTTACCAATACCTAGATAATAGATATTAGGAGACGCTTCACCAAAAGATTCCTCAAATTGTTGAGCGTTATTTCGTCTAAATTTGCTTGTTATTATTGCTGGCATTGTTTTTTCCTATGTTCTTGTCTATATTTATACATCATCTTTAAGAGATATTAATTGTATTTCCCATTCCCGAGTGTGCCTGACATTGATAATACAATGTTGATGGTGCGTTCATTGGCACCGTAAATGTTATTGTTGCTACGGCTTGTTGGTTATTAGTTACTCCAAAACTATAAAGTGAACCACCTGAAGCCGTTAATATTTGAAAAGGGTGTCCACTTGCATTTACTACAAATTGATAAGTATGTGCTTTCTTTAAATATAACACAGGGTCATTCTGATTAGTAGGAAATCCGTCTCCACTAAACACATAATCAGTTGAACCATTATTTGTTACATTAAATTGTGCTGATACTCTGGTTGCAGGAGTATAATCATTTGGTCTCCATCTTCCAGTACCACCAACATTTTCATACACTAATACTTGTCCATATGATGGTGCAGAAGTTGTTGTGTCTACATCTGAAAATGCGTCAATACTATCGTTTTCATTTAAGTGTCTAATCCAACCAGACGCAGTAGCAAAATATGATTTTAATGAACCAGTTGCAACAGCAAAACCACCTGCATTACTAGACGCAGTTGGAAAACTTGCTGTATTGGCAAAATCAAATCTTGCCATTGAACCAGAACCACTTAATGATAGTTTACCAGTTCCTTGAACCGTGTAACCAGCAGTATCTAAATTACCACCAAGACTTGGTGCAGTATCAGAAGATACACTAGTTGTTATTGTACCAGGTCTAAATGCACTTGCACCGACATTCCATATAAGTGTTTGACCACTTGAAGGTGCCTGTGTAGTTGTATCTACATCTGATAATGCGTCAATAGAAGATGTTGAACTTAATATTTCATTCCAAGTTGAGTTTGAAGCATAATAAGCTTTATGAGTTGTTGTATCAACACCAAAGGCACCAGCATATGAAGCGGCACTTTGAAATGCAGCCAATGAAGTTGCTCCTTGAGCAATAAAAGAACCTAGTGTTGATTGTCTAAAGATACCTGTTCCAAGAGAAGTACCTGTAAAATTCGGGTTGTCGTAAACTTTGTTTGATAAAGTTTGTGCGTCTGATAAGTTAACTACTACAGAAGTATCAATATCGTATTTAACCGTATCATCTAAAATACTTGAAGTTAATCCTGCACCAGCAGAAAACAATAATGTGTTACCAATTACATAATTATCTGTAGTTGAACCATTTGATAAAGTTATATTAGAACCAACTTGTTTCCAATACATTGCACTTGAACCATCTGTAGCAAGTACATAGTTTGCAGTTCCAGCGTCATTAGGAAAAGTTACAGCGTCTAGTTTAATTCTTCCAGTACCGTGAGGTAGTATTTCTATATTAGAGTTTGATGTAGATACAATTTTACTTCCGTTTACATCTAAATCACCACCTAATTGCGGAGTTGTATCTACTGATATATCACCAGCAGCCGCAGAGTTTGTAGGTTCAAATCTGTTATTTGATGTTGACCATTGTAGAACTTGGTTTGAAGAAGCACCAGCAGTAGTAATCTTTAAATCAGTACCATCACCTATTGCAGTATAGATTTCATTGATATTATCGTTTATCTTATCACCACCAACTCGGAGACTATCACCAGTTCCGTCGTTTGCACTACTTCCTAATCCTATTGTTTGTTTAGCCATATTATTCTTTCCTATTTACTAATATATTTATAACCAGTTTTAGACGCTACTATCAAATTTGGATACATTACTATCAAATTTTCTTTGCGTGTTACTAAATCTACCTTGAGGTACAAGTATCTCTACAGGCATTGTAATATAAGTCTTCGCAATTGTTGATAAATCGCCATATTGAATGTCAGTACCATCGGCAGGTGTATTTGTACCTATTGCCTTTAATTCTGCTACTCTTGCCCAATTCATCGCACTTGTATTCATTACGCCTTGAAATCTCTTATCAAATCCTTTTAATTTAGGACCAGCGTATACAGAACCAAAGTTTGTATTAACCGTTCTAAAGTTGTAAAAAGGTTTGAATTGAAATCTAAATGATATTGGAACCGTTGATAAAGTAACATCCCTTGTCGTTGTAGAAAAAGGTGATTTTGCACTTTGTACAACATCGCCAGGTACACCTAGTAATGCGTTTGCTCTTTGAGTAGTACCATCTGTATTTGTTCCAAGTCTTCTACCAAATACACTACCAAATAATGTATTAAGAATAGATAAGAATGGACTTGCAGATACACCAGTAACTCTACCAATAACTGGCATTCTCATTTTTGAGTTTATTCTACTTTCAATATTAACTTGTCCAGTAAAGTAAAAACCAGCAGGGTGCATTGTCTTTTTAAATGCGTCTCGCCATTCATCAATAGTACGACCTACTTTAATAACATAAGAAAAATCTTGAAAGTATAAACTATCTTGTATCTTCATAGTTGTTTCTGATAAGTGACCATCTTCTGAAATATATCTACCTTCACTTGTTGCAACACTAACAACATCTACCGTTGAAACAGCAGGGTCAGTCTTTGCCATTAGACCAGTTGTACCTGAAGTACTACCAGTTAATACTTCGTGACCAGTAAATGTTCCTGATACACTTTTTAATCTTAATAAACCTCTTGTATTATCCCAACCTATTACGACACCTGTACTACCTGAACTTCCACCTGTTACGGTTTCACCTACAACATAACTTCCGTTTGCAAGTAAAACAATAATTGATTGAGGTATTGATACCGTTGGAGGTGTTGGTGCAGTTTCGTGAGAACGACCTGTTTCTGCAATTTTAATTTCTAGTAATTTACCTATCTCATCTCCATATGGATATATCTCTGCGTTAACACCATTAGTACTTGTAATAGAAACGGTTGGTGTAGTTTTATAACCTGTACCACCATCAATCAATCTTATATCTGTAATATCTCCTAGACCACTTTCTAAAACTATTTTATCGCCTGGATTAATATCGTTTCTACTTGTTGCTTCTTCAAAAATTATATGGTCATAACCAGTTGAACTTTCTCCTGCGATTGCACCATTAACTACAGCGACTTCAGCGATTGCTCCACCACCATCTGTATTTGCGTTATTGAAAACTAGTTGGTCACCAATTTGATATTGTGTACCAGCCGCATTAATATAAAAACTTGTAATAGGTCCTTGACCAATTGAGTTAACTTGACAAAGTGAACCAAGACCACCACCTATTAATTCTACGGTGTCAGTTGTTTTAGAAAATGAACCATCATTTGTAATAGTAAATGTTCCAGGTATACCTGTAATAGTTGACTTGATATATAAATCGTCTGTATCAGTTGCAGTACCTCTAATTTTTTCTCCTACTTGAAAAGTACCTACGATACTATCATCACCTAAAAGAAATTCAGATACTAATTCATCACCAATATTAAATCTAGTTACATTTTCTACCATTGCAGTTGCACCAGAAGTTTCGCCAGTAATTTGTCTACCAATTAATAGTCCATTATCTCCTATAGGTGTAATACATCTTAATATTTTGTTAAATGTAAATTCACCATCTGATACTCTAAGCATTTGTTCTCTAGGATAAAATACTTCAGAGTTAATACCAAATAGTAATCTAAAAAATAATTCGTGACCTTTTGCAGTACCCTTTGTTCTATACAAAGAGTTTATTCTTTTAATTAATTCTCTTTTGTTTACACCATCTGCTAAATCTTCGGGTATAGTATTTAAAAATTCATTTCTAAATTGAGATAAGAAATATTGAATGACCTTATCGGGGTCTCTAAAATTAAGTAAGTCTTGAATTGACTGAACAGGATTTGGTTTATATCTTCCTGCAATACCTGAAGCACCAGAAGATAACCCTACAATAGTTTCACCATCTATAAACTTATCTTGAGCAGAAATAATTAATCTGTTACTACTTAAATCTTCTTGTAAGATACTTGCTTCTGCATTAGAAGTTTGACCTTTAATTATTTCACCAAAAGTAAACTTACCATAAGAAGATTGTTCTTGTAATATTTTATCGCCTGTGTCTATTTGAGTTGCTTCTGAACCTAGTCTACTAGCGTCAAGTAAAAGATTATTACTTTGTCCAGTTTCAGTTTCTAGTAAGATACCATCTGTAGATTGACTTTCACTAATACCTAACTCTGCGGACTCCATAAATGTGTAGTACGCTTTTAAAAATTCTAAAAATTTGGGGTGGTCGCTTAATACAAATTCAGGTACCTGACCTGATAGAAGATTTGTAACCTTTTTACTAAACTTTGCCATCTACTAGTATGCACTAGTTGTAGTATAACCAACACCAGCGTCTGAACTTCCAGCAACAAAGGTATCTTTCTGAACCGAGATAGTTGAGTTAGAAATATCTAATTCTATAATCTGGTCTCTTACTGGTACAATGTCATTTGAAGCAGGTTGTACGGTTAATTCTATAACTGAAGAAGCACTCCCTCTTATATTTGAAATTTCTGTTACTTGTAGTGAGTTAATTGTAATTGCACCTGTCGTATAATCAATAGTACCTTGCGTTGAGTTTGTATAAACTCTTGTTGCACCAGATAGATAATATGCTCTTACATTTCCATTGCCGTCATCATCTAAAAATTGTTCATTAGTATTACCACTTACTTTAAAACCTGTTGAAGTTAATATACCACCAGCAGTTGAGTTATGTCCTGTGTGTGGATTATATAAACCATTTCTAAAGTATATGTTATATTTTAATGAACTATTAATAGTAGGTTGTAAACTCTTTCTAATTTTAATAGTTGTAATGTTTGATAGAATACTTGCGTCTGTTCCATCAATAAGTGTTGAAACTTTTGAAAATCTAAAAACACTATCAAATTTTTGTAATGTTGAAGTATTATAGTTTGTTAAGTTTGTAATTATGTTTGCCTTTAATGTTTCAGCGTCTTTAGTAGTTGCAGAAGCATTATATTTTGCACTTGTATTTAAAAGAATAGATGTAATCTCTGGGTCTACGATTTGTGGTGTAACAGAACCAACATTATATTCTTTTAGTTTAGAAACAATATCTGATTTTGTTTGTGTTGTTAAAGTTGAACCACTTGCGGCCTTGATTGCAATTTTTACTACACCATAGATAGGTGTCTCATCATCTTCACCACCCCAAGCACTAACTGATTGTGCATTAGGATATATTGACCTTACTTTGCCTTCATAGTCAGAAGTTGTTACTGCTCTGTCCTGTGCTGTATATTGTAATGGTGCATTGTATCTAATACTTTCTTTACTTTCAGGTTCAGAACCACCTTGAGCATTTGATACGGTTGCAACCGTTAAATTAGAAAAGTTACCTATGTTACCAGCAGGTGTAAATGTACTTGCACCATTGGCTTCATCTTTATTTGTAACTATGTAATCTAGTATTACGATATTTCCGTTTGATAATTTTTTACCTAGTACTCCATCACCAAAAGTAATTTGAAACTTACCTGTTTCTGTTTCACTTAAAAAGTAAACAGCAGAAGTATCACTTAAATTAGTTAGACCACTTACATTTGTAAATGTTTCACTAGTCGTATCTGTTAAACTTGTTTGAACTCTTATTCTTAAAGTTGAAGTATCAGCATTTACACTAGGTATTAAAAACTTTTGGTCTGCGTCTGTACTATCAACCGTATATCTAAAAGTTATAGGTGTACCTTCATAAACTGGTACACTAGAAAATTTGAATACACCATCTACTGGCGTAATTGTTAAATCTGTATTTGTAATAAAGTTATAAGTTGTTCCATCTACTGAAGTTGTAAATGTTTGTCCTTTGTCCATTGTTAGAGTAGTACCAGTTGCGTCATTAACGGTAATATCTAAACTTGCCACAGGTGCCTTTGCACTTGCAGAAGTATAACCAATCATCTTTGCAAGAGAAACAACATTGGCTCTTACATCTGCACTATCAAGATACATTTCGTTTGCCAACATATTAGCATTGAAACCTAGATAGTGAGTATTGTATGCTAGAACATCTAAAAGAACAGCAAAACCTGAACCTTCAAAATTGTAATCTGAAAATTCTGATTGACTTTGTAAAAATGATTTTAGATTTGATTTAAGTTGGTCAAAATCTAATTCTGAAATGTCTAGTTTTGTGGACGCCATATTATCTTAGCCTTTGTAAAAATGTTTCTACGGTTACTGGTGATTGAATACCTACAACATAAAAACTTATTGTTAAATGATAACCATTACCATCAATGTCTGCGTTTGCGTTTACATCAACGATTTTTGCTCTAGGTTCAAAGTTAACTAAAACCTCTACTACTTTTCTTTCTAAATTAAGAGCAGTTAATGGTGTCATATTTTCAAATAACAATGCCCTTACATCACTACCTATTTCTGGATGAAATGGTCTCTCATAATGATTAGTTTGTATTAAATTCTTTACACTTCTCTTTACGGCTTCAACATCTGTTAGTTTAACCACATCACTAGTAACTGGATTCCTTGTAAAGTCAAGGTCCAAATCAGAGTAAATCCGATTAACTCTTTTTTTGCTTGTTGATTGTGAACTATCGTAACTTGCCATAACACTAATATTTATACACTAACCAGCAAAGACATTAGGACTTCCTGCAGCCACAGAAGTACAACCAGATATTCCGTCTCCTATACGACCACAACCCTTACCATTTATAAAGACCGTAGATGAACCACTTGCAATAGGAGCCGAATGTGCAGGACAAGGTACACCTGGTAATAGATGTGTTGTATTGTTATCGCCTTGTCTACTTACTGGTATTCCGTTTGCATTGACATTTGGTGAACCTGCTGCTCGTGTCATTCCACTACAATGTGTAACATCTGCGTCACCTATCCTCGTAACTGCTGGCATTCTCTCTCCATTAATTGTTTTAACTTATCGTTAAAGGTTTCTATTAATTCGTGTTCCTCATTTGTATGAGGAGGTTCAGGATAATCAGGATTAAACGATATGACCGCACCTATCTTGTCAGGAATATCATCAAAATCGGTGTAAGTGTGAATAGTACCATTCAATCTTATGATATATTCACCTTTCATTTACTTTCCCTGACCTTGATATGCTTTCCAACTTCGCTTTTTACTCTTATTCATAGAACTGAACTTAATACTTCTCTTTTTCTTCCCTTGCGAGGTTTTTTTACCTCTACCAGGTTCGTATAAACTCACTCCAAACTTTGGTAGTGCCATAAATCCTTTTTTACGAGAATATTTATAAGTTTTTTTAGAAGTTACATTTAAGTTGTGTCGTTACTGGTGGATTTTTTAACATTTTTTTGTAATTTTCTGGAACATCGCCCAATCCAGGCGCTATTTTGCAGTTTTCGTTAATTCTAGTACAACTAGAAGAACAAAATAAGAACAAAACCACTAAAATAGTGAAAATAATTGTATTTTTCTTCATTTTTTGCTTGACAATGCTTTCTAATAATGGTAATATGTATGTATATTAAATAAAAAGAAAGGACAAAAAACACTATGACTACTTTTTTCGCAACTACAACCATTTTGAGTGCCATTATGGCCGTTGGTTCAATAGAAGATTGTGGAGGACATTGTATCGGTAATGATAACTGGACAATGTTTTTTATAATGACAGGTATTATGTTGGTATCTGCGTTTCTAACACTATATTTTCAATCAAAGGAGGACCTATAATGATAAAAGTTGAAAAAACTGCCGATAATTTAAACGACGGAATAAAAAACTTGATGAAAGGCGCTAAAGATGACTATATGAAATGGTCAACACTTGGTGGCAAAGAATTATCAGGTTATTGTAAAGAACAAGTTGATAGTTGGGATAGTAAAACATCTATTAGACCTGGTAAGAAGTACATTAAGATTGTACAAGAAACTGGTGTCTTCTGTTTTATTGTTAAAGAAGACTTTAAACATTTTAAAAAAGGTGATATATTAAAACCCGCTGGTTTTAATGCACCTGCTTTAAATCAACCTAGAGGAAATGTCTTGGAAGGTAATTATCCTATTCAATGGACTGGACCTCTATATCTTAAATAGTAACTAATCTGAAGGAGATTATATTATGAATACATCTATGAAAAAAGAGATTATGGCAATGTCATTATCTGATTTGAACGCTCTTTCTGATTTTATATCAGAAGTAAAAGTCTTAAACGGAAAGGCAACTCTCAAAGTTGGGATGAAAGTCTTTGTTGTTCAAAAGACTAAAAAGACACCTGGTGTCATTACAAAAATTAATCAAAAGAAATGTTTGGTTAAGATGGATGGCGCAATAGGTACAATCTATCAAGTACCGTTTCAAATGTTGGAGGCGGCGTGAAGACTGGTAGACGAAAAGCTGTGTTTGAGAGGATTGTAAATCCTCTCTTACTTAAACATTTAACAAATCCCCACGGTAATGAGGAAAGTATTGCAAAAGGTATTCCTATAAAGTATTTAAAATATTTTAAAGAAGTATCTAATCATAAAAATGCAAAAAAGATAAGATACAGATACAGAGGTAAATCAAAACTTGGTTATGATAGACCTTACTCTTATTGTCATATGAATGGTGCAGATACTTTCGCCATATATTACAGATAGAGAGGAAAGATTTACGATAATTTAGAAGCCTTTATTGTCATCGTGTGGTTATCATTCGGTGGCTATTTTAATTTTGAACACGAAAGTATGGTTGAAGTCGGAGTATTTGAAAACTGCGAAATGGCCGCTGCTTTTGCTGAAGAACTAAACCTAGAGCACAAAAGTTTATATTGTGTAGATATTAACCATTATGAAAGGTATAACAAAAGATGATAACATTTCTTATTGTATATACGGCCGTTTCTGTTGTGGGATGTGCTGTGAGTAAAGAATTAGTTTGTATTCCAGGAATATTCTAAATGATTACGCCCAAGGAGTATATCCTTTTTCTTGGGCTTTTTCATCGTCTTGACTTTCAATAGACATTACTTCAGGTACATAATGTTTCATCATACTTTCAACACCTTGTTTTAAAGTTAATTGAGACATCGCACAACCTGAGCAACTACCTGCCATTTCTAATTTTAAATGACCATCTTTAAATGATACAAAGTTTATAAACCCACCGTGTGCCGCTACACTAGGTGCTACTTTGTGTTCTAATACTGATTTTATATTTTCTATTGTTTCTTTATCTGACATTTGATTCCAGTAAGTAATTTCCACTAATACTTATTCTTGTAAAGTCTGTGAAGAATGGTGGTACATAGTGTTGTAATGTTGCAGGGAAAACATACATTAGACCTTTGTATGGT
>CENU01008003.1_pt1 | contig 13271 bp, 15 predicted proteins | sample 361331 | NCBI WGS metagenome assembly CENU01 (sample SAMEA2619766, study PRJEB7988) | marine metagenome | isolation source: saline water (ENVO:00002010), including
CTGGCTGGTCCTGAAGGCGCTGATCAAAAGCGGCGGCTGTTGGTGAACTCCAGCGATAGGCACGCGTTGTGGACACCCGCTCAGCCAGGTTCTGTCCCGCCATCGAAGGAGCCGCCAACACCTGCTTCAACAACTCCGCGGGGCTCGTGCCATCGGTGCTCACCGCTCCATTGATGGCCCCACCGTCCCGGAGCTGGCGCACAACTGCGCGTGTATCAATGCCCTTGAGGCCCACCACCCCGTGTTGCTCCAACCACTGCTCCAAAGTCCCGCTGCTACGCCAGTTGCTGGGCTGTGGTGCCAAACAGCGGCACAGCACGGCTTTCACCGCGGGGGTATCGGCTTCCAGGTCTTCTTGGTTAACGCCGGTATTGCCGAGCTCGGGATAGGTAAAGGTGATCAGCTGGCCGGTGTAACTGGGGTCGGTGATGACCTCCTGATACCCGCTCATGCCGGTGTTGAACACCACTTCACCGATGGCTGTTCCCTTGGCCCCAAAACCCTGGCCCCTGAACACCGTGCCGTCGGCCAGCACCAGCAATCCGTCCATATCTATTGACTGGTTGTGTCGATCATCCCCCAACAGGGGTCAGGGCTGCTGCTAACTGCTCGAATCGCTGCCAGGGCTTGCCACTGGCCAGGCAATCGTGGGCTTGTTGCACCCCTTCACGCCAACTGCTGACCTGACCAGCCGACCACAGCACCAGGGCCGTGTTGAGAGCAACAACATCCTTCTGAGCTTGGCTGCCTTGACCCTGCAAGACCGCTTTCAAAATGGTCTGGTTACGGGCCAGATCACCACCGGATAAGGCATCGATCGGTTGCAAGGCCAGGCCGAGCGCTTGCGGATCGAGCTGATCACGGCGCAATTGGCCGTCTTCCAACACCATCAATTGATTGGTGCCCGACAGGCTGGCCTCATCAAGACCACCATGGCCATACACCACCACAGCGCGCTTGAGACCGAGCAACTGCAAGGCACCAGCCATGGGCTCGAGGAGATCCTCCGTTGCCACACCCAAGACCTGGGCATCGGGCTGCAAAGGATTCACCAGGGGACCCAGCAGATTGAAGACCGTGCGGACACCCAAGCACTTGCGCAAGGGGGCCAGCGATTTCAGGGCTGGATGCCAGCCCGGTGCAAACAAAAAGGTGATGCCGGCCTGCTCTAGCGCTCCCACCACCTGCTGTAAGGGCGCTTGAAGCTGCAAGCCCAAACCCTCCAGCACATCAGCGGAGCCCACCTTGCCGCTGGCACTGCGATTGCCATGCTTGGCCACAACCACCCCACAGGCAGCAGCCGTGAAGGCCACCGCCGTGGAGATATTGAAACTGTCGGCGCCATCGCCACCGGTGCCACAGGTATCAACTAGGTGCAGTGCTGGGCGCGGGCAGGGCAGTGGCGAGGCGGCGCGAAGCACCCTGGCCATCGCCGCCAGCTCCACAGGCCGGTAGTTGCGGCAGCGCAGGGCAGCCAAAAAAGCCCCGGTTTGAACCGGTTCCAGCTCTTCGGCCAACCACGCTTGCATCAAGGCAGCGGCTTGATCATCTTCAAGCTCACCACCGCGCAGCAGTAACTCCAGCAGCTGGGGCCAAGATGAGGTCATCTCTCAAACAGACAAAAAAAAGACCCGGATGCAACAGCATCCTGGGCCAGGTGATGGGGACGGCACATATTTAACGCATTAGAGCCTCAAAAATCTGTCGCCCGGACGCCAATCAGCCTTAAGCGGGCGATTCGGAATCCGACGCATCAAAGCCACTGCCCACAGCCGGGGTCTCCAGCGATCCCCCTTGACCGGGCCGATAGCCAGCAGCCCACAACTGTTGGACCCGTGCATTCAGCTGATCACGACTGAGTTTCCAAAGCTTGATGACCTTCTCGAGATCAGCCTTCAACGCCACAGCTCCGGGAAAACCGTCGTAGCGAATCAGCAAGCGGGCGGCATCCACCAGCTGGTCATCGCTGGGTGTTGTGGCCGCCAGCAAACCGTCCACCAGATCACGGTCGGAGGCCTCCAAAGGATGGGCCTGCTGCGCTGAGGCTTCCGGAGACGCGCCCATGGCTCACGGCAATGCAAAACGAGCCCGTAGTTTGGGCCCATCACCGCAACCGTGATGGCCGGCCAACTCAAGCTGGGATTAATTGCCCGCTATCTCCGGCCGCAGCGTTGGATTTTGCTGCGCGGGGCCTTGGCTTTGGTGCTGGTCAACATCGTTGGCGTCAGCTTGCCGCTGCTGGTGCAGCGCACGGTGAATGAACTGCAACCGGGCTTTTCTTTGCCCCAACTGCTGCAGCAGGCGCTGATCATTGCTGGACTCGCCACCTTGATGGGTGGCGTGAGGCTGTGGTCACGCCTGTTGGTGTTTGGCGCTGGCCGGCAAGTGGAAGTGACCTTGCGCCAACAAATCTTTGATCACCTGCTGAAGCAAGAACCGGGCTGGGTGCAACGCACCGGCAGCGGTGAGGTGATCAGCCGCTCCACCAGTGATGTGGAAAATGTGCGGCGATTGCTGGGCTTTGCCCTGCTCAGCCTCACCAACACGGTGTTGGTGTACAGCTTCACGCTGCCGGCAATGCTGACGATTGACCCCTGGCTCAGCCTGGCGGCCATTTCCCTCTACCCGGTGATGCTGCTGGTGGTGCGCGTCAGCGGCGGCCGGATGATGGGTCAGCAGCGGCAGCAGCAACGGGATCTCGCCAGCTTGAGCGATCTGATCCAGGAGGACCTCTCTGGCATCAGCGCCATCAAGATTTACCGCCAAGAACCAACGGAAGAAGCGGCCTTTAGCCGACTCAGCGATCGTTATCGCGATGCAGCCCTGGCGTTAGCCCGCACCCGCAGCACCTTGTTCCCCCTGCTGGAGGGCATCAGCTCGCTGTCGCTGTTGGTGCTGTTGGGCTTGGGCACCAGCCAACTAGCCAACGGCAACCTCACGCTGGGCGGCCTGTTGGCCCTCATTCTTTATGTGGAGCGCCTGGTCTTCCCAACGGCCCTGCTCGGATTCACCTTGAGCACGTTTCAAACCGGGCAAGTCAGCCTCGAGAGGGTTGAAGAGCTGCTCAGACGCGAGCCAGCCATCCAATCGCCAGTCCAGCCCGAAGAGCTGCACCGCATCAGCCGGCCCGGGGGCATCGAAGCCCATGACCTCCACGTGCGTTACGAGGAGAGCAGCAGTGATGCCCTCAAGGGCCTCAGCTTCCACGTCAAACCCGGGGAATTGGTGGCGGTGGTAGGCCCGGTGGGCTGCGGCAAAACCACCTTGGCCCGAGCCCTAGGCCGCATGGTGGAGGTGCCAGCAGGGCAACTCAGCATCGATGGGCAAGACATCACGGCCCTGAGCCTCGATGACCTGCGCAGCAAAATCTCCTTGGTGCCCCAAGAGGGCTATTTGTTCACCGCAACCCTGGCCGAAAACCTGCGTTTTGGCAGGCCCGATGCAACGGATTCTGAGATGCAGCAAGCGGCCCGCCAGGCGCAACTGGAGGGGGATGTTCAGGCCTTTCCCAATGGCTACGAAACTCTGGTGGGGGAGCGGGGGATCACCCTGAGCGGCGGACAACGGCAACGCACAGCTTTGGCCAGGGCCTTGCTGGTAAAGGCTCCGATCCTGGTGCTGGACGACGCCTTGGCCAGCGTCGACAACCGCACGGCCGCTGCGATTTTGCAGTCACTGACCCTGAATCAACAGCGCAGCGTGTTGTTCATCAGCCACCAGCTTTCAGCGGCAGCAGCTTGCGACCGAGTTTTGGTGCTCGACGACGGACGGGTGGTTCAGCAGGGACATCACCGCGAGCTGGTCCAGCAGAGCGGCACCTACCGCCGGCTATGGGAGCGAGAACAAGCTGCAACACAGCTGGAGGCGGCCTAAAGGCCCTGAAATCTGAAGAACTCAGCCACCCAGAAGACCCAGCCGGAGGCCATGGCTTGACTAGGGGGACGAACGGCTTTTGGAGCGATGGGTCCTTATCGCGTGCACTGCACCCTCACCTTTGGCGACATCTACGCCCAGGTGTTGGCCTGGATGGGAGTGATCTTCGCCAGCCTGGCCACCGCCTTGGGCTTGATGGGGGCAAGCAGGCCGTTGTTTGCGCTGCTCGGTGTGGGCTTGATTTTGGTGTTGTCGCTGCCGTTCTTGCTCTTTGCCTTCACAACCACGCTGCTGAATCACATTGCCCTAGAACCACAGGCAACTCAGAACGCAGCTGAACTCTGATGCTGGATTGGCTTCGCGGCGGCACGCCTCCTCAACCCGGTGTGCATGTGGTGTTAGGCACCGCCATTGATGCTCCGCTCGAGCCAGGGCAGCAGGAGGCCTTGTTTGGTTGCGGCTGTTTCTGGGGCGCCGAAAAAGGGTTTTGGCGCCTACCAGGTGTGGTGACCACCGCGGTGGGCTATGCGGGCGGCGGCGCTGCCAATCCCAGCTATGAACAGGTCTGCAGCGGCCGCACAGGCCATGCGGAAGTGGTGCGCGTGGTGTGGGACACCAGCACGATCGGGTTTAGTGATCTGCTCAAGCTGTTTTGGGAATGCCACGACCCGACCCAGGGGGACCGGCAAGGCAATGACTGCGGCAGTCAGTACCGCTCAACGATCTACGCCAACGACAGCGCCTTGATTGAACTGGCCAGCGCCAGTGCCAAGGCTTACCAGGAGCTGCTCAGCGCTGCTGGATTTGCAGCGATCACCACAGAAATCCGGCAGGGGGTGCCGTTCTTCGCCGCTGAGAGCTACCACCAGCAGTATTTGGCCAAGCCCGGCAGCCGTCCGTATTGCTCAGCCATGCCCACCAAGGTGGCGCTAGGCCGTTTCGAGGGCTGTACCTACCAGCTTCCATCGCAGGTGTGGACCAACTACGACTGGAGCGTGAGCCACTGTGTGCTGCGTGGTGAGAATGCCCCAATCGCGATTTAAGGCCGCACTCCTCTTGGGATTGTTGGCCCCCACCGCTGCCTGGGCGGGGCCATCCCCTTGGTGGGAGCACTACGACCGCAGCGATCGCTATCGCTGTGGGGAAGAAGAGAAGGTGTTGATCGAACGAAACGACAGCCAAGCCTCCCTCTTCATGCGGGGGTATCGAATGAACCTCTTCCGCGATCAGCAAAGTCCACTGCTGAAGCGCTATTCCAATAGCCAGTTCAGCGTCACCATCCGCGGTGATGAAATTGAGATTGAAGATTTAATCTCGCGCCGACGCTGTCAACGTTTTGAGCAGGCGTGAGTGAAGAGCACCAAGACAGCCCTCTAAAAACCCTCCACCCTCTGCCGCGAGGGCTGGTTGAGCTCTATGGCCTCTTGGCCGTGTTGATGGTGCTGGTTCCGGAATGGATCGCTGGCGGCGCTTTGGCTGGCTTGCAGAACCCGGAAACCGGTGAGCCCTTGCCCGCCACATCGGCAGCCTGGCGCCGAGTGCCCGAATTGCTGCTGGCCTCCATGAGCCTGGCTCAGCTGCGTCAGCTAGCCCAGGGCTTGCGACTACGGGGCTACGCAGCCATGGGACGGGACCGCCTCAACGGCAAGCTGCTGAAGCGGCTGAAACGCCGTCGCTGACAAGGCAGCGTCGTGATAGCTTCTAGCTGAACGGGGCGTAGCGCAGCTTGGTAGCGCACCACTTTGGGGTAGTGGGGGTCGTGGGTTCAAATCCCGCCGCTCCGATCCATCGTTAACCCTCAACCGGCTTCGGCCGGTTTTTTTATGCCCACTGGTGATCGCATTGCTACCAACAAAGGAGGCATTGCTTTTCCATGGGCTCCTACACGATCTCCATCGAGGGTGGAGGCAGCTTCAGCTGCACCGATGACACCTACATCCTTGATGCTGCTGAAGAAGCAGGAGTCGACCTTCCCTATTCCTGCCGAGCGGGGGCTTGCTCCACCTGCGCCGGAAAATTGGTGAGCGGCTCGGTGGATCAAGCCGATCAGAGTTTTCTCGATGACGATCAAATGGGCCAGGGCTATGCCCTGCTCTGCGTGAGCTATCCCACCAGCGATTGCACCATCAAGACGAACGTTGAGCAAGAACTGAGCTGACGCTCAGTGCAGCCGCGTGGCAGCGCCATAACCCTTAAGCCAGCGGTTCACGCGAGGCTTAAGGCTGGCGGGCACTTCATGCAGCAACTGATCCAATTCCAGAGCACCGAGGCGGCGCAAATCTTTGACATCCACATGCCAAAGGTCCTCGGCCTCGCGGATTAGGCGAGCCAGGGTGCGGGCCCGTTGCCACGTGGCCAGCCGCAAACTGATGGAGGCAGAGCTCTGCATAGTTCCAGCGTGGTGCTGGAAAACGCATCTGTGCAAAGCACACCAAAGGTTTTCGGAGTGCTGAAGAGAAACCCTCGAACCTCAGCTGGCCACAGGCACCACGTTGAAGGGCAACTTCAACGCTTCCAACTGGCGTTCACTCAACCGCCGGCTCCAGGCACCGTGCACCGGGTCGTTCCAGCGGAATCCAGCTTCACGAGCGAGATGCCGTTCGTCGTAGCTCACTTGAGCGCGATAGAGATGGCGAGGCTCACGGCCCTCAGCAATCAGTTGCTCAAGCTGATCGCAACGCTCAAACACCTGAGCCAAGTAGATGCAATCGGTGAGGGCGCGGTGGGCGGCCCACACCGGAACCCCGTAGGCCAGCGCTAGATCCCGCACCGACGGCCGCGGACGCAGCAAACGATCGGCGGGCCAATGGATGTCCTCCATGGTGCAAAGCCAGGGCAGTGGCAAATCAGGCAAGGCCCCATGGCCAAACCATTGCCGATCAAAGGCCGCGTTGTGGGCCACAGCCAACTGCGCGCAGCTGGCGAATTGCTGCAACAGCTGCAGGCTTGGCTGCCACGGCTGGGGAGCCTGCGTCGCCCCGGCACGAATGCCATTGAGGGGCTCAGCAGCGTTGGCCTCCACTGGGAGCAAAAACGACAGCTGCGCCAAAACGGCCCGCTGCGGCACCGAAAACAAGATGGCTCCCACCTCCAGAACCTGATCGACCTCGGGATCCAAACCCGTGGTTTCGGTGTCGAGAATTAAGAGCTGATCAGCGCTGACCTTCGGTGGTGCCACCAGGGGAAGCAAGGAGGTCTGCTGCCAGGGGGATTCCAGCGATTCAGACATTGCTTACGCCCGGCTGCAGCCCATGGTCCCAGCCACCCATCCGTTGCGCCAGCGAGATGTTTATGGTCGTGCAGTGGCTTAAGGATCGATTCGATGCCCATCGCTGTTGGCGATCAAGCTCCTCCGTTCAAAGCCAAAGATCAAAACGGAGTGGAGCGCTGCCTCGCCGACTTGGGCGGCAAACCTCTGGTGCTGTTTTTCTATCCAAAGGACGACACGCCCGGCTGCACCATCGAGGCCTGCGGTTTCCGGGATCAATACGCTGCCCTGCAAGCGCTTGGCGCTGAAGTTTGGGGCGTTAGTGGTGATGGGGCCGGCAGTCACCGCCGCTTTGTGAGCAAGTTCCAGCTTCCTTACCCGTTGCTAGTGGATGAGGGCAATGCGCTGCGCGACGCCTTTGGCGTTGCCAAAACCCTGTTTGTCATCCCAGGTCGCGTCACGTATGTGATCGATGGCGGCGGTGTGGTGCGTCTGGTGTTTGACGAGATGCTTGATGCCAACGCCCATGTGCGCCAAGCCATGGCAACCCTGCAACAACTCAAGGGCTAATGCCGACCTGGCGCCAGCGCGGTGAGCTGTGGACCGTGGGTCCAACCCAACCGAAGGGGGTGGTGCAGTTTCTTGGCGGCAGTGGCTTAGGCGCGAGCCCGCAACTGAGCTACAAACGGTTGCTTGAAGCGGTCAGTCGCCGGGGCTGGCTGGTGCAGTGCTGGTCCTACTTGCCGAGTTTTGACCACCAACTCTTGGCTGTCCAAGCCTGGCGAAGCTTTCGCAGCCAGCGCCAAAGCGACCTGCCGGTGTTGCGCTTGGGCCACAGCATGGGCTGCAAATTGCACTTGCTCGCCCCCGATCAAGGGCGTGGCTGCCGTGGGGAAGCCCTGCTGAGCTTCAACAACTTCTCAGCAGATCGCTCGATTCCATTGCTGGGGGAACTGGCCCCGCGCCTGGGTGTACGCAGTGAATTCAGCCCAGGACCCGAGGAAACCCTGCGCCTGATCACTAGCCAAGAGCATCGCCGCCAGCGTCTGTTGATCCGCTTCCGCCAAGATCAGCTCGATCAGAGCCGCCCATTACTGCGGCAGTTGCAGTCCATCGGAGAGCAGGTGGAACTGGTGGAACTCAGCGGCGACCATCTCACCCCAGCCAGCGCAGGCTTACGCCAGCAGTGGTTGGGAGGACTTGGCGATGAGCAGCGGCAACGCCAGCTCGATCAATTGGCCGAAAACATTGAACGCTGGTGGAAGCAAGGCCCTGGGCTCACGCCCTCCGGCTGCGTTGCCAGCTGAGCGTGCTCCAGGCGATGAACACCAGCACAGCCGGCAGCACCACCACCAACACCACCAAGCGAAAGGGATCCTCATCGCCCAATGGCATGGTGTTGCTGAGCACTTGCTCCACCAAATAGAGGGCATAGAGCACCACCAACACCGCACCTTCCAAGCGGTTGATCACCCCTCCACTCCAAAAGATCGGCAGGCAAGCCAAGGTGGCCGCCACCATTAAGGGGAAATCACGGCTGATCAACACCGGATCAACGGCCAGGCCGCTGCCACCAGTGGCCAAGGCACAACCACCAAGGATCAGCAGCAGATTCATCAGGTTGCTGCCCACCACGTTGCCGATCGCCAGATCCGTTCGCCCCCGATACACCGACACCAAGGACGTAACGAGTTCTGGCATGCCGGTGCCGGCCGAGACGATGGTCAAGCCAATAACCGTTTGACTGACGCCCAAAGCCAGAGCTGCGCCCGTGGCCCCGTTCACCAACACCTGGGAGCCAACGACCAGTAACACCAAGCCCAAGAAGCCCTTACCGAGGGCCACCGGCAGGGGGGCGGCAGCATCGTCCTCCAGAGGCTCATCACCAGCGCCTTCTTCACGGGCCGTGCGCACCTCCCAAATCAAGTTGATCAGCAGCACGGTGAGCAGGGCCAAACCAGCCACCCAGGTGAGGGTGCCAGACGAGGCCATGCCCCAGGCCGCCATCGAAATGGCCAGCAGCAGCGGCACATCCCTGCGGATCAAGCGGCTTTGAACCCTCAACGGCATCACCAGGGCACTGGCACCGAGCACCACCAGCAGATTGAAAATGTTGGAGCCCACCACATTGCTGACGGCGATGCTTTCAGTGCTGCCACCGGTTTGCAGGGTCGAGAGCAGGCTGACGAACAACTCCGGCGCGCTGGTGCCAAAAGACACCACCGTCAGGCCAATCACGATTTGGGGAATCCCAAACAGCAGCGACAACGCCACCGAGCCAGCCACAAACAACTCGCCACCGGCAAACAGCAGGGCAATCCCCAGCAACAACTGCAGAAAACTCAGGGCAAACGCCATGGGCTCAACCCTCAGCCCGTAGCCGCTCGAGAACGCTGCGGTCCTCCAGGGTGCTGGTGTCACCGCTGACTTCCTCACCAGCGGCTAGGGCCCTGAGGATCCGGCGCATGATCTTGCCGCTGCGGGTCTTGGGCAGGGCGTCGCTGAAGCGGATCTCATCAGGGCGAGCGATCGGACCGATCTCAGCCCCAACGTGCTTCCGCAACTCGGCCATCAACTCGGGGCTGCCTTGGCGCCCCCCCTCAAGGCTGACAAACGCGACGATGCCCTCCCCTTTGAGCTCATCGGGGCGGCCAACCACCGCGGCTTCGGCCACAGCAGGGTGACTCACCAACGCCGATTCAATTTCCATCGTGCCCAAACGGTGGCCAGAGACGTTGATCACATCGTCAACGCGGCCCATCACCCAGAAGTAGCCATCGCCATCACGGCGGGCCCCATCACCGGCGAAGTAGATCGCGCTGCCATCAGCAGCACGCAGGTGTTCCCAATAGCTGCGGCGGAAGCGATCGGGATCTCCATGCACCGTGCGCATCATTCCCGGCCAGGGCCGGCGCACCACCAAGAAGCCACCCTCATCGGCACCAGCCGACTGACCGGAGGCATCCACCACATCGGCCGCAATTCCCGGCAGGGGAAGGGTTGCCGATCCAGGCTTGGTGGGCGTCGCCCCGGGCAGGGGGCTGATCATCACGCCACCGGTTTCGGTTTGCCACCAGGTGTCGATGATCGGGCAACGGTTGGCGCCGATGACATCGCGATACCAGATCCAAGCCTCAGGATTGATCGGCTCTCCCACCGTGCCGAGGATGCGCAGGGAGCTCATGTCGTAGCCATCGGGCACCGAACGGCCACTCTTCATGAAGGCCCTGATCGCCGTGGGTGCTGTGTAGAAGAGCGTGATTTTGTGTTTCTCGATCAGCTCCCAGAACGCACCTGGCTTGGAGGGTCTTGGCGCACCCTCGTACATCACGGTGGTGGCGCCATTGGAAAGCGGGCCGTAAACGATGTAGCTATGGCCGGTGATCCACCCCACATCGGCGGTGCACCAGTGCACGTCGTCTTCCTTGAGATCAAAGATCCAGCGGAAGGTGAGGTGGGCCCAGAGGTTGTAGCCAGCCGTGGTGTGAACCACCCCTTTGGGCTTGCCGGTTGAACCGGAGGTGTAGAGGACAAACAAGCGGTCTTCGCTGGCCATCGGCTCAGCAGGGCAATCCGCCGCTTGCAGCGGCACCTGGTCGTGCCACCAATAGTCTCTGCCCGCTTCCATCGTCACGGCGCCTTGGGTGCGCTGAACCACCAACACCGCCTGCACCGACGGCACCGCACCACCCGCCAAGGCTTCATCCACAGCCGGCTTCAAGGCCACCGGCTTGTCTTTGCGGAAGCCACCATCGGCGGTAATCACCGCTTTGGCCTCCCCATCAATCAGGCGATCGCGCAGGGCATCGGCGGAAAAGCCACCAAACACCACCGAGTGGGGAGCACCAATGCGGGCGCAGGCCAACATCGCTATGGCTGCCTCCGGCACCATGGGCATGTAGAGGGCGACCAAATCGCCCTTGCCAATCCCCAGCGCTTTGAGGGCATTAGCAGCGCGGCAAACCTCAGCGTGGAGCTCCCGGTAGCTGAAGCGGCGCACATCGCCAGGCTCGCCCTCCCAGATCAAAGCTGTCTTCTCAGCCCGGGGGCCATCGAGATGGCGATCCAGGCAGTTGTAGGAGAGGTTGGTGGTGCCGCCTTCGAACCAACGGGCGAAGGGGGGATTGCTCCAATCGAGCACCTGCTCAAAGGGCTGGAACCAATGCAGGTGTTCCTTGGCCTGCTCTCCCCAGAAAGCATCGGGATCAGCGTCGGCTTGGGCCACCAAGGCGCGGTAGGCCTCCAAGGAGCCAACGGCCGCCTCAGCAGAGAGGGACTGCGGTGGAGCAAAGACGCGCTCTTCTTGCAGAACAGATTCGATCTGAGGGTCCGCCATCAACGGGGCCGTGCATACCAAAGGAATTAAACCCACTCCACTGCCCAGACGGGACACGGCTGACACGGTTGTTCAATGGAGGCATTCAGTGACAAAGCCATGCCGGCGGGCTGCCTGTTCGATCTCGATGGGTTGTTACTCGATACCGAGCCGCTGCATGGACAAGCCTGGGCGGAAGCCGTGGGCCAATTTGGCGGCTCTGCCAGCGCCGAGCTGCTGCTGGGTTTGAGGGGGCGCAACAAGTTCGACAACGCCTCAGGCCTGATTGAGGCACTGCAGTTGACGGTCTCGGTGGAGCAGCTGCTGGCGGTGCAACAACCCTTGGCACGCGCCAAGGTGCGTCAAGCCAGGGCCATGCCGGGCGCCGAACGGTTGGTTCAGCACTTGCAGGCCGCTGGGATGCCGCTGGCCATCGCCACCAGCAGCGGTCGGGAATCAGTGGAGATCAAGCTGGCCCCACACCCGTGGCTACAAAGCATTGCCGTGCGAGTGCATGGGGATGATCCCCAGATTCAACAGGGCAAACCAGCACCAGATCTGTTCATCGAGGCGGCCCGTCGCCTCAGTGTGGACCCCACACTGTGCTGGGCCTTTGAGGATTCACAAGCGGGTGCGATAGCCGCACTTGCCGCTGGCTGCCGGGTGTTTGTGGTTCCGGCTCCGGGTCTTGGAGCCCATCACTACCCCCATGCGGTCACACTGCTAGAACGCCTCGATGATCTGGAGCTCTGAGCGAGCTGCTCAGAGACTCTCCAAATCCAAGCCTTTGGTCTCCACGCGAAACAGCCAGGTGGCCAGGGCCCCCAGCAGGGAGGTGATCAACAGCAGCACCAGCAGGCGCTCGGTGCCGATGCTCGCCATCAATAAAGGGAAGCAGAACGCTGTCAGCACAGCGCCGACTTTGCCGCTGGCCGCAGCAAAACCAGCGCCGATGCCCCTGTATTTGGTGGGAAAAACCTCACCAGCAATCAGATAGGTCTGGGAATTGGGGCCCAGATTGGTCATGAACTGAAAGATGACAAAGCCCACAACGATCAAAGGGAGGTTGCCATCACCGCCGCTGCGACCGATCAATGCAAAGAAAAGGCCAGCCGCACAACCAATGAACCCGGTGATCTGCAGCGGAATCCGGCCCCAGCGATCAGCCAAATAGATCGCCACACTGATGCCCACTAAAAAACCGATATCGATCAAGGCCGTGCCCTTGGCACCGATCAGGTCGTCGTGGATGATCGATGCGACATCTGCACCGCCAGCCTTGGCGCCGAAAGCCGCCGCGATGATGACCGGCGTGAAGATGCCGATGCCGTAGGTGGAGAGATCCTGCAAAAACCAGGGCAATGAAGCCAGGATCGTGCGGCGGCGCTGCTTGCTTTTAAATAACTTGGCGAAATTGTTGGAGCGCTTTGGGGTACTGGTCCGATCAGCAATCTCAACGCGTAGCAAGTCGATGTCCTTGCGATTGAGCAACTTGCGTAGCTGCTTTTCGGCCTTCTCATGGCGACCCTGGCTGACGAGCCAATGGCTGCTCTCAGGCAGGAACAAGCGCCCCCAGATGACCAGGATCACCGGGATCACTGGTAACAGATAGAAAAGGCGCCAGGTAGAGAGCTCAGGTTTCTGGGCCAGCACTACCGCTGCAATAGCGGTTCCAGCGATGGCTCCAATGGCCTGAAAACTGAAGGCCCCCAACACCAGACGACCGCGGATGGAAGCGGGGATGCTCTCGGAGATCACCAGGTGAGCGGTCGGGTAGTCAGCACCCAATGCCAGGCCGATCACGAACAGCCATACCACTAGAACCCCAATGCCTGGGCTGGTTGAAGCGCCGATCAAGGCCACCAGCAACAGCAC
>CENU01188283.1_pt1 | contig 13261 bp, 10 predicted proteins | sample 361331 | NCBI WGS metagenome assembly CENU01 (sample SAMEA2619766, study PRJEB7988) | marine metagenome | isolation source: saline water (ENVO:00002010), including
ACCATACCCCGGGTCCGACAAATCGAGATTGAGGGGTCCGAAAGAAGCAATGCCCAGAGCCTGGACCGAGGGATGTTTCGCAAAGAAGGAGATCACGTCCTCCAAGGTTTCCTCCGGGCCGCGCGTGGCGATGGTCGTTTCAGCAAGAATATCCTGAGGGCTCTGCGCCACGGCACAACGAAAGGTTGTGCCGCCCGCTTCGACACCGCCAATAAGGCGCTGAGGGCTATTGGACATTCAATATTCGCTAGTTGCTTCGCTGGATCAAAACTCTAGCTTCCGCGCAAGCAGTCGGCTACTCCCCAAAGGATCTTTTTTGTTTGTTCTCTGGCGTTAATTTTGGGGGAAGAGGCAGGGCGCTGGGTAGGGGGTAGTTCTCTCCATCATCCGCATAATGTACGGTGAAAAAAAAGAAGTGTCTCGGGAGTATGAGATGGGGAGTGAGAGTACGTTGGGCGCCGATGAAGCGGACGCCCGAGAGGCGGCTGAGCGCATTTCTTTTAAAACCAAGTTTTTCTTTGGCCTAGGAGCCTCTGGCGAGAGCGCGGCCAATTGGCTGTTTAACGTTTTGGCGCTCTTTTACTATCAACAGGTATTGGGGCTCTCCGCCTCCTTGGCTGCTGCGGGTATCGCGGTCTCCCTCATCTTTGATGCGATGTCAGACCCGCTTATTGGATCGCTATCTGATCGTTTCCAATCGCGCTTTGGCAGACGACATCCCTTTATGTTTTGTTCTGCGATACCCATCGCGCTCTTCCTATTTTTGATCTTTAACCCGCCGGAAGTGCTGCTGAACTCTCAAACATCGCTGCTGTTGTGGTTTACCTTTTTTACAATCCTGCAGCGCGCTGCCCAAACGTTCTTCTCCGTACCGCATTTGGCCATGGGGGCGGAACTCTCAAAGAGCTATTACGAGCGCACCAGAATTATGAGTTTTAATGCGCTATTCGCCTTTTATGGCACGATCTTTATGCACCTCACAGCCACGGTTTTGGTGTTTGGATATTTATTTGAGGGTGAAGGCGGCCGTTTATATCAACCCGCTTATACCCCCATCGTTCTTGCCTGTAGCTTCTTTGTTGTAATCACTATTTTGGCCTGCTGCTTCGGCACGTCTGATCAGATCGACAAGCTAAATCGCTATCGGAACCCAGATGCGGAAAGGAAGTCATTTCGCGAATTCGTGCGCGACGTGGTGGAGGTCCTAAAGAACAAGAATTATCGATACCTACTTCTGGGCCTGTTCTTTATCTCGCTCACGGCTGGTACTCATGAAACCCTTTCGGTATTCGTGGTTACCTTCTTCTTCGAGCTAACGGCCTATCAATGGGGCGTGCTAATCATCGATAACGTCATTGGCTCTCACCTGGCTTTTTTCTTGGCGGCTTATCTTCACGAGCGTTTTGATAAACGAATGACCATCGTGCTGTCGTGTATCGGCTTTTCTATCTCTTGGTCAGGTGCGACGTGTTTGGTTCTGCTGGGTATGGCGCCTGAGAAGGGTTCTTGGACGCTTGTCCTGTTCATCATGTGCTTTGGGACGGTGACGTCCCTATTGGGTACGATTCTGAATATCAGCGTCATGTCCGCGCTGGCTGATATTGCAGATGAGCAAGAACTTAAGACAGGGCGCCGTCAGGAGGGCATATTTTATTCCGCCCGAACATTTTTCTCTAAGGCACTGAACGCGTTCGGCATCGTCATCGCTGGGTTAGCCCTGGATTTTTACGTCAAGCTGCCACCGAACTCAATTCCGGGCCAAGTCGCTGAGGACGTTGTGTTCCGATTGGGTATTGTTGAAGGCCCCTTCGCGATGATTTGGGGCGTTCTCGCGGGATTTGCATACCTTGGCTACCGATTAGACAAACAGCGCTACCAAGCAATTCGCAGAGAGTTAGATGAACGTGGCGCTCAGGCACTTAGCGCCTCATAGAATCTCCCAGAGCGCATGGCGCTCTGGGAGAGGGTCTATTCGCCGGTTGGTTAGCCCAGGGAAAGGCGGTTGACTCGACACTTGAGGCGTGAGGTGCCCTCTTCGTCTCTGCCCGTGACGGAAAACGGTACGTTGGGTCGTACGTGCGATGAGGTGAGATGAAGATCCAGCTTCTCGGTTGAGGTCATCTTTGCATTGAACTCACTGAGCGAACATTGCTTCGGCTCCACCAAGACCTGTTTGCCATCGTGCAAGATAAGCACCAGGTGATCCTTTACATAGCCCCACTTTTCAACGGTCTCGGTTTTTAAACTATCTTGTGCCTGGGCACCGGATACTGTAAAAAGCGCGACAGCAACCAATGGTAATAACTTCATTATTTTCTCCTATATACTAAGTTGCTCCAAAAGCAGATACACCGTATATACAAAGTAGGGACGTTGTCAATGTCGACGGGCAAAAAAGACTCCACGCTGCTGATCAAGATCAATGGCGATGAAAAGCGAGCGTTTATCGAGTTATGTGAGCAAAGCGATACGTCCGCGTCCCGTGAGATTCGCCGGTTTATTCGCGAGTATTTAGTGGCTGAGGCGAAAAATTCGAAGAAGTAATTGGTTCTTGGTCACAATTTGCCCGAGGGATCCAGGGAAACGAGTATACTCTTGCTCAACCAACGGAGTGGGCGGCGCTGTGGAACAAAACGAGCTCGATAACGCCTTTATGTACAGGGCTTTGGAGCTTGCAGATGAATCCTTCGAAGCTGGTGAAGTACCGGTGGGGGCAGTGTTGGTGGGGGCGGACGGCATCCTTGGAGAGGGAAGAAACCGTCTGTTAGAGACAAACGATCCCACCGCGCATGCAGAAATGCTGGCACTTAGACAGGGTGCCCAGAACATAGGGAACTACAGGCTGCCAGGCTGCACGCTTTACGTGACCATCGAGCCCTGCTTGATGTGTTTTGGCGCCTTGACGCACGCACGTATAAATAGGCTGGTGTTTGGGGCGCGGGAACCCAAGGCGGGTGCCGTCGTAAGTTTCCGGCCCAGTGCCGAGATGAACCTGAACCATCAATTTTCGGTGACGGAAGGCGTACTTGCTGAAGAGTGCGCGAGTAGGATGGGTTCTTTTTTCGCAACGCGGCGGCGATCCGGGCGAATGAAAAAAACGCCGTCCGCTGAGCTTTCTGGAACCTGATATGGCGGAATATCGAGAACGAGAGTCCGAAGCGAGCGGCAGCCTGCTCGTGCTCCAGGGCGGCCCGGCGTTAAGTCACTTCAGCCTCGTACGTCTGAGGTCCTCAGTGCCCCAGGTCTGTTATGGCGAATTTGTCCATGTGCTCAAGGTGTCCTCGGCGCTGTCCCCCCAGGAGTTGAAACGCGCGCAAGCGCTCCTGGACTATGCGCCGCAGGTCGACCAGCCCCCTCGCCGCGGGCAGCCCGTCCTCACTGTCTTACCCAGAATAGGCACCATCTCTCCCTGGTCTAGCAAAGCTTCAGATATCTTTGTCCGCTGCGGTCTGAGTAAGGTAGTTCGAGTCGAGAGAGGGATTCGCTGGTTTGCCCAAGACGAGGTCCCCATGGCCTCGCTTAAACGGGAGGCGCTGCATGATCGTATGACGGAGCAATGCTGGGAAGAGCCCCCATTTGAAGCGCTGTTCCAACAGCGGTCACCGCAGCCGGTTAAAATCATCGCGCTAGGCCGTCACGGCGAGCAAGCTCTGAAGGCAGCAAACCTCAGCCTAGGCCTCGCCTTATCTGATGAAGAGATCGCCTATCTTCTGAACGCCTACAAAGCATTGGGGCGCGACCCAACGGATGCCGAACTGATGATGTTCGCCCAGGCAAACTCAGAGCACTGTCGGCATAAGATATTCAACGCGCGATGGGAGGTGGACGGCGAGCAGGATCCGACTTCACTGTTTGCAAAGATTCGAAACACTCATAGCCAGATCAATGGACGTGGCATCTTAAGCGCCTACAGCGATAATGCGGCGGTCATAGAGGGGCCCGTTGTCCAGCGTTTGATGATTGACCAGCACCACTTCGACTATGGGTATCGGACAGAGGCCGTGCCCATTCTCATGAAGGTCGAAACGCATAATCATCCTACGGCCATAGCCCCATTTGCTGGTGCTGCAACGGGCGCAGGCGGAGAAATTCGCGACGAGGGCGCGGTGGGGCGAGGCTCGAAACCCAAGGCGGGGCTGACTGGCTTCACCACATCGCATCTTGAACTGCCTGAACTGCAGCAACCCTGGGAATTGGGCACGGGTACACCCGAGCATATGGCGACCGCGTTACAGATCATGCTGGAAGGCCCTGTGGGAGCCGCCAGTTTTAATAATGAATATGGCCGGCCAGCCCTAGGCGGCTACTTCCGTACCTTCGAATATCAAGGACCTGAGGAAACCGATACCGGACTCACTCGGGGCTACCATAAACCAGTCATGATCGCCGGCGGCATAGGTTCCGTGAGGCCTGAGCACGTGCACGCCGCAGCTTTCCCTGAGCGGACGGCGCTGGTTGTATTGGGCGGCCCAGCCATGCTGATTGGGCTTGGCGGGGGTGCTGCGTCAAGCGTCGCGTCAGGCAGCGGTTCATCCGACCTTGATTTTGCCTCGGTCCAGCGAGGCAATCCTGAGATGGAACGACGGTGTCAGGAGGTTATCGACGCCTGCTGCATGCGCTCAGAGAATCCGATTTTATTGATCCATGATGTGGGGGCAGGTGGCCTCTCCAACGCGTTGCCCGAGCTGATCAATGATGCCCAGCGCGGCGGGCGTATTCAGCTGCGTAACATCATCAGCGCGGATTCAAGCATGAGCCCGCTTGAGCTTTGGTGCAATGAAGCGCAGGAGCGATATGTGCTCGGTGTGGCGCCTGAGGACCTGGCCGCCTTTGAGCTGATTTGTGCCCGAGAGCGTTGTCCCTATGCTGTCGTTGGCTACACGGACGGTAGCGGTCAGCTCTTGGTCGAGGATACCTTGCATAAGAACAAGCCCGTGGAGATGCCCCTGGAGGTTTTGTTAGGGAAACCGCCGAAAATGCTGCGCGCATTTCAAAGAGAGCCAGCAGTGCTGCCGCCGCTATCGCTCTTAGACGTAGACCTCCAGGGCGCGATTCAGCGCGTGCTGGAATTTCCGGCAGTGGCCAGTAAACAATTTCTCATCACCATTGGGGATCGAAGCATTACGGGCATGGTAGCCAGCCAGCCCATGATCGGGCCTTGGCAGGTCCCTGTGGCCGATGCCGCGGTCACCCTTTCGGGGTTCAATACCTACGCGGGGGAAGCTTTTGCAATGGGTGAGCGGAGTCCTCTGGCCTTGATTAGCCCTGAGGCATCCGCACGTATGGCGGTCGCAGAATCTTTGACCAACTTATTAGGCGCGGACATCCAAGGCCTTGATCGGGTGGTGCTCTCCGCCAACTGGATGGCGGCGGTTGGCACCAATGCCGAGGAGCAGGCGCTATATGATGCGGTCACCGCCGTGGGGATGGAGATGTGCCCCCAGCTCGGGATTGCGATTCCCGTAGGCAAGGACTCTCTGTCCATGCGCACCCGATGGGTAGACGGTGAGAAGCAGAAAGAAGTCTCCTCCCCGCTTACCCTCATTGTTTCCTCCTTTGTCCCTGTGCTGGACGTTAGAAAAACGCTGACGCCCTGTTTGCGTCCGGCGTCGGATACGGTTTTGGTGCTGCTGCACCTTGGACAACAGCGACTGGGCGGCAGTGCCTTGGCTCAAGTCTATCGGCAGCTAGGGAACGACGCGCCGGATGTGGATGATATAGCGACGTTCAAAGCGCTGCTCGATTGGGCATCTAAGCTGAGGCAGGCGGGAACCGTGATGGCGCTGCACGATCGCTCTGATGGCGGGCTGCTGGCCTGCCTGATGGAGATGGCATTTGCCGCGCGGCGGGGTATTGATATCCGGGTTCCCCAAGAGTGGGAACTGCTCCCCGGGTTGTTCAATGAAGAGATTGGCGTCGTTCTGCAAATGTCTGCCACAGACGCCTCGGCCATGATCGATGAGTGTGACCTGCCCTGCACCATAGTCGGATGCCCGAGGGACGATGACCGAGTGGTGATTTCTCATGGCGATCAGGAAATCTTGGCGCTGAATCGCAGCGGCGCCCAGCAGACTTGGGCCAGGACGAGCTATCAAATGCAGCGGCTGCGAGATGATGCCCGCTGTGCGGATGAGGAGTTCGCAGGCATTCTCACATCAGCGGAGGAGAATCCTGGGTTGACGGCCGTGCTCAGCTTCGACCCCACCCAGGTGCCCGCTGTTATCACTAAACATACCCCCAGAGTCGCGATTCTGCGAGAACAGGGGGTTAATGGTCAGATCGAAATGGCAGCGGCCTTTGAGCGAGCGGGCTTTCACTGCGTAGACGTGCATATGTCAGATTTGACCGGCGGGCATCGCAGTTTGGATGAGTTTCAGGTGCTTGCCGCCTGTGGGGGCTTTTCCTACGGCGACGTCTTGGGGGCAGGGGGCGGCTGGGCGAAGAGTATTCTCTTCGATGCACAACTAAGAGATCAGTTTGCGGCTTTCTTTGCCCAGGATAAATTGGTGCTGGGGGTGTGTAATGGCTGCCAAATGCTATCGGGCTTGAAAGAGTTGATTCCCGGCGCCGAGGACTGGCCGCGCTTTGTGCGAAACCGAAGTGAGCAATTCGAGGGGCGCACGGTGATGGTCCGCGTCGAGGACAGTCAAAGTCCTTGGCTCGGTGGCATGTCGGGAAGCGTGCTGCCCGTGGCGATCGCCCATGGCGAGGGTCGAGCAGAATGTTCGGACGTCGGTCAGCTTGCCGCGCTTCAGGCTTCCATAGTGCTTCGCTACGTGGATGCCCGGGGAGAGGTGACACAAATCTACCCCGAAAACCCCAACGGGGCACCTGATGGGCTAGCTGGCCTGGTTGCTGCAGAGGGCAGAATCCTAAGCATGATGCCGCACCCAGAGCGGGTTTTTCGGTCGGTACAGAACGTTTATCAGGATCCTGATTGGGGAGAGGATGGGCCTTGGCTGCGCCTCTTTAGAAACGCCCGATCCGTCCTGTAGCTAGCGCCGCTTTGGAAAGTTTATCTCAGCGTAGTGCACAGGAAATGCCGCTTCCTTTCGGTCTCTGAAGTAGTGCTCCAGGGTGTCGGTGACCACGGGAAAGGCCAACTTATCCCAGGGGATATCCGGTTCAGAAAACAGCGCAACCTCGAGGGACTCCTCGCCGCTACTGAATTCGGGCCGATCCAGGGGCCCTCTAAAGAAAACATAGACCTGAGAAATGTGAGGTAGGCTAAACACCGTATAGAGCTGTAGCTCGTTCAGCTTCGCATTGGCTTCTTCCTGGGTTTCTCGTCTCGCGCCGTCGACGATAGATTCGTGATTCTCAAGGTAACCAGCCGGTAGGGTCCAGTAGCCTTTTCGCGGCTCGATAGCGCGTCGGCAGAGGAGAACCCGGTCACCCCAGGTGGGTAGGGTGCCCGCAACCACCTTTGGGTTGCTGTAGTGAATGGTATTGCAGGCGCTGCAGACGGCACGCAGGCGCGTGTCGCCCTCGGGAATCATACTTTTGACTGTAGCGCCGCAGTGGCTGCAAAAATTCATCCGGAAATTATAGCTCGCCGAGAAGAGGAGCGGCACTAGAAACAACGTTGGTTAAACGTGGGCCGTTGATTACCATGCAGAAGCAGAAGGTGGAAAGGAGAGACAGATGCTTTATCAGCTTGGGAATCTGGCGGTTGGCGTTGAGCCAGGCGCTTGGGTGGCAGACAGCGCCTCGGTGATCGGGAACGTTCGGCTTGAGGAGAACGCCAGCGTTTGGTTCAACGCGGTATTGCGTGGCGATAACGAACTGATCACGGTGGGCGAAGGTTCAAATGTTCAAGACGGTGCGGTGCTGCATACAGACCCCGGTTTCCCGCTCACCATTGGCCCCCATGTCACGGTTGGGCACAAGGTGATGCTGCATGGCTGTGAAATTGGGGAGGGTTCGTTGATCGGGATTAACGCGGTCATTCTCAATGGCGCAAAGATAGGCAAAAATTGTTTAATCGGAGCTAATGCGCTGGTCACTGAAGGAAAGGAAATACCTGATAATTCGGTGGTGATGGGATCTCCTGGAAAAATTGTAAGGACCCTAAGCACGGAGCAGGGCGACTCGATACGGCTCAGCGCGCACCATTACGTGGAAAATGCTCAGCACTTTCGAGAGGCGCTAACGCCCCAGCAGACGGAGCTATCCGGAGATGAATGAGCTGCACCAGCCCGGGCTGCCGGAGAACATCGGCACGGCGCTAACGCCCTCCGCGACCAAGGTGATGTTGCTGGGCAGTGGTGAGCTAGGAAAGGAGGTCATTATTGAGCTACAGCGGATGGGCGTTGAGGTCATTGCCGTAGATCGATATGAACACGCCCCGGGCATGCATGTCGCGCATCGCAGCCACGTGATCAACATGCTTGACCCAGAGGCGCTCCGTTCGGTAATCCAGAGAGAGCAACCAGACATCGTAGTGCCTGAGATTGAAGCGATTGCAACCGAGGTGCTCGTGGAGCTGGAGGGCCAGGGTCAGCGCGTGGTGCCCACGGCCAGGGCAGCCCAACAGACGATGAATCGTGAGGGGATTCGGCTATTGGCGGCAGAAGATCTTGGCATTGCCACATCGGCCTATCTCTTTGCCGAGACCGAGGAAGCCTATCGAGCCGCAGTGGCAGCCATCGGCTTGCCCTGTGTTGTAAAGCCGGTAATGTCCAGTTCCGGTAAGGGGCAGTCAACGGTGCAGAAGCCCGAAGATATTGATCGAGCCTGGCAGGACGCTGTTCAAGGGGCTCGAGGCACTGCCGGAAAGGTCATTGTTGAAGCCTTCATCGACTTTGATTTTGAGATAACGCTCCTGACGGTTCAGAGCCGAGACGGGATCGCATTTTGTGAACCCATCGGCCATCGTCAGCAGGGCGGTGATTACCGGGAGTCCTGGCAGCCTCAGCCCATGTCGACACTGGCGCTGCAGCGGTGCAAGGATATTGCTGCAGCCGTTACTCAGGCCTTGGGCGGTTGGGGACTGTTCGGCGTGGAGTTCTTCATCAAGGGAGACGAGGTCTACTTCTCAGAGGTAAGCCCTCGCCCTCACGATACGGGTATGGTCACCCTGATCAGTCAAGATTTGAGCGAATTTGCCCTGCATGCTCGTGCGATTCTTGGTCTCCCTATTCCCACTATTCGTTTCCATGGGCCGGCGGCATCCGCAGTGATTCTGGCTCAGGGGACCTCCTCGGCCCTCTCCTTTGGCGGGCTTGAGCAGGCCTTGCGGGAGACCGATACCCAGATACGGTTGTTCGGCAAGCCCAGTGTCGATGGAGCGCGCAGAGTTGGCGTGGCCTTGGCGCTGGCAGCAACACCCGAGGATGCACGCAGCAAGGCGATGCGGGTGTCTGATAAGGTGGCCATCCACTACCGGTGATTTGCGTTGGCAGGCGGACTTTGTGCGTAAGAAGGCCTTGCAAAATATTGTTCGAGTTTTATATTGGCAGCATGAACAGGTACATCAACCCAGATCACTTCGCTCGCTCTACCTCGGCTATCGCCAGGTCGGTCTGTGTGTCCCTCTGCCTGGTCTCTCTACTCGCTCTGCTGCCGGGTTTCCGGCGATAACATCACACCCCAGGGCTCGCCCACCCAGAAATTTTTACAACGGACGAAACCGACAGAGCCTGCACGGTCAGGTAGACTTAGCGAATCGTCCAAACCTGTTTTGAATAGGTAAGGCCACACGGCCACCTAAGAAGAGAGAGAAGATGAGGAATCAAATACCGAGCGGACGCGCAAAGGGGAGCATGCCCTTTGAAAAATACACCGCCTTCAAACCCATCGATATTGAAGATAGGCAATGGCCTAGCAAGGTTCTTGACCAGGCTCCGCGCTGGTGCAGCGTGGATTTGCGGGATGGTAATCAGGCGCTCATTGACCCTATGACGGTGGAGGAAAAGCTCCAAATGTGGGAGCTGTTGCTGTCCATTGGCTTCGCTGAAATTGAGGTTGGTTTTCCCGCAGCATCACAACCCGACTTTGATTTTATTCGGCGGATTATTGAGGAGGATAGGATTCCTGATGGCGTCAGCGTTCAGATTCTGTGCCAGGCCAGGGAGGAGCTGATTCAACGCTCGGTGGAAGCACTGGAAGGCGCGAAGAGCGTGATCTTCCACCTCTATAACTCAACGTCAGAGCTACAGCGACGCGTCGTCTTTGGAATGGATCGGCAGGGCATTATTGATCTGGCCGTATCAGGGACTGAGATCGTGAAGCAGGGGCTTGCTGGTTTCAGCGGTCATGCAGCCTTTGAGTACTCGCCAGAAAGTTTTACCGGCACTGAGCTGGATTTCGCGGCGGAAATTTGTACGGCGGTGGCGGATACCTGGGGCGCGTCTGAAGAAGACCCCATGATCATTAATCTGCCCAGCACGGTGGAGATGTCCACGCCTAACATTTATGCGGATCAAATTGAGTGGTTTTGCCGGCACTTTGAGCGACGCAAGCATGCCGTCATCAGCCTGCATACTCACAACGATCGTGGCACGGGCGTGGCTGCCACCGAACTCGGCTTGATGGCGGGTGCCCAGCGCGTGGAGGGCACGCTCTTCGGTAATGGAGAACGCACCGGTAATTGTGACCTGGTCACCATGGCTATGAATTTATTCAGCCAGGGCGTTGACCCGATGCTGGATTTGCGAGCCATGCCGGACATCCGTAAAACCGTGGAAGCGGTTAACAAGCTCGCGGTCCATGAGCGTCACCCCTACGCTGGCGACTTGGTGTTCACGGCTTTTTCTGGGTCCCACCAAGATGCGATTAAAAAGGGCATGGCGCAGGTGGACAGGAGTCATTGGGAGGTTCCGTATCTTCCTATCGACCCTGAAGATGTGGGTGGCTCCTATAAGGAAACCGTTCGCGTGAACAGTCAGTCAGGTAAGGGTGGTGTGGGCTTCTTGCTGGAAGAACACTTCGGACTCACCCTGCCACGAGACCTCCTGGTGGAATTCAGCGGCTGCGTGCAGCAGCTGACAGAAGAGCTCGATCGGGAAGTTAAGCCAGATGAAATTTACCAGGCGCTGCTCACAACCTACGCGGTGAACGACGAACCTTACCAGCTCCTTAGCTACGACCTGTTGGCTGGAAAAGAGCAAGATCAACGCTGCATCGCGCGCGTCTGCGTAGCGGACAATACCTTGACCATCGATGGCGAAGGGAGCGGCCCGCTGGAGGCCTTTGTTAACGCCATGGTCGAGACTCTGAACGAACCCTTGGTCATTGCCGGCTACCAGGAACAGTCCATGGGGAGCGGCAGCGATGCACAGGCAATCTGCATCCTGTCTATTGAGGGAGATGACCAGGGTCGCTGCTTTGGGATTGGCCTCAGTCGCAACACCATGACGGCCAGCCTGAACGCCATTATTTCGGCAATGAATCGGCGCTGGGCTGCGGATCGCTAGCGGAGAGCAGAGGCGCTTCCTCTGCTTCCTCCTGGGACGCCTGACCAATTTCTCTAATGGCCAGGGTCTTAATGATGTTGTCCTTGATCTGTAGGGTCTCGATCCTATAGGCGTCGATCTGAGTGCAGACATTGGATTCAGGAATCATCTCCAGCCGCTCCAGAACCAGTCCGTTTAAAGTTTTGGGGCCGTGAGTAGGTAACTCCCAGCGCAGTGCTCGGTTGATGTCTCGCAGGACCGCCATGCCGTCGATAACATAGGATCCGTCTTCCTGAGCCGATATCTCTGGCATGTTGGCTGCGTAATCACTGGTGAATTCCCCGACGATTTCTTCCAGGATGTCCTCAAGGGTAACGATCCCTTGGACGTCACCGTATTCATCTACCACCAGAGCGATCCGCTGCTTTTCCTTTTGGAAATTAAGTAGCTGTGTATGCAGAGGCGTGGCCTCGGGCACGTAATAGGGTTCTCGCGTTAGCTGCAGGATATCTGCCTTGGTGATTTCGTCAGAGTGCAATAGCCGGGAAAGCCGACGCAGGTGCAAGATGCCAATGACGTTGCCGAAATTTTCTTTATAGATAGGTAAGAGGGTATGTTGGCTGGCTGCCGCGATGTCTAGGATTTCTCCGAGGTCATCATCAATATTGATTCCCACGACCTCACTTCTCGGCACCATGATGTCATCCACGGTGACGGACTCCAGATCGAGAATTCGCGCCAGCATGGTCTGGCGTTCGCCAACGGCCGTGGCACCCTCAACGACAACGGTTTTCAGCTCATCCGTCGTCAGCTGGTCATCTTGCCGTTGTTGGCTGCCCAGCAGGGGGCGGACCAGAGCATTGCTGAATGTGTTCACGAAGAGCACCGCAGGATGCAGGACGCGGGCGATGGGCTGCAGCACGAAGACCGCTTTGAAGGCCCAGCTCTCGGTTCTCTCTGCCGCGAGGGTTTTGGGCGCAACCTCCGCGAAGATCAGAAAGATGAGGGTCAGAACCCAGGGCGCCAGCAGCACGCCAGTTTCGCCCAGCAGTAATATGCCAATGACGGTGGCGATGGTGGCGGCAGTAAAATTGACTAGGTTGTTGCCCACCAAAATCACGCCAAGCAGTCGGTCCGGTCGTTGCAGCATCCTGCTGGCCAGCCGCGCCCCCCGATCCCCACGTTTGGCAAGATGCCTTAGACGGTATCGATTTAGGGCCATCATGGCGGTCTCGGTGCCGGAGAAAAAAGCAGAGACTAGGACCAACACCAGGATGCTGGCGACGAGGTAAATGATGGGGACATCTTCAAGCGCCATTAGACAGTAAATACTCCAGTACAAATTTGCTGCCCAGGTAACCCAGGAGCAAGAGCGCAAAGGCGGATAGGTTCCAGCGAACGGCAGTGATGCCCCGCCAGCCCAGCACGTAGTGGCCCACCAAGAAGCTCGCGTAAACCAGCCAAGAGAGGCCGGTAAGTAAGGTGTGGTGAGCCAGGCGCTGTTCCAGCATGTCGTCTAGAATAACGACGCCGCTGAGGATGGATAACGAGAGCAGGCCAAGCCCGCTCCAGATCATAAAGAGGTGGAGCGCTTCCATGGTTTCCAGCGGAGGAAGCACGATGAGCCGGCGAGTGCCCAGTTTTTTCAATGAGGATTCCCGGACAGCAAGCAAAATAGAGTGTAGGGCTGCTGCCATCAAAATGGCGTATGCGCTGAGGGATAGCAGGATATGTAAGAAAAGCTGGCGGCTAAGCGGCAGCAGGTTTTCGGCTGTCGGTGACAGCAGATTGATGGCCAGCAGGTGCAAACCGCCGATGGGAAGGACGAGTAAAAACAAACTTGAAGTTGGAATACGAAGGCTGCT
>CENU01170462.1_pt1 | contig 13254 bp, 10 predicted proteins | sample 361331 | NCBI WGS metagenome assembly CENU01 (sample SAMEA2619766, study PRJEB7988) | marine metagenome | isolation source: saline water (ENVO:00002010), including
TTTACTGACCTTTATTACGCTAACATCGGGCCTAATTTCATTGCTATACCCATATCGCCTTGGATTTTGAGCTTACCGGACATAAAAGCCGCAGTGCCATCAAGTTCTCCCGCGGCCATCGACATGAAATTCTCCATACTTAAGACCATGGTGCACTGAGCATCGGCGTCATCATTATTAATAATATTAGGCGTTTGTGTAGCATCAAGGAAGAGTTTTCCGTTATCCCCAAAATCAAACTTTACCGTTGCTCCAAGTCCGCAGTCTTCGCCGATTTTTTCTTTTAAACCGGCGGTTACTAGTTCAAGTGACATACAAGTTTTCCCCTATTAAAGTTAAATAATCGAATATATTTATCATGGATTAAGGGTAATACTTTAGAAATCTGAAGAGCTAAAAGCAAGGCATAAATGTGGCACTGTAAGTTACAGCGACACTTTTTTTAACGCATCTGAGCTTAGCTTATGTAAAAATCTATTCCTCGCGGTTAGTGATTGAATATTCCGAGGGGAAGCTTATTATGAGAAAAATTGCACTGTTCGTTGATGTCCAAAATATATTTTACACTGTTAAAGAAAGATATGGATGCTATTTTAATTATAGAAGACTTTTGAGTGAGCTTGAAAATGAGGGTGACATTGTTATTGCTCAAGCCTATGCGATTGACCGTGGGGACCGGAAACAGATGATATTTCAAAATTTTTTAAGGGAGTCAGGATTCAACGTAAAGTTAAAACCTTACATTAGCCGCGCCGATGGTACGAGGAAAGGTGATTGGGATGTTGGGATCACTATCGACATATTAGATACGGTTTTTCACAACAATAACAATATCGATTGCATCGTGTTGCTATCAGGTGATGGTGATTTTGATTTGTTATTGCGCAGACTTGGCGGCTGGCCAGAATTGTCGTCAATTGTTTATGCTGTTCGTGAACACACAGCGCGATCTCTTATCGAGGCGGCCTCGGAGTTTCGACCAATTTGCGGACCCTTGTTATTAAAAAGTTCTCCATAGCAAGCTTTGAGAATTTTAAAGGACATTTTTATAAAGACCCCCGTCGTTTGAGATATTTTGCCCAGTAATGTAGCTGGCGGATTTGCTAAATAAAAAGTCACAAGTCTGCCCAACTTGCTTAGGCTTGCCAAGACGTTTTTCTGGGACTTGATAAACTATCGTATCCGAAATTTCGTCCTCTGGTACTCCATTTTTTCTGCTTTAACTTTAAATCCCTCTCTCAATAGTTCTGTTAAAAAATATCCCAGCAATAGCTGGTTAATAGTTGCACCTTTGTGGGCTAAAGAATGTGAAACTCCCACTAAAAAAGAGGAGAGGCATGCTTATGCTCCGCTAGAAAGATTTAAACCTTAGATCCACAATTCTACTGATACGGATGTAATTTTATAGCTCAGCGAAATCCCTTGATAGCCATAGAATTAAAAATTCTTTGTATCATTCTGATCGGCGTTATCATATTCATTTCAAGACCTTTTTCTAAATCACTCCTGCTAAGGGACTTGAATTCAACAAAAGGAGGGCCACCGTTGTTATAAATTAATATATCGGGTTTTAGATATTTTGCTACCACAATATCTTGTCCTTGCTCGGTTCCAATATCGATGACTGCTATTTGAACTCCTTTGTTAAGCCCTTCACGAATTTGCTCCGCTGCTGCCAAAAGGGTTTGTTGATTTCGTCCATTTAAAGTTGCTTCAACCCCCAAATTTTTCAAGAGCCAAGGCGCATGCAAAGTCCAACCCTCCAGACGAGCCACATACCATTGCTTTTTCCCCTGCAATACCCAAATACATCGGTCACACCCTTATCTTTATTTGTTACCTAAACTGTCTTTTCTTTATTGGGATGTTTTAATTTTCACTATCCTGACATGTTTTTGCCTTGATGTGCCATACTCTTACTTAAAAGTTGAGTGACCGTTGGCAATGGCATCTAGAACCTATATCTTCTGGTTTTTATTTTGTTGCAAAAGCGTAAAGGACGATTAAAACGCTATTTATTGGCTGGGTAATTTTAAATTGTCGTTAAGGAGGATAGATGAGTCAATTAATTAAGACTAAGGGCGCGTTCTCCTACCTGATGGTGGTGTTTTTAAACGCGTTCTTAGATCTTGGGCATAAGATCACGATCCAGAACACAATTCTGAAAGTCTATGATGGTGAGAACCAAATCATCCTCACTGCAATACTGAACGCACTGATCCTTCTTCCATTTATTCTATTATTTACACCTGCGGGATTTGCCGGCGATAGATTCCCAAAAAATGTGGTGATGCGTCTTTCGGCGGCCCTCGCAGTTGGAATAACGCTTGGAATAACTTTTTGCTATTACACCGGACAGTTTTGGACTGCCTTTGTAATGACCTTTATTTTAGCTATGCAAAGTGCTATCTATTCGCCGGCTAAATCTGGATACATAAAATCGTTGTTCGGAAAAGACCGTCTTGCAGAGGGAAATGGGCTAGCGCAGGCTACTGTTATTTGCGCGATTTTAGTTAGCACTTTTCTTTTTTCACAGGTGTTCGAACACCTATACCCTAGTGACGCGATCACAGAGGCAGATGTTTTGGTAGCAGTTGCACCAATCGGTTGGCTTCTGGTGGTAACGAGTTTCCTAGAGGCGCTACTCTGCTATCGACTACCGCAGCTCGATTTCGGGACCAAAATCGAATTAAGACCAGTTGAACATCTTTCAGGGCGTGCGGCTATCAGGGCATTAAGGCCATTAATTTCCAACGAAATCATTCGACTATCTGTTTTAGGCCTAGCGGTGTTTTGGGCTGTGGGTCAGGTGCAGTTGGCGGCCTTTGGTAATTTTGCTGAACAGGTCCTTGGAATAACCGACACTCGAGTTATTAATGGAACGATGGCAGCGAGTGGAATCGGCATCGCATTGGGCTCTTTTCTTGCAGTACGCTGGTCCAGGGGTTACATCGAAACTGGACTAATACCCATTGGTGCAATGGGTATCTGCACTGGACTTTTCTTAGTGGTCCATCTTGAAGTAATTTGGTTGCATGCGGTTAATTTTTTCATTATGGGAATAGCAGGTGGGTTGTTTATCGTTCCGCTTAATGCCTTGATTCAATTTAATGCACGCTCGGAAGAATTGGGTACCGTAATAGCTGGAAACAATTTCCTCCAAAATATAGCTATGATAACTTTTTTAGCGTTGACTTGTGCGCTCACTATTATGGGAGTGTCCGCTTATTTGTTTCCGATTATAGCTGTAGTTGCGCTGGCGGGCTGTGTTTTTACTGTGTTAAAACTACCTCAGAGCTTGATTAGATTTATCGTAACCTCTACGATAAAACGACATTATAAAATTAAAGTTTCGGGCTTGAGTTCCATCCCTGAGCAAGGAGGGGTACTCCTTTTAGGAAATCACATCAGCTGGATAGACTGGGCTATTCTTCAGATCGCGGCCCCTAGACCTATTCGCTTCGTGATGGAGCGATCGATTTATGATCGATGGTACATAAATTGGATTGTCAAGATTTTTGGTGCTGTTCCGATTGAGCTTGGCGATGGTGGTAAGGATGCCCTTCTTGAGGTTTCGAAGCTGCTAGATATGGGAGAAGTTGTTTGTATTTTCCCTGAGGGCACAATTTCTAGAACAGGGCATCTTGTCCAGTTTCGCAAAGGTTTTGAGAGAGTGCCGGCCCTAGCAAAAAATACTTATGTTATTATTCCATTTTATCTTCAGGGTCTTAGGGGTAGTCAATTTTCGATGTCTTCGACTCGATTAAGAAAGAGTTACTCGTATAGTTCATTAAGAAATCTTGTGGTCGCCTTTGGATTACCCCTTGCGAATGATGTTTCGGCTGGGATAGTTAAGCGTCAGATTTTACGACTGTCCATGGCCTCATGGCAATCCTATGTGGAGACGCTGCCAACTCTTCAAAACGCTTGGATCACTAGTGTCAAAAGATCAAAAAATCTTCCCAGTTTGGTGGATGAGGGATCGGCGCCTCTTGCCGCTATTCGGGCTTTATGCGCTGCGATTGCGATTTCTGTAAGAATCTCCAAGAAAGTGGCTAATCAAAATATCGGTTTATTGCTACCCTCCAGTGGTGGGGCAGCATTAGCAAATATGGGAAGTCTATTGGCGGGAAAAACGGTGGTAAATCTAAATTATACCTCTAATCTTTCGGATATCACGTCAGCTTGCGAGACTGCAGAAATTAAAGTTATCGTTACGTCGAATACTTTTCTAAAAAAACTTAAGGCGCGCGGGGTTGATATCCGGGTAGCCTTCCATGGCCAGGAGCTGATACATTTAGAGGAGTTGGTAGCGGAAATCCCAAAAATAGAATTGGGTTTGTATTGGCTACTTGTTAAGTTTCTCCCCGAGAGTTTATTGAGACTAATTTATAGTCGTAATAATGATACGAATAAAATCGCCGCAGTCCTGTTCTCTAGTGGGAGTGAGGGATCGCCCAAAGGGATCTCACTTACTCATAAAAACATTATGTCGAATATTAAGCAGGTAGCAGAGATTGTTAATGCTCAGCCTGACGATGTAATGATGGGTTCATTGCCGTTATTTCATGCGTTCGGACTTACTGTTACAACTTTTCTTCCGCTAATCGAGGGGATTCCTCTGGTTTGCCAGCCTGACCCAACAGACGCTCTCTCGACCGCAAAATCAATTTCACGGCATGGAGTAAGCATCATGTGCGGCACGTCATCATTATTGAGGCTCTACACCCATAATCAAAAGATTCATCCTCTACTACTAGCTAGCCTTCGTCTAGTTGTTTCTGGGGCTGAAAAACTCGACGATAGAGTGCGTCAGGATTTTCAGACTAAGTTTGGTAAAACGATTCTCGAGGGGTACGGAACTACCGAAACTGCACCAGTCGTCTCGTGCAATCTGCCGGACCAACTGGAACCGAGCAGGCTAAAAATTCAAAAGGGTAGCCAACTTGGGACTGTGGGAATGCCCGTACCCGGTACTAGTTGCATCATCGTGGATCCGGAAACATTCGAGGAGCTATCCATTGGTGACGCCGGCATGGTGTTGATTGGCGGGCCACAAGTGATGCATGGGTACCTTGGAGAGCCTGAAAAAACAAAAGGCGTAATCAAGGAGATCGATGGTTTTAAGTGGTATGTTAGCGGAGATAAAGGAATTATCGACGAAGATGGTTTCCTTACTATCATAGATCGCTATTCGCGATTTGTAAAAATAAGAGGTGAAATGATTAGCTTGACGGCTGTCGAGCGAGCTTTAAAAGGTGTCATATCAGAGGAAGTTGGAATAATTGCGGTCGGGTTGCCTGACGCTATAAGAGGCGAAAAAATTGTTCTAGTATGTGATTTAGAACTTGACCTTACCTCTATTCGCAAAAAAATGTTGGATCTCGGTTGTCCGGCGTTAATGCTCCCATCTGAATATCAGGTTGTCAATTCAATTCCTTTGCTTGGTAGTGGAAAAGCTGATGTGCGAAGAGCACGTGCCATGGCGGTCGAGTTGCAATAGTGTGAGGTTTTTAAGAGCTAACAGATGGAAATTTATCTGTAGAAAAACTTTTTACCCAGATATTTTAAACGTTAGAGTTTATAGGGTCTCTCTGAGCAAAAGACCGGCCTCTACGCTGAGTATTCATGATGTTCCTTCATTCCTTAGACTACTGCTACTGGGCTCTAGGGAAATAAGTTCAACCAAGTCCCGAGAAAAGTTGGCCAATAGATTGATTATCTTTGTACCTTATTGAAAGGACAGTGTAATAATTTTCATTAGATCTGCATTACAGGTAGAGGGATAAGGGCATGCTTTAGGTACAAGAAAAGGATTTAGCATAACACTTCGATGGCTAGTCTGACGCATTTAATACCTCTGGCGGCATTACGAACTTCGGGATGATTGATCCGAGACATGCCAGATTTATGCTCGGTTTTTTACTCGGAACTTTGATCGAGTGCGCCACTGAAAGCTGCGACGAAACAGCTTGGACATTACAAGGATTTGGTTCGACAAAAATTTATGGAGGAGATGATGACACAGATTATTAAAAGTCAGCTTGCGGGCATGGACACGTTGATTCTTGAACGAAAGGGCAGTGTTTTAACTATCTGGCTCAATCGGCCTGAGGTCAAAAATGCCCTCTCAATTGAGATGACCGATGGGTTGTATGGTGCCCTCAAACGAGTTGAAGATGACCGTACTATCAGGACGATTGTGTTGAGGGGAAAGGGAGGATTTTTCTGCGCTGGAGCAGATTTAAAGAGCTTTCAATCTTTAGCGCAAAGGGGAAGCTCTATTAAAGTTGCAAAAGGCAATCGGTCGTTCGGTTTTCTGATGAGTCAGCTTAATGAACAGCCACAGGTGGTTATTGTACTAGTAGAGGGTGCCGCGATCGGCGGAGGCCTTGGCCTTGCTTGTGTTGCCGATGTGACGCTCGTTATGAGTGATGCTCGTTTCCGTCTAAGTGAGACTAGCCTCGGAATTCCTCCCGCACAGATAGCTCCATTTGTAACAGAGCGTATAGGGCTCACGCAGGCACGCCGGTTGATGCTGACGGGTGCTCGATTTAGGGGGGATGATGCGGTTTCGCTAGGAATTGCGCATGATTATGCTGAGAATTTAGATGAACTCGAGGCCAAGTGTGAGGCGGTATTACAACAAATTTCGGTATGCGCGCCCGGAGCGAATGCGATAACAAAGTCAATTCTTTTCGAGACCTTACGAAAATCGAGAAGTGAAGCTCTTGACTTTGCTGCAGAAGGTTTCGCTAGATGTATGCTCGGGCAAGAAGGGCGAGAAGGAGTCGCAGCCTTTGTCGAAAAGCGTACACCATATTGGGTGTCTAATCCGGATGGAGACAAAGTTGTTTAAATCGATTTAATAGCATTTGTGTAGCCAATTGCAGCGGGTGTGCTTGCAGAGTTCTTTGGATGGCAAATGCTTTTGGTTATAATATGGTTGTAGCCTATGTTGGCAGGCACTCGCTGCGAGGCCGTTCATTTAGGACATGCGAATTAGGTGATTCGTCAGCGTCCTGATTCTATCAGCGAGTGTTATTTATCAGTTGATCTGATTGGTAGGGCGGCGAAATTTAGCCGCACTGACGTGGCGCACCACTGTGCCGGTTTCTGAGTGAAAATGAGTCCTTTTACAAATCCTGTCAAGATGGAGAATCGCCTCCATTCGACCGAGGCTAGAGGCTGTTGAGGTCATGGGAAATAAGGCACATGCAGCACGCATGATATCAGGCAAAGCGTGCCTTGGATTCCCAGCCATGAGGGTGCCGATCAATCGGATTTGCGTTTGTGTTAGGAGGGTGCCAATATCATATTGCTTTTGGTGGTCAAGGCTGCTGCCGGTGGAGTGATCGGTGATTTGCATGCTAACGCTGGTTTAGGTGGCGGCCGATAATGTTTTATTTGAAATAGCGGCTGGCTAGTAACTAATGAATCCTTTTATGGGAGGTTAAGGTTATAGATGGCTTTGAAGTTATGGCATTGCAGTTTATCTCGATCGATTAGGCCGCTGTGGACGATGGAGGAGATGGGGCTTGACTATGAGTTGGTTTGCATGAAATTTCCCCCTCGTTTTCTTCATCCTGGGTACACCGATATAAATCCTATTGGCACAGTGCCTTTTTTTACTGACGGTTTTGTCGAGATGACTGAGTCGTCTGGTATCAGCCAGTATCTTGTAGACCGATATGGCCCTACCTCACTCTCAGTTCGTCCGGATGAGCGAGACTATGGCCTCTATTTGAATTGGCTGCACCGAAGCGATGCAACTCTTACTTTTCCACAGACATTGGTGTTACGTTATTCACAATTGGAGCCGGAAGAGCGGCGCCATAAGCAGGTAGTACAGGATTATTCTCAGTGGTTTTATTCTCGATTACGATCTCTAGAGAGCATGGTGAGTAAGCGAGAGTTTTTATGTTCGGATCGATTTACCATTGCCGATATAAGTGTCGGTTTCGCGCTTTTGATGGCGGAAACTTTGGGACTCCATGAGGGATTCAAACAGCACACCTCGGCCTATTATGCACGCCTTAAGATACGTCCTGCATACATTAAAGCATGTTCGTTGTGATCATCCTCATCAATTTCTTCAATTGATTATGAATTTTCCGTAGCTAATGAACGCTTCTTATTTCGGAATATCCCTTTTAAACGCGCGCGAAATCCGTGGGCCAACTATTTGTAAATTTGATGTTCGGTATTGCACTATATGGATCCCTGTTTGTACCAGTTGAGCCCAAAACTCGCGTGACGATCGAGCCTGGTACTCTGATCGGTGCCAATAGTGGCGGTGCTCAGGCAATAAGTGGTATCCCATCTGCTACGCAAGCGATCAGAGAATTATCATTCACTTCAGCCATACAAGCACCCTAGTCGAAGTGGGAAAATGTTGACTGTTGAATTTGGTGCCAGCTGCTTGTGGAGCGTTTACCCAAAATTTTCGCCCTCGCTGAGAATGATGTCATATCGATCGAAGAACTGTCTATCCAATATTATCTGGACTCCCAAACTTTATAAAGATCAGCTTATGCCGGTCACTATTCATATCCGTTGTGTAAGCTTTAAAAGTCACTCATCTGGTATGAGGAGTGCAGATAGAACGAACTCTTGCGAGGTATTGAACTATCGTTGTATTGTCTAATTTAAGCTTAAAGTGTTTCAATGCTCAGCAACGCCGGAACTATCGGAGGGGCATGGGTTTGGGAGTTCGAATTATTTGGCTCTGGATAAAAATTCGACCCTCAATTGGATCTGGCAGAATATTTTTCTATCTGGTGGAGACCCTGATAACGTCAAGTTGATTTGTAACCCTGGCGGAAGTACGGTGGCTCACCATCTGCAGACAAGTCTTCTTGCAGATCGACTCTTCAATAAATTTATAGGGACGGATATGTTTTCTAAGATCAGATTCTATCGTTGTTTCATCTCGGTAAATGGTCCACGGTTCCTTTGCTGATTAGTTACAACTAGGACGGGGTACTATTGAGGCATTGTATCCAAGGAATCGAGTCTCCTGTTGAGATCACTTCAGTGAGATAATCCATGCCATATGTGGTGCCGCCGCCCCTTATCAAATCGCTTTGGATTTGTAAGAGGAAGAGTCGACTGAACTATGCAAAGAATAATAACGGGAATAATCCAGTGTTTGGATTACTAATAGTTGGAAAAAAAGTAGAGAGTTCGGAGGCCTTATATGATTTTACTACTTTGTTCATCAGCAAAGTGCCTTAACTGGGAGATAACTAGGAGCGCATCAGTCAGCCCAACTTATATTTAGCTTCGGAAATTAAATTCTACTCATTTTACGGCTCTGTGACTCCAAGGTCTGTTGATTAGTTATTGTTCGTGTGTTGTGAGGCTCAAAGATTCAGCTGATAAAAAGCTAAGAGTCAAAGAGACCCTTTCATGGCAATGGTTCGCAGGAAATAATACAGACCTATTAGATCGACATTCAACCTAATACCAATCGATATTTTCATAGACGAGGTGATCTCACTTTGACATGTACTCTTGATCCGATAACGTTTTATGTGATTTGTAATAAGAATTCATGATAAGAGATATAGTTTTTTTGTATGATTGAGTAGTAAGAATTAATATATACTTAAGAGCAAGAGTGCTGTCATGTCGTTTGTCTGAAGTATAAAGTCATCAGGAGGAGTTTCGATGGATATAACGTTCACTAAAGAGGATTTGGCGTTTCGCGATGAGGTACGCGACTTCTTTGCCACTGAGTATGATTCCTCAGTGGCAGGAGGCTTGAATTTAGCAACTATCAGCGATGGTATTTCCTACAAAGAAGCAATCGTGACATGGCAAAAGAAGCTTTATGCAAAAGGCTGGATTGCTCCCAGTTGGCCGGTAGAGTACGGCGGTGCTGGCTGGTCCATAACCCAAAAATTTATTTTTGAGACTGAGCGCGGGGCTGCGGGGATCCCAGCTGTCATTCCCTTCGGGCTAAACATGGTTGCGCCGGTTATATACACTTTCGGAAATGAAGAGCAAAAGAAAAGATTTTTACCCCGAATACTCTCTAGTGATGACTGGTGGTGTCAAGGCTATTCTGAGCCCGGAGCGGGATCTGATTTGGCAGCTTTGAGTACTTCTGCAGATTTGGTTGATGGACAGTACTTGGTCAACGGCCATAAGATCTGGACATCATATGCACAATATGCTGACTGGATCTTTTGCTTGGTTCGCACGAGCAAGGAGACGCGAAAGCAACAGGGTATAAGCTTTTTACTTATTGACATGAAAACTCCTGGGATTAGTGTCAAACCAATAGTGACTATTGATGGGAGACACCATCTCAATGAGGTGATGTTTGAAGATGTGTGGGTGCCGCTTGAGAACCTAATTGGTGAGCAGGACAAGGGTTGGACCTATGCAAAAGCGCTTTTGGCGCATGAACGCACTGGTATGGCCGAGGTGGCCGACTCAAAGCGGGCTTTCTCGGAATTAAAGGAGCGCGCAAAACACGAAGTTAATGGGGGTCGCGCAATGATTGATGACCCAGTTTTTCAGATGCGAATGTCAGATGTTGAGACGGAGCTTATGGCGCTTGAGTATACTGAACTTCGCGTATTAGCCGCGATGGCCGAGGGAGGCACCCCAGGGCCTGAGTCCTCTTTGCTTAAGATTAAGGGAACAGAGATAACTCAATCAATACAGGAGCTTCAACTGCAACTAGCTGCATATTATGGAAGTGGAATTCCAAGCGATGGGCAAAAGGATGGATATGGACATGATTTTGCTGAAGAAGCTCGTTGCGGATACCTTTTTGGACGTGCAGCAACAATATATGGAGGTTCTAACGAGGTGCAGCGCAATGTTATAGCTAAGATGGTTTTAGGGGTGTAGCCGACTTTGAGGAGAGAAAAATCATGAATTTCCAACTCAGTGATGAACAGGCGATGTTGCAGAACAGTGTTGCAAGGTATATAAAAGACCAATATAACTTTGATACAAGACGAAAAATTATATCATCACAAAAAGGAATGAGTTCTGAATTGTGGACAATCTTTTCTGAACTTGGATGGCTATCGATACCCTTTTCAGAGGACTATGGCGGCTATGGCGGTGGCAATGAAGACGTCGCGGTCATTATGGAAGAGCTGGGGAAGGGAATAGTGGTTGAGCCGTTTGTGCCAACTGTGTTGTTGTTTGGTGGCCTGTTGTCGCATTGCGGAAATAATATTGTTGCTGCAGATCTTATTCCGAAGATCATTGAAGGAAGCTGTCAGGGCGCGTTTGCTTATCTTGAACGACAGTCACGATTTGAGATTACCGACATGAAGACGAAGGCAACGCCTTTAGAGAAGGGGTGGAGTATAGATGGTTCGAAGTCCATTGTCTTGAATGGCTCCAATGCGACGCACATTATTGTGGCGGCACGAACATCCGGTGGTCAGCACGATTCGTCGGGGATCAGCCTGTTTATGGTTGATGCGGACTCACAAGGAATCTCAATCCTCCCTTACGGAATGATGGACGGTCACAAGGCTGCAAATATAATCTTTGACGGTGTGAATGTTTCGGATGATGCAATACTAGGTAGTTTGGACGAAGGTATGAGCATTGTGGAAAATATTATGCCACAGGTGTTAATCGGTCTCTGCGCAGAGTCAGTAGGAATTATGAGCGTACTAAATGATGCCACAATCGCTTACACGAAGACGCGCCAGCAATTTGGTGTTCCAATAAGTTCTTTTCAAGCCCTCCAGCACCGCATGGTAGATAATTTTATGGCAGCTGAACAGGCAAGATCCATGGTGTATCGAGCATTGTGTGCTTTCGGCGACGGTAGCCTTGAAGTTGAGAACGAACGAATGCGCTCACTGCATGCTATGAAAATTGCAGTGGCGAGGTCTTCGAAGATGATCGGAGAGGAGGCAATCCAGATTCATGGAGGGATGGGAATGACCGATGAACTAAATATAGGTCACTATGTAAAGAGGCTCATGACTATAAATCTCATGTTTGGGGATGGGGATTACCACCAGAGAAAATTTAATCAGATAAGCTACTGTGCGGCATAGTCTGCGTTTTGAGCCCATTAACATTATTGTCAATAAAAAATCATGCTCTGACACTGCAACAAATCAGCCTTGGATAGTTAAGATGCGGCTGCTGAGAATCCAGAAAGACGTGAACTTATTATCTCCTCCGCCTCTACCATGATTCGTTTGATAAGTGCTTCGACGCTTGGCGAATCATCGATTAAACCCGCGACCATACCGCAAGACCAAGCTCCTGCGTCCATATCCCCATCCGCCATAATTTTTGGATAGATGCCAGCTACCTCATCGATAACATCCTCGAATGCCAGTTTGTCACCGAGCGTTTTTTCTTTTTCGAGGAGTCTAGTGACAGCGGCATTCTTTAGGACGCGCTCCGTATTGCGCAGTGGACGCATTACCAGAGCGGTGTCAAGTTCAGAGGCGTCTATAATGGCTTGTTTTACGTTCGGATGAACCGGTGCCTCTTCCGTGGCAACAAACCGAGTGCCCATATTTATGCCCTCTGCACCGAGAGATAGAGCAGCCACCAAGCTGCGTGCATCAGCCATTCCGCCGGATGCAACAAAAGGTATTGTCAGCTCATCAGCGGCCCTCGGCAGTAAGATAAAATTTGGTATGTCATCCTCCCCCGGATGCCCACCACATTCAAAGCCATCGACCGAGACCGCATCGCAACCAATTCTCTCTGCTTTCAGGGAATGACGCACTGATGTGCATTTATGTATCACTTTTACGCCAGCGTCTTTTAGCATTGGCAACCATTTCTGGGGATTATTACCAGCTGTTTCCACAACGGTCACACCGCCCGCTATAATTGCCCTAAACATCTCTTCGTAGTTTGGTGGCGTCAGGCTCGGCAAGAAGGTCATGTTCACTCCGAAAGGTTTGTTTGTCATCTGTCGGCAACGAGCTATCTCTTTAGCCAATTTCTCCGGGGTACCTTGGGTGAGACCAGTTATTATCCCGAGGCCGCCGGCATTTGAAACAGCTGCAGCCAGTTCCGCAAAGCCGACATAATGCATTCCGCCCTGGATAATTGGATGTTTTATCCCAAATAATTCAGTGATCCGTGTTTTCATGGTGCGTCCTGTATTTCAGTATTTAATCGGTAAGTATAACTCACTTTGGGGCTATGAAACATATCGGGACTCTACATAAACTATACCTAACTCTTATATAATCAAAGGCAGTAGCTATTGCAACGATAGCTCTGAAATATGATTTTTTT
>CENU01190510.1_pt1 | contig 13225 bp, 17 predicted proteins | sample 361331 | NCBI WGS metagenome assembly CENU01 (sample SAMEA2619766, study PRJEB7988) | marine metagenome | isolation source: saline water (ENVO:00002010), including
ATAAACAATTTCTGCCGTAACATCTCCAGTTCCCGAAAAGGCATTCCATCCTTTCCATAGTTCAGGATTCTGTGTAAAAGGGTCATCATAAATAATATCTTCTTTTTGATTAAGAACCTCTCTTGATGGTGTCACAATCTCAATTAATGAATTTCCTGGTTTATTAGGAAGATATACATCATAAGGATAATTAGTGATATCAAGACCCGCATCTTCCATTGTCTTTCCAATGTATCTAATAACTTCTTCATTTCCTTCACTTCCTACTACGTGTGGACGCTCTGTAAGTTTCATAAGATGTTTTTTAAAAGATGTTTTATCAATTAGTTTGTAAAAAGATTCTTCAATATCAAGTTGCTTTTCCCATTGATTAGTTGAATAACCCTCATACTGAGCAAAAGAGTTTTGTATTGAAAAAATAGAAATGATTAATAATATGTGTAAATTTTTCATAATTGAAATTTTAATTTATTTAGTTATATCCTCTAACATAAAGAGAAACGCATATTCCATTGCTACTTCTTTAAGTGCTTCAAATCTTCCTGATGAACCACTATGTCCAGTCTCCATATTTGTATGTAATAAAATTATATTTTCTCCTTTATGATATTGTCTAAGCTTTGCTACCCATTTAGCCGGCTCCCAATATTGAACCTGAGAATCGTGTAAACCAGTTGTAACAAGTGTATTTGGATATTCTGTTTCTAAAAGATTATCGTATGGAGAATATGATTTCATATATTCATAATATTCTTTATCATTTGGATTTCCCCACTCATCCCACTCTCCTGATGTTAAAGGAATGGTATCATCTAGCATAGTTGTGACAACATCGACAAATGGAACTGCAGCGATTACTCCATTATAAAGATCAGGAGCCATATTCATAATTGCTCCCATTAGCAGTCCGCCTGCTGAACCACCTTCAGCATAGAGATGTTCACTTGACGTATATCCTTTTTCAATCAAAAATTTTGATGAGCTAATAAAGTCTTTGAATGTATTTTTTTTACTAAGCATCCTACCGTTTTCATACCATGGTCTACCAAGATACTCCCCTCCTCTAACATGAGCTATTGCAAACACAAAGCCTCTATCTAATAGACTAAGCCTAGTTGATGAAAATGAGGGGTCTCTTGTATAACCATATGAACCATAGCCATACTGAAGTAATGGAGTATCAGAGTTTAATTCAGTATCAATATGTTTAACAATAGAGATTGGGATTTGAACTCCATCATGAGCAGTAGCAAAAACTCTCTCAGAGGTATAATTTTTAGAATTAAAATAGCCACCTAGTACTTCTTGTTGTTTCTGCACCTCTTCATCTTTGGAAATTAAATTATAATCAATGACACTGTAAGGTGTTGTAAGCGATGTATAACTATATCTTAAAAAGTTTGTTTGAAAATTAGGATTATATCCTATTGAGGCAGAATATGCCTCATTCTCAAAATCAAATTGACTACTTAAATCTAGATAGTAGTCTTCTTTTCCGTCCCAACTTTTAATTCTAATTTTTAGTAATCCATTAGACCTTTCACCTATTACCATAAAATCATTAAAAAAGTCAGTGTCTTCAATTAATACCTCTTCTCTATGAGGAATTACATCTTTCCAGTTTGATTTTTCAGTTGATGTTATAGGAGTTTTTACTAATTTAAAGTTTGTGCTTTCATCGATATTGGTTGATATGTAAAACATATCACCTACATGAGAGGGACTATATTCAAGTCCTCTTTCTCTCTTTTGAAGAACTTTAAAGGACTCCAAAGGGGTTTTACTTGATAAAAATCTATATTCGGTAGCCATAGTACTAGTTGAACCAATCATTATATATTCTCTAGACTTTGATGGGTAAACATATGTTGAAAAGGTTTCATCTTTTTCCTCATATATAAGAGTGTCATCATCTTGACTTTCACCAAGAGTATGTCTAAAAATTTTATCTGATCTTAATGTCTGTTCATCCTTACCTGTGTAAAACATTGTCTTGCTGTCTGATGCCCATGTTGTATATGAATTTACTCCATGAATTTTATCTGGATACATCTTTCCTGTACCTAAGTCTTTTATCTTAATAGTATATATTCTTCTTGATAGAGTATCGACTCCAAAGGCCATTTTTTTGTTATCAGGACTAATACTTATACCAGAAACTTGATAATAGTCGTAATCTGTTGCCAATTCGTTTACATCTATCAGTATTTCCTCTTCTGCCTCAAGGTTCATGTATTTTCTCGTATATATTGGATACTCTTTATTTTTTTCATATTTAGTTATGTACCAATAATCATTTAAAAAGTATGGAACTGAGTTATCATCTTCTTTTATCCTACTCTTCATTTCTTTAAATAATTTCTTCTGAAGTTTTTTAGTTGACTTAAGTTTTGACTCTTTGTATTTATTTTCCTGATCTAAGTAGGAAATAACCTCAGGGTTTTCTCTTTGATTTAGCCAATAGTAGTTATCAATTCTTACATCGTTATGGATCTCTAGTCTCTTTTCAACTTTCTTTGCAATTGGGGGGGTTACATTCATATTATTACAGCTATATAGGGAAATTACACTTAGAATTATTATTTTTTTCATATTTTCTTTTATCAGTATTCTAATTTAAAGACTTTATTGACAAAGTCATTTATAACTGGATAATCAATCATTATTAAAGAATCAACAAATCTAGTTAACTCTTTACTGTCTTTATAATTTTTCTGGTATTTATTTAATAATTCTGCATATTCTTTTTGATATTCTGACATATCAGACCAAGTAAGTTTACCAAATTCTATTTTATTTTCTTCTTCTTCAAAAAAGTCTTTTTTAACGAAATTTTCGAAGTATCTTCTTACCTGATATACTTTAGCATATTGAGAATCTATTTCTATCCACTTATTTAACTCTTTATTATGAGGATATTCGAGTATAGAGAGAGCGCCAACATCTTTTGGATGATAATTACCTGTACAGGCAACAAAGAAGAAAAATATAACTAATAGTTTTTTCATTTATTAAAGTTTAGAAGTTTGGACTAAATGCATAATTGTTATGAAATTCCTCAAGAATATTTAATACATCTTCTTTAGTATCAGCAATTTTGATCAAATCAAGATCTTTACTACTTATATTTTTATTTTCTTTTAAAAGAATTTTCTTAATCCAGTCAAGCATACCTTCCCAAAATTCTGAGCATACAAGTATAATAGGGAACTTTTCTGCTTTGTTAGTTTGGATTAAAGTAATAGCCTCAAAAACTTCATCCAGTGTTCCAAACCCTCCAGGCATTACAACAAACCCTTGTGCGTACTTTACAAACATAACTTTTCTTACAAAGAAGTAATCAAAATTCAACTCTTTATCTTTATCTATAAACTTATTATTTATTTCCTCAAGCGGAAGTTTTATACACAAACCAACAGATTTGCCTTTATTCTTATTAGCACCCTTATTGGCAGCTTCCATAATCCCTGGGCCACCGCCAGTAATTACTCCATAGCCTCTATTTACTATTTCAGCAGCAATTTCTTCAGCAAGTTTATAATATTTATCCTCTGGTTTTGTTCTTGCAGAACCAAAAATTGATATACAAGGACCAATAGCACTTAATTTCTCATATCCTTCAACGAATTCACCCATTATTTTAAATATGGACCATGAGTCATTTGTTTTTATTTCATTCCATTTCTTGTTCTTAGATACTTTCATAAATAATAATTGACAATCATTTAAATGTACTATAATTTATTTTCTTAAATTTAAGTAAACTATAAACTTTAAACTTTTAAAAATGAGAAAATCAGACTTACATACAACGTTTAAGAATATTTTTAACGTTGCATTGATTACCCTAATCTTTGTAGGGTGTACAAATATTCCGGAGAAATATATAAACTTAGAAAATAAGAGCATTAAACTTTCACAAAATTCATCAACATACGAAATGGTATGGGATAAGTTCTTCAAAGGAGATATGGATATAATAAACAGTGATTACTTTACAGAGGATGTTAAAGTTGTTTTACCAGGCGATGATTTGGTTGGGATTGAAGCACTAAAGAACTATTATGGTAATTATGTAAATGGATTCTCTGATGCTGAGTTTACCTTTGTTGATCTCTTTGGTGAGGGCGACAAATTAGTAAAGCATTGGAATTTTAAGGGTACTCATGATGGTGATTTCTTTGGCATACCTGCAACAGGTAGTAAAGTTGACTTATCAGGAACTACTCTAATCCTAATGGAAGATGGAAAGATTAAGCAAGAACAAGACTTTTTTGATAATCTTGATTTCTATAGACAGCTTGGACTAATGGAGTAAATATTCGAACATTAAATCTTTTGGTATTTTCATTTTTTCATCCATTTATTACTTAAAAAAAGAAAGGAAAGACCTCCAATTAACCATATTAAACCGCTCCAGTCATTATCTATTATAGAGTATAGACCATATAAAATAGAGGAAGTAAGTATTAATTGTAGAAACCTCATCTTGATTGATTGATATTTAAATATTTAAAAAATATATTTTCAAACTCATCTTGATTTTCCATATGAGGTAAATGTCCTGAGTCAGAAATAAAGAACTCTGTTCTGTTTGGTAAAACTCTATTTAATCTATCTTTAAATTCGTCATACACTACTACCGTGTCAAATTCTCCCCAGAATGTATAGACAGGTATATTTAATGAATCAATTTTATTATGTACATAGTCTAGAGTAACAAGATTCTTAGTAGTTGAGATAAGAGCTTTCGCAAATCCTTTGTGTTTTTGAAGTTCTTGATATTTATCAATCCAATCAGGATATTGTCCAGGATTAAAAAAGTCATTTTTTTGTCCCATAGCCATTTCTGGGTAAGATTTTATTAAATTATTTATTTCGCTCAAGGTCACATCTCTATCATTTGTATCAGGATATTCATAGAATCCTGATGAGGCTATATAAAAAAGTTCATTTACAATTTCTGGTTTTAAATAAGCAATTTTGGAAATGATTCTACCACCATTGGATAAACCGACTAAAGAAGCTTTTTTAATATTTCTTTTATCTAATAATTCAATAACTTGGTTAGCTCTTAGCTCATCAGTTTGAGGAAGATCTGGATTATCGGAGAAACCTCTTCCAAATAAGTCCATCATTATAACTCTAAAACCCTTCTGCTTAATTGAGTTGAAGGTAATTTCCAATATATATGAGGGTACTGAGAATCCATGAACCAGGACAACTGTTCCCATATTTGACTGAACATTTCCCTCCTCGTAATAAGTAAAACCATTCTCAAGTTCAATATAATTACCTGGATTAGTTTTTAAAGTTTCAGACCTAAAATTTTCATCTTTTATAACATATTCATAGTTTAAAGATTCACTACAAGAGTATATAGATGCTAAAATTATTAGAAAAACTTTTCTCATTTTATCAAGTTTATGTTAAGAAGTAAATAAGTCCAAAAGTTATAGCTGCAATTATTAGTGAAATAAAAAAAATTCTATCTAGACCCAAATTATAAGTGGCACATTTTGGACAATAATTTGAATATCTACGTCCAGTAGTTTGGTAATACATTTTACAATTTTTGCAGATCATATATAATTATAACGTTTTTTCTAATAATTATTATCCTTTCTCCATTTATCATATTTCAAGTATAATTCCTCATCTTTTACAATTTCATGAATATCATTCTCACCAAAACCTAGATCAGCAATTTTTTTAGTTATCTCGAAAATTCTTTTTAATGTCTTCTCTTTGTTATCTTTTCCTTCTGTCTCAAGGTGGTTATCAAGGGATAATAAATAATCAAACTTTAAATTTTCAGGTATATGCATCAATGTTCTATTGTTTTGAATGTTTAGAGAAGAAATCCCATAATAATGAGCTTGTCTTAAGATCATTATCTAAACTATAGTCCCACCAATGACCTCCACCTAGCATTTTATAATGAATAACCTCAGAATCATTTTTATTTGATTCATATATATACTTTTCAAAATTTACTGGCCCCATATAGTTTGCCCATGAAGAACTTACGAAATTGTTTAGAATAAACTGCTCATTAGATTTATTATTAGTTTTCCAAAAATTTACAACATCTTCAACAGTCTTAAAGCCGGCTAGATCAAATCCATTATATGATACTACATTATCCGATGTTCCATGAATTTTTAAGACTGGAACTGGTGATGAAGGGTTGCAATTATTGTAGGTGTCAAGAAGCATAGTCCCTGCTACATCTCCTATTGCAGCAAAAATATTTTCTGTGTTACATGCTAAAAAATGGGAAAACATACCCCCATTAGAATAACCAATTGCGTAAACCCTGTTTAGATCAAGTATATTATTTTGATTAACATCATCTAATAAATAAAAAAAGAACTCTAAGTCATTCACATTGCTTTTATTGACAAATGATGGTATTGAGGAATTGAGAGGAGCAGCATTCCAATGAGAAGGACCCCCATCAAGAGGAGCACCCTGAGGATAAACTAGGACTACTCCATTCTCATCTGCAATTTCAATTAAATCTGTCATATTAAAAAATTCATTTGCACGACCTTGATACCCATGAAAATTAAAAATCACAGGAAGATTAGTTCTAGACTCGATATTAGGTGGAATATAAAGTATATACTCTCTATCAAGTCCATTATGATTTATTGAATAAGTTGCTTGACCTTCATAAAATATAAATCTATTATAGTTGTCCTTTAGAGATGAGTTAAAATCGTCAGATTTTTTTTCAGAAATACTGGTGTCATCCTTAGTGCAACTTATAATAAGTAGAAATATTGAAATGAATATAAATCTCATTGAACTAAAACTTCAGGATATTACAAAGTTATTTAACTTTTTTAAAACTATTCCTAAATGAATAACTTAGGCCTATATTCCAATCAAATTTTTTGCCTGATAATGAGCCAATATCTATCGACTTACTTATAACCGAAGTAAATGAAAGAGGGGAGTTTTTAATATTCATAATCAGTGTTTGCGCAGAGTAAACTCCAGACACGTTATCGAGCCTTAAGTAATAAATCTCTGGGTTCCAACTTAAACTTAAGTTATCATTTAACTTGAAATCTTTAAATAATGGCTGAATGAAAAAGATTTCACCCGATTCAAACTGATTCTCTTTATCTACAATTTTTAATGGAATACCCGTGAAATAAGATAATTTAATCGCAAAAGAATTACTTAAAGAAAATGTAAGCTTAGGATTAATCATTGCTGTTACCCATGGTGTAAGGATCTTATTTTCAATGCCATTTTCTTCATATGTAAAATCTTGAAAGGTAGTACCTGGTAAAAAACCTCCAATATCAAGATTAATTTTTTGTTTATCTATTAGCTTATAGTTCCAATATATATCTACATTCCAAGGCTGAAGTCCTACAAGCTCATATCTAAATGAGGGATTAACTGAAAATCTGTTTGTTCCAAAAGAAAAATTAGCTATTAATGATGGCTCACCTAAAGTAAAAAGCGGAACCCATGAAACACCATTATTATTTATGTTGATATTTCCTGAAAAGAAATATTTTTTATCATTAATAAAATCCTGAGAGTATAAGAATGTATTCAGATTTGAAATTAATACAATAGATAAAAGTAATTTTTTCATAAACGATATAAATAAGCCCTCATTATGAGGGCTTATTTATTCTTATATTAATTTTTAGAAAGATTTACCCAAACTCCAGCAATTACCATAACTGCAAGAGTAATTAAAAATATATAAGCTGCAGGTTCTGGACTAAATGGGATTGGAAGTCCATCACTTACAGTGTAGCCTATATAATCAACCCAATTTTGTGAAAGTGCAGATAATTCAACCCCCGAAGACTGAAGCTCAGATAGTCTATAAGACTGACCAAGTTGGTTTACATATAAAAATGAAAAAACATTATAACCAAAGAAAACTGTACAAAGTCCAAATATGGTTACTAAAACTTTTCCAAATATATTAGCATTCTGCTCTCTTTGAAATCTCATAAGTCTAAACGTAATGAATACAAGAGCTGTAAAAGCTACCATGTATAAACCGTTTTGAATAAAATTCATTTGAGCATAATTTAAAATTTCTATTTCGTTCATTATTAGTAATTTATAGTTAAAGAATAAATTTATTAAGTAATTCCTAACTTTAGTAAAAATAACCAGACAAGTTCTTAACAATAATAAATTCAAATAATCATCATGTACAAAAGAATAGTTGTAATCTTTACTTTATTATTAAGCAGCCACTCATTCAGCCAAGATGTTTATAAGACTTTACTTGAAGGCACATACTGGGGACAACCTTTTGAACTTAGGCAAGTTACGTTAAGTAGTGAAGATTCATGTAATCAGTTTTCTCATTCTCAAATATTATGGTACTTTAAAAATGAAAATGAACCAAACAAAATGGACATTGGAATACTTAAATTTATTCAATCATGGAATTTATAACTAAAAATCCTGCTCTTTTACTTATAGATATTCAAAAAGCATTCTTAGATAAAAATTATCCAGGAGGTAAAAGAAATAATCTTGATGCTGAACTAATCTGTGGAAAAATTCTAGAAAGATGGAGAGAACTTGGTTTAAATGTAATCCATGTTAGACATAGTTCAACAAATCCTGACTCAAAGCTACATGAATCAAAACCTGGATTTGAATTTAATGACTTTGTAAAACCAAAAGGAGGTGAGAAAGTATTAACTAAGAAAGTTAATAGTGCGTTTATAGGTACCGGTCTAAATGAAATACTTAAGGATTTAAATATTAATACATTGGTAGTTGTAGGCATGACAACAAATCATTGTATATCAACATCAGTAAGAATGGCTGGCAATTTAGGTTATGAAACTTATTTAATCTCAGATTCTACTGCTTGTTATAATACCATTGGTTTAGATGGAAAAGAGATAGACTGTGAAGTTATTTATGAATCTTCGATGGCTAGCCTTAAGAACGAATTTGCTAGTATACTCAGATCAGAAGAACTATTAAATTTAGTTGGTTAAAAATTAATTTATTAATCTAAATTTAGATTTGAACATTTAGAAAAAGTGGTATCAACTGTATTTCTTGATTTGTAGAGCCAACTATCCTTAGCTTTAAAAAAAATTGCTTTTTCTATCTCCTCGGCTACTATCTGCGTTCCATTAGCTAGATTATATGTAACTCTCAAAGGTTTTTTTTGAATAATTTCATATTTTACTTTGTGGTCTTTTAAATCATATATCTTACCATATTTTACATCTGCCTCAACAATATTAGAAGTATGCTTTATTACGTTCATATCAAACCACGCATTAAATATTGTACAAGTTTCACTATTATCAACGAAATACATCACAGTATGACCTTTATTAGGACTAAAATTTTTTACAAAAGCGAATTCAGATGGATCTACTTGATCGAGTGATTTATTTTGTGACTCTATAAGATCAACTCTGACAAAAACTTTGCCTTCAACTTGATCGTAAAAAAGAGAAATATCATCTTTTGAACAAGATAAGAACATTAAAGAAATAATAATTGTGTTTAATTGAAAGTATATTTTAGACATGCCCAAAACTATTAATAAATTAAATTATTATATCTTAACAAAAAGCTAATTAATCATCAAGAATCAATATTATAAATATCTTTTTACGCTAATTCTAGCAGCAGAATCGATTTATATACTACCATATGTCTTAGCCAGAGTTTTTAGACCAACCTTTTTAGATGTCTTCGACTTGACCAATTTAGAGCTAGGTACTCTTTTCTCTACATATGGCTTTGTTGCTTTTCTCTCTTATATCTTTGGTGGTGTTCTAGCAGATAAATTTTCACCTAGAAAGTTACTTGCATATTCATTAATGCTCACATCTTTAGGAGGAATTTTAATGATGAGTTACCCTTCGTATTTTACACTGCAATTGATATATGCATATTGGGGCTTTACTACTGTTTTTCTTTTTTGGGCTCCGATGATTAAGGCAGCTTCAATAATTGGAGGGTTGAAAAAACAAGGTAAAACTTTTAGCTTTTTGGATGCTGGAAGAGGAATTGTTGCTTCATCCATTGGTGTAATAGGTGTTTTAATTTTTGCTTTCGTAGTGGTTGGAGATATAAGTGATTCAACTCTACAAGAAAAACAGGAAGCATTTAGATATGTAATTGGAGTATCATCTCTAATTGTTTTTATAACTGGTTTAATTGTTTACAGTTTTTTGAATATCAAGATCGATGGTGAAGCTAAGGTTGGAGATTTTAGAGATATGAAAAAGCTAATGAAATCAAAATCTATTATTTTAATTGGTCTGATAATTTTAACAGCTTATATGGGTTATAAAATAACTGATATTTATTCATTATATGCTTCTGAAATAATGTTATTTGACGAAATTGAAGCAGCTAGAATTGGAGCATATCAACAGTACCTTAGACCACTTGCGTGTATTTCAATAGCTTTTTTTGCAGACAAATCTGGTAATGTCAATGTTATTATTGTAGGTTTTATAATAATGTTGGTTGGAGCAATTTTATTTGCCAGTGGAATTGTTGTTGCTGGTTTAAATTCATTATTTATTTTATCATTGGTTATTGTTGCTACTGGTACTTACATTATTAGAGGTCTTTATTTTTCGATACTCAAAGATGGTAAAATTCCTTCTGCACTAACTGGAACTGCCATTGGCATTGTATCAATAATTGGATACACTCCAGATATTTTTGCTACTCCTTTATATGGATATCTTTTAGATACTTATGAAGGAATTAACGGACATCAGTTAGTATATTTAATTCTTGCAATTTCATCTTTAATTGGAATCTCTGTAAGTTTGAAATTCAAAAAAATTAATAAAATAAGATATGGATTTTATGATAAATAACTGGTGGCTAATTTTAGTAACAGTGTTAATAACCATTGTAGTAATTAAAACTTTATCAATTTTCAAAAAGCCTAGTAATAATATTAAAGAATTTATAAATGACGGAGCAGTGATAATTGATGTTAGGACAGAATTGGAATTCAATTCTGGAAATATTGAGAATTCTGTAAATATTCCTTTAAGGGATTTAATGTATAGAGTTAATGAATTCAACAAGGAGAAAAAATATATCACAGTATGCACAGTTGGAATGCGCGCAGAATCAGCAAAAAAGTTTTTTGAAAAAAGAGGATACCAAGTGGTAAATGGTGGTAGGTGGTCAACCTTAAAAGACATAAAAAATAATACTTAACTTTATATAAATTAAAAAATTCATTTTATGAAAAATATATATTTATTATTACTATCAATTTTTATGGTTTCTCTTTCTTGTGAGACACCTGACACTTCTCCTCAAGTTATTGGTTTTACTGCAACTCAGGATGGAGAAAAAAGTGATGTAGTTGCTGGTCCAAATAATATTAATGCAGTTTGGGAATCATATATTGATGCTCATAACTCTAGAGATATTGAAGGAATCAGAAACCTAAATGCTGACGAATTTTCTGCATATGGTCCTGCTGGTGAAGTAGTTGAAGGGTCTGATGCTCATATTGCATTTTTAACTGATTGGTTTGAAAACAATAACCCAAGATGGACGATACAATGGGCTATTTCAAATAGTGGTGAGAATGTTGAAGGAGATATATCTGATTTTGTAACTGCCGGTCATGAAGTGACTTTAAATGTAGATGGACAAGATATTACTGTTTATCAAGTAATTGATGCAATGATCTCAGATGGAAAAATTGTAAACTTTAATGTTTATCAACAGGAAAGAGGGCAAGCTTCAAATGAATAATCAAAAAGACCTCTTCGGAGGTCTTTTTATTTTATCCTTCCAAAAAAAGTTTTTCTAGATTGTTCCGATAGAGGAATTCCCTCAGTTTCATTATAGTTAAAAGTAACTAATATTCTCTCCCCTACTTCTACTGCAGTTACTTGATGGATAGATCTATTTCCTTTAAATATCATTAAATCTCCTTCAAAACTATCTACTTTGGTTCCAGAGACTTTATTATCTAATATCTTCTCTACAAAAGCATAGTCTTCTTGACCATCTTTATATCTCATATCGTTAAAGAACTCATATATTCCACCTTTTTCGCAATTTTTAACAAGTAGTGTTATTGTAAAGTCAGAATTATCAAAATGCCAACCTAGAGCATCCCCTTCATCATAATAGTTAATATTAATACTAGATAGAGGGTCCGAATATGGGTATAACTCGTTTTTATTTAACAAACCTTTAAAAAAAGATCTAATTGTTCTTGAATCATATATTCTCTGAAGAATAGAGTTGTCTGGTATAAGATCATTTGGAATACATTTTTTTGATGTACTCATAATTCTATTTCTTGGACTATCATTAGAAAAAGAGTTATCATGTTTAGAAACATATACATTATATTTAGAATGACTTTTATATGATAGATCTTTTAAATCAGAAGCTTCTTTTTGCAAAATTGCTAATCCATTAGTATTAATAAATGAATTAAATATTAATATGCCTTCAGTATGAAGCATTTCAGAAAATTTATGACCATTCGAAAGGAATTCATCATCATATTTTTCACCTAATATGGCTTTAAAGTCAATAGGAAGCATATTTATCATTTATTAACAAATATATCTTAATGAAACAAAACTTTATCTTTTTTTTAAGAAAACTGAATAGATTGTATTATTAAATTTGTGTTCTTGACTATGTCAAGTCAGTTAAAGTAAGACCTCTAGAAATAGGGGTCTTCAACTTTAATAACAGTTCATTAAATTTCTTAAATTGCTAAATAATTCTGATTTGAGAGATCTTTACTTTACAATAATTCTTCTAGTATCAATTTCATTAAACATTCTTGCTTTAATGATGTTATCTGACTTAATTTATGCTTTTATTAATCCTTTTATACTACTGGCAATAGGTTTTATATTATTTTTGATTATTGCATTTAAATACTTTTGGAAGTAATGAAAAATTATATATATACAATCTTCTTTTTGTTTATTTCCACAAGTGTTACATCTCAAAAGTATTATGATTCAAATGATTTAAAATATTTTATTGACTTTTCAAACAGAAATGCAAATCTAAGATTTCAGGACTATAAAATAGATGGGCCTATTGAGGATATTATATCTTACTATGGTAACAGATATACTGTAATTAGAGGGGATAGTGTTCATTGGCTGCTCCAGCAAAGTGAGAAGAGAAATAAGTATTTATCATATTTGATATTAAAAGGAGAATATGGTGAAGTTCA
>CENU01063240.1_pt1 | contig 13220 bp, 11 predicted proteins | sample 361331 | NCBI WGS metagenome assembly CENU01 (sample SAMEA2619766, study PRJEB7988) | marine metagenome | isolation source: saline water (ENVO:00002010), including
TGCTGCGCTCGCAGCACCTGAGCATCCAGCACCAGCAACCAGGACGTCGATATCGCCACCAAGCTCTTTCGCTGCCGCAATCGCATTAAGGGTGGCCGCCTTAAGGGTGTCATTGTCGTGTTCTGCAACTACTAACGTTTTCATGAGATCACCTTCGCTTCGTTCTTGAGTTTGTCGACGAGTTGTTCGATCGATTCCACCTTGATACCGGCAGAGCGCTCGGGTGGTGGTGTTACACCTAGCAATTCAACATGGCTCTTGATATCGACGCCGAGATCGGCTGGCGTCATTGCATCGAGCGGCTTCTTTTTCGCCTTCATAATGTTAGGTAGAGACGCGTAACGTGGCTCGTTAAGACGCAGGTCGGTAGTAACCACAGCTGGTAACGATAGAGACACGGTCTGCAAACCACCATCAATTTCACGAATAACCTGCACGGTGCCATCGCTAACACTGACCTCGGACGCAAACGTGCCTTGCCCCATACCCGCTAGTGCCGCGAGCATCTGTCCTGTTTGGTTGTTGTCACCGTCAATTGATTGCTTACCGAGAATTACGAGCTCTGGAGATTCCGTATCGACAACCCCTTTCAGTAGCTTCGCAATCTCCAGAGGCTCTGGTCGACCGTCAGCTTCGACATGAATGCCGCGGTCGGCACCAAGGGCTAGCGCGGTTCTCAACTGCTCTTGGCACGATTTGTCACCTACAGACACGACAACCACCTCTGATGCGGTGCCCGCTTCCTTTAACCGAACTGCTTCTTCGACAGCAATTTCGCAAAAGGGGTTGATCGCCATTTTTACGTTATTGAGCTCGACGTCCGATCCATCCGTCTTGGCTCTTACCTTGACGTTGTAATCGACAACTCGCTTTACTGCGACGAGTACTTTCATAGCATCTCCATAGAAAGATTTGGTATCTGAATAGCTGGTATGAAGCGCTAGATTTAGCGGCTTACTAACTACACCCAAGCATCACAATACTTTAACATACCCGCGGTTCAAAAAAGCGAGTCTTAACCGTAATTTTGACCACCGATTGACGCATAGTGACTATAACTGGGAGGCGCGTGTGGAACGAGAGTCAATGGAATTCGATGTCGTGATCGTGGGGGCCGGCCCGGCGGGATTATCGGCCGCTATTAAGTTGCGACAACTAGCAGCCGAGAGCGACACTGAAATGAGCGTTTGTGTCGTGGAGAAGGGGTCAGAGGTTGGAGCGCACATTCTGTCTGGCGCGGTCTTTGAAACGTCTGCACTCGACGAACTCCTGCCTGAGTGGAAAGACATGGAATCACCACTGACCACCTCTGTCACGGAAGATGTTTTTTACTTTTATACATCTGACAAAGGGGCAGTAAAACTGCCATCGTTCCTATTGCCTCCGCCCGTTCACAATCACGGTAATTACATCGTATCGATGGGTAATGTTTGTCGGTGGTTAGCTGAGCAAGCGGAAAATCTCGGTGTTGAGGTTTATCCGGGATTTGCCGCGGCTGAAGTCCTGTTTCACGAGGACGGTTCAGTCAAAGGCATCGCGACCGGTGATATGGGACTCAACGTCGACGGTGAGCCAAAGGATGGGCATGAGCAAGGCATGGAACTCCACGCGCGTTACACGCTCTTTGCTGAGGGTTGCCGAGGTCACCTAGGCAAGGAATTAATTACCCACTTTGGACTCGATGAGGGTAAGGATCCTCAACACTACGGTATCGGTATTAAGGAGGTCTGGCAGATTGATCCCGAACTCCATGAAGAAGGTAAAGTCATTCATGGGATTGGCTGGCCGCTGTCTGACTCCGGCTCCTCCGGCGGTGCGTTCATGTATCACGCCGAAAACAACGAGGTTTATATCGGTTTGATCACCGACTTGAATTACTCCAACCCGTACCTTAGCCCGTTTGAAGAGTTCCAGCGCTGGAAAACACACCCCATGACCAAGCCTTACCTAGAAGGAGCAACGCGGCTCGCCTATGGCGCACGCGCGTTGGCAAAGGGCGGACTAAATTCACTGCCTAAGATGTCATTTCCTGGTGGTCTACTGATTGGCTGTGATGCCGGAACCTTGAACGCAGTCAAAATTAAGGGTAATCACACAGCGATGAAGAGCGGCATCCTCGCCGCCGAAGAGATAATGACTGCCATGGCGACAGAGGCACCAGCGTCAGATCTCACAGGCTTTGAATCACGGGTATCGCAATCATGGTTGGGCAAAGAGCTGAAGTCTACGCGTAACTTTGCGGGCTATATGCATACCTTTGGCGCTTTCCTCGGCGCAGCCGCGGTTTGGGTAGATCAGACCATCATGCGGGGCAATATGCCCTTCACGCTGCGTGACAAGAAACCCGATCACGCCTGCTTGAAACCTGCAGCTGAGTCAAAGCCAATCGATTACCCGAAGCCTGACAATGTCGTTACATTCGACCGGTTGTCGTCGGTGTTTCTGTCGAATACCAACCATGAGGAAGATCAGCCTTGTCACTTGCAGTTAGTCGATTCTTCCATCCCGATTCAGGTCAATTTGCCGACCTATGCAGAACCCGCGCAGCGTTATTGCCCCGCCGGTGTGTATGAGGTCTTGGATGATGGTGACGGGCCGCGCTTTCAGATTAACGCCCAGAACTGCGTTCACTGTAAGACCTGTGATATCAAAGACCCGTCGCAAAACATTCGCTGGGTGGCCCCTGAGGGCTTTGGTGGGCCTAATTACCCGAATATGTAGGACGATAACGGGCTCTACAGTAGTGAGAACCTATCGCTACCGCTCAAGATAGTACCGTTCTCGTCGGCATCGGCTACTAACCTATACCAGGCGGCTCTCGTAAAGAGAGCCGTCAAATTCCGCGGTAATCGGATGAAGGCTGCCCCGCTCGCTTGCGGCTCGGGGGTGAGTCCTGAATCGCGATTTAGTGGCATGATGCCGCCTACATTGAGTACAAAACCAAGACGCTGATTATCGGAGCCTCCGGTTATAGTCGTGGTATCGACGATCATAAGCGGGTGCAGATCCACCGTGATCTCACACTTCTCTACAGGAGTTACGAGGTAGTATTTTCCATCGTCTTCCCGCCGGAGCAGTGCTGAAAATAGGGTGATAAGCTCGGGGCGCCGAATCGCGCTCCCCTCATGAAACCAAGTTCCCTCGCGATCTATTCGGATATCAACGTGCCCGCAATGACTAGGATTCCATTTTTCTAGCGGGTACGGCTCTCTACCCGTAATACTTCCTACAAAAGCCTCGCGAGTGGGCGTTTCAGTCGCCTTCTGTGCCTGTTGAACTAGCGCCGCAAAATTGTCGATTGCCACAGGACTAAGCCGCTACTAACGGACGATAACATTGCCGTTACGCCGAAGGTCGGCCATGAACTCCTCATACACGAGCTGCGTTTGAAAGCGGGCAAGCTCCTCGATAAAGGCTTCAGTTTCCCCAGTCGTCAACGTTGCAATATCGCCCTCGGTCACGCGAGCCAACTGGACGAGAGCAAACGCATCCCCGCCAAGGGGTACGGCACCCACTGATTGTGTATCTTCAGCAGGAAACGCGAAGGCAGTATTTAAGATAGCTGGATCCAACAGCGTATTTTTCCGCGTTGCCGCTAGCTCTACCTGCCACTCGAGGCCTTCAGCCTGAGCGATGGCCTCGAGGGTTTCGCCCACAGAAAGCCGAGCATTGACTGAGGCTCGCAGAGCCTCGAGTGCATCCTGCTCAGCTGTCGCGCGAAGCTGTGCTATAACATCTGTCTTTACATCGACTAAAGGCTTGGCTCCCGCAGGCCGATAGTCGTTTATCTGCATAGCGACAAAGCGGCTTTCCGACAATTCAATGACCTCGCTACTATTCCGATCTTCAAGTACGTCAGGAGCGAACGCTGCTTGCCGCAAGCTCGGTTCAGCGAACAGACCGGCGCCCGAAGCTTCTGAGAAAAAGGCTGATGTGGCTGTCTCTAGGCCTAGCTGTTCTGCTGCCTCTGTCAGGGTGGGTAACGAGAAAACGGCGTCTCGTAATTCATCCACAACCAAGAGCAAAGCCCGCTCAGACTCTGCTTGCCGTAAGGAAGCAATGATCTCTGCCCGCAAGACCTCGTTATCGGGCTGCGCTGGTGCGCTGCGCTGTTTTAGTAAAATAAAGTGAATGCCCGCATCAGTTTCGACGGGGTCTGATACCTGACCTACTGTAAGGTTGGCAATAGCCTCTTCCATCGCATCAGGAAAGACGGTGCCGTCTGTAAAACCCAGGTCACCACCAATCGCGGCTGAGCCGATGTCGTCAGATAGTTCTTGGGCTAGAGCTACAAAGTCATCTCCTTCCGCTATTCTTGCTGCGGCGGCAGATACTCTACTGTCAAAATCAACAGCCGCCTCGTCGCTGCCTTGTGTCAACAATATATGGGCGATCTCAGCCTCTGCCTTGGCATCAAATTCGGATTCAGCTCGCTCGAGTTCAGCACCCACAATCGACATATCAACAGGTGCTTCGAAGTCTTGGGGAGTCAGGACTACGTAATCAACCCGAACTTCCTCGTCCCGTTGGAATAATGCCGGGTTGTCGCGGTAGTAGATTTCAACCGCCTCATCACTGACGTCATCAGCTACGACAAGGCTGTCTTTTGGAACCTCTAGATAACGAATATCACGTCGCTCGACGACAATATTGGCTGCGGCTGAACGCTCACTATTAGTAATGAAGTCGGCCCCAATCGCAGAGTCTAGCTGTATCAGGCGATCTGTGCGCTCACGATCGAGTCGATACTGTTCGGGGCTGAGTCCCTGAGTCGCGAGAACTTGACGGTAATATTCAGGATCGAATACTCCGTCTATCAGAAAGTTCGGATCGCTCGTGATGATTCTACCGATGGCGCGCGGTGAGGCTGCGAGCGCGAGTTCTGATGCGTAATCATTGAGCAACCGTCTTTGAATCAGTGACTCAAGGGCCGCGGGTCGCAATAAATCATCGTCCAGCATGCTGGGCTCAATCTGGTCACCAAATCGCTCGCTCATTACCTGCCGCTGTTGCTGAATCGCATAATCGAGTTCGAGAAGTGAGATTTCGTCCCCATTAACCTCGGCGGCACTCGTGCCGGTACCCGATAAGCTCAAGGTCTCAAGTCCAAAAATGGCAAAGCTAATAACAATGAGTGCAATGATGATTTTTGCCCAGACGCTCTGTGCGCCCTCTCGCATGCTTTGGAGCATTTATATTTTTCCTTACCTAACTACTGCGTAGTAAATCGAGCGGAGATTCTATACAAAAAAAAGGCGCTTTATGCGCCTTTTTTTTTGAAAGCCAGCCCCAGCTGGCTTGGTATTACTTAGCTTAGCTGTTGCAGGCGTCTTTGAGCGCCTTACCTGCTTTAAAGCTGGGTGTATTCGACGCTGCAATTGCGATAGTCTCGCCAGTTCGGGGGTTACGGCCTTCACGCGCGGCGCGAGCCTTCACAGAAAACGTTCCAAAACCTACGAGCGCTACGCTACCACCTTTCGCCAGCTCACCGCTGATGGCGGCGACCGCTGCGTCAAGGGCGCGGCCCGCTGCAGCTTTAGGAAGATCGGCTTCTGACGCAATCGCCTCTATTAGTTCATTCTTATTCACAAAAGTTCCTCTCAATTAGCGTTGGAAAAAGGTGTTTCACCTTCGTCAAGACTACCCACTAAAACCGCGGCAGGTCAAACAATTCGCGCGCTTATATCGCTACTTGCGCCACTTTTTCATCAATGTGACGTCGCTTTCCCCGAATTCTCCCTGTCTTCTAGCGAGGCTGGCGTCTGCGGCTTATCCGACGATGCCAAATACGCCTCGTCTGAAAGCGGCTCCGGCTGGCTTTCAAGTGCAATCGTCAATACTTCATCGATCCACTTGACAGGTTTGATGATTAGATTTTCTTTGATGTTATCCGGCACTTCGGCAAGATCACGTTCATTCTCCTGAGGGATGATAACGGTCTTAATGCCACCGCGTCTTGCTGCAAGTAGTTTCTCCTTCAGCCCTCCGATCTGCAGCACTTCGCCACGCAGTGTGATTTCGCCGGTCATTGCTACATCAGCGCGTACAGGGATGCCTGTGCAAACACTGACAAGCGCTGTGCACATGCCAATCCCAGCACTGGGCCCGTCCTTGGGTGTCGCCCCCTCGGGCACGTGGATGTGGAGATCGTGCTGGTCGTGATAGCTGGCGGGTATACCCAATACCTGCGAGCGTGATCGAACCACGGTCATGGCGGCTTGTATCGACTCTTGCATGACATCACCCAAACTACCGGTACGCACATGTCTACCCTTGCCAGCGACCGCTGCCGCCTCAAGCGTGAGCAGCTCTCCGCCAACAGAAGTCCATGCAAGACCGGTGACTTCTCCTACTTGGTTAGTCTCATCGGCCACACCGAAATTGAATTTTCGAACTCCCAGCAGGTCCTCGACGTTTTTCGAGCTGACTTCACCACCGCGCTCCCAGTCATCCAACGCAATGCGCTTGACGACCTTTCGGCAAATTTTTGCGACTTCTCGCTCCATCGCTCGCACACCCGCCTCTCGAGTGTAGTAGCGAATCACATCGAGTATCGCGTCATCACTAATGCTCACCTCGTCTTGTTTTAACCCATTGACCTTGATCTGCTTTGGCACAAGGTACTTCTTCGCGATACTCAGTTTCTCATCCTCGGTATAACCAGGGATCCGGATAACTTCCATACGATCTAGTAGAGGACCCGGAATATTCATGGTGTTTGAGGTGCAGACGAACATCACATCCGATAGGTCGTAATCGACCTCCAAGTAGTGATCGTTGAACGCATGATTTTGCTCTGGGTCTAACACCTCGAGCATTGCAGACGCAGGATCCCCACGGTGATCCATACCCATCTTGTCGATTTCATCGAGGAGGAACAGTGGGTTTTTAACCCCCACCTTCACCATTTTTTGCACCAACTTTCCGGGCATGGAGCCTATGTAGGTTCGTCGATGTCCTCGGATTTCAGCCTCGTCCCGAACTCCCCCCAAGGCCATGCGTACAAACTTCCGATTGGTAGATTTTGCAATCGATTCACCCAAAGAAGTCTTACCCACTCCCGGAGGACCGACCAAGCAGAGCACCGGACCTTTGAGCTTGCGGACACGCTTTTGCACTGCGAGGTATTCAAGGATTCTGTCTTTGACTTCCTCTAGGCCGTAGTGGTCCTGATCCAATATGGTTTGTGCGCGCTTGATGTCGTGCTTAATTTTGCTCCGCTTTTTCCACGGAACACCAACTAACCACTCGATATAACCTCTGACTACCGATGCTTCGGCGGACATCGGTGACATCATTTTAAGCTTAGAGAGCTCAGAGTTGGCCTTTTCAAGCGCTTCAGCGGGCATTTTGGCTTCATCGATGCGGGTTTGAAGTTCGTCGACCTCGTTAGGTGCGTCATCCATCTCACCCAATTCTTTCTGGATCGCCTTCATCTGCTCGTTGAGGTAGTATTCACGCTGACTCTTCTCCATTTGCTTTTTAACGCGACCGCGAATTTTCTTCTCTACCTGAAAAAGATCGATCTCGGAATCCATTAAAGACATCAGGTGCTCTAGACGGGATTTCACCGAAGACATCTCAAGAATGTTTTGCTTTTCGGCAAGGTCGACTGACATATGAGCAGCGATTGTATCCGCTAATCGTCCGGGTTCGTCTATGCCCGAGAGAGACGTTAACACTTCGCTCGGCACCTTTTTGCTGACGCCCACATATTTCTCGAAATGAGCAACCGTTGTCTTAACTGCGTCGTGCTCGCCGTCTGCATCGAGCTCCTCGCATTCTAGAGACCTAACTGTCGCCATCGAGAAAGTCTCCTCGGTGTCGATAGCTTCAATGACCGCTCGAGCACTGCCCTCTACCAGCACCTTAATGGTGCCGTCAGGCAGTTTTAGTAGCTGTAAAATAGTGGAGATCGTGCCGACCTGGTACAGGTCATCAACGTCTGGGTCGTCATCGGGCGCGTGCCGTTGTGCCACTAACAACACTTGTTTGTTGCCAGTCATGGCATGCTCTAGCGCCTGAATAGAGCGCTCTCTTCCGACGAATAGCGGCAGCACCATGTGTGGGTACACCACCACATCGCGCAACGGTAATAACGGTAATTGAGTAGCGGCCAAGTCGCTCATAGTTGTCTCCATGTCTTGTAGGTGACGTGGGGACGGCTTGGCTCTTTTACAAGGGCGGTGAGTCCCAAGTGAATGGATTTATTCGTCAGCGGCGGCTTTTGCCATATCCTGGCTTTCGTACACCAATAACGGCTCGGATTCGCCCTTGATCACTGACTCGTCAACCACGATTTTTGCCACATCCGCCTGCGATGGGATGTTGTACATTGAATCAAGAAGCACGTTCTCCAAGATCGATCGCAGACCACGAGCTCCTGTTTTGCGCTCCATTGCGCGTTCCGCGACGGCGCGAAGCCCATCGTCTCGAAAATTGATCTCTACACCTTCCATATCGAACATCTTTCGGTACTGCTTGGTTAACGCATTCTTGGGTTCAGTGAGGATTTGGACGAGTGCGGGCACATCGAGTTCTTCAAGCGTGGCAATTACCGGGAGTCGTCCCACGAACTCGGGGATCAAACCGTATTGCACCAGATCTTCAGGTTCTAGGTCTTGGATGCTCTCGGCAAACTCCTTGTTTTCCGACTTGCTCTTCACGTCAGCTGAAAAACCTATGCCACCCTTATCGGAGCGATTTTGGATGACTTTGTCTAAGCCCGCGAAGGCACCTCCGCAAATAAAGAGGATGTTGCTGGTATCGACCTGAAGGAATTCCTGTTGGGGATGCTTGCGTCCACCTTGGGGTGGCACCGAGGCGACCGTACCTTCGATCAGCTTGAGGAGAGCCTGCTGAACGCCCTCACCCGACACGTCTCTTGTGATCGAGGGGTTGTCGGATTTACGAGATATCTTGTCGATTTCGTCGATGTAAACGATGCCCTCTTGTGCCTTTTCCACATCGTAGTCGCACTTTTGTAACAGTTTTTGAATGATGTTTTCGACATCTTCGCCGACATAACCCGCCTCTGTGAGCGTTGTTGCGTCCGCAATTGTAAAAGGTACATCGAGCAGTCTGGCCAGCGTCTCCGCTAACAGTGTTTTGCCAGAGCCTGTCGGCCCCACAAGCAGGATGTTGGATTTACCCAGCTCGACATCGTCGCCATTGCGTGCGTCATCCTTTCGGAGGCGCTTATAATGATTGTAAACCGCCACCGACAACACGCGCTTTGCGCGCGCCTGCCCAATGACATACTCATCCAATATGTCATTGATTTCCTTGGGTATTGGGAGCTTTTCTTCTGCTTCTACAGAAACACTTTCCTGAATCTCTTCGCGGATAATGTCGTTGCAGAGATCTACGCACTCGTCGCAAATGAACACCGATGGGCCAGCAATGAGCTTACGAACTTCGTTTTGGCTCTTGCCACAGAAAGAACAATACAGCAGCTTGCCGCCATCATCCCCTGTCGTGTTTTCTCGTGTCATGCGTTAAATCCTACTGCCTCACCGCTTGATTTCAACGATGATATGTTTCTACGCCTAATGCAAGACGATAGATCGACATCACTGATGTGTTGCGCGATTAGCGTGAACTGATCACCGCGTCGACCAATCCGTACTCCACGCTCTGTTCTGCACTCATGAAACGATCCCGCTCGGTATCCCGCTCGATCACGTCGAGTGATTGTCCGGTGTGCTCGGCTAACAATTTATTTAGCCGCTCGCGCAAGAAGAGAATTTCCTTCGCTTGAATCTCAATGTCAGTCGCCTGCCCTTGAGCACCACCACTGGGCTGGTGAATCATTGTGCGAGCATTGGGAAGGATTAGCCGCTTGCCTTTTTCACCGCCACTTAGCAAGAATGCACCCATCGAGGCAGCCTGTCCGACACACATGGTGCTGACCTCAGGTTTGATGAACTGCATTGTGTCATAGATCGATAGACCTGCCGTCACCGAACCACCCGGCGAATTGATGTACAGATGCACGTCTTTATCAGGGTTCTCAGACTCTAAAAAAAGTAGCTGCGCAACGATCAAGTTTGCCATTTGATCTTCGATCGGGCCGACGATGAAGATGACTCGCTCTTTTAGCAGTCGCGAGTAGATGTCGAACGAGCGTTCACCTCGAGATGTCTGCTCAACCACCATTGGTACGAGGCCTAACGCCTGCTCATTACCCACTTCATAGCCTCGACTCATTATGACCTCCGGTCTTTACTGCTGCTGAGCCCGGGTCCGCTGAAGCGCGTCTTGATAACCCGTACTCTCCTCTTCCACGTTGGCGCCATCAAGCAGCTTTTCAACTACGGCGTCTTCCAACACTCTCGATTCGACGCCCAACAACTGGTCGTTGTCTTCGTAGTACCAATTAATCACCTCTTGAGGGTCTTGGTATGTCGATGCGATCTCTTCGATGAACTCTCGTACTTTATTCGGTTCTGCTCGCACGCCCAAGCTTTGCACCATCTCGCTAACGAGAAGACCCAGCTTAACTCGGGTTTCGGCACGTTCAGTGAACATCTCATCCGGCAAGATACTCTTCAGATCCATCTCCGGGCTGACAGCACCACCAAATTGCTGGAACATTTGATTTCGGAGCGTATCGACTTCTTGCGAGATCAGGCTCGATGGGATTTCAAGCTCTGGATGAGCATCAACGATGGCATCCATCACCTGCTGTTTGACGTGGCCCTCGATGGCCGACTTCAGCTCGCGCTCCATATTCTTTTTGACTTCACCGCGAAACGCCGCTTCATCGTTTTCTTCAACCCCATAAGCCGCAAACAGATCGGCATTCAATGGAGCAAGTTCCAGCGCTTTGACCTCTTTCACAGTGACAGCGAATACGACCGCGGCACCTTTCAGTTCCTCAGCGTGATAATCGTCAGGGAAGGTTAGATCGAGCTCTCGCGAATCGCCCGCTACAGCCCCAACCAGCCCATCTTCGAACCCCGGGATCATTCGACCACTGCCTAATTCAAGGCTAACGTCGTTGCCGGAACCACCTTCGAAGGCTTCTCCGTCTTTGGTACCTTCAAAGTCAATGATGACGGTATCACCGGATTCAGCAGCGCGCTCAACGGCTTCTAAGGAGCCTTGCTGCTTTTGGAATACTTCAATAATTTCGTCGACGTCGCTATCTTCTATATCGCAGACCAAACGCGTGACAGCAAAATCCTTGACATCATTCAGCACCACAGCCGGGTAGACTTCAAAAGTTGCCGTGTACTCGACATCCCGTCCCGCTTCGAAGCTTTTCCCTTCGATAGTTGGCTGACCTGCAGGACGCAGGTCTTCGCTTCGAACAGCGTCTTGAAAGGATCGGTTGATAACGTCACCTAAAACCTCTTGACGGATACCTGGACCAAAGCGCTGCTTCATCACACTCATAGGCACCTTGCCTGGTCGAAAGCCGGGGAGGCGAACGTTCTTCGATGCCTCTGCGAGTTTCTTGTCAACTTCTCCGTCGACTTCGGCTGCTGGCACAGCCACTGTGAGCTTTCGCTCTAATCCTGACGTCGTCTCAACCGACACCTGCATCATGGACTCCTAACACTGTGTTTGTAGTCAGTCAGTACGAAAACCAACTGCCTCAAGAATATGGTGCGGAAGGAGAGACTCGAACTCTCACGTCGTAAGACACTGGAACCTAAATCCAGCGCGTCTACCAATTTCGCCACTTCCGCAAATGGAAACGAGGTTTAGCCCTCGAACCGTTATCTACTAAGGGCGCGGATACTGTCACAGACGGCGGCTAGATTCAACGTGAGCCAGTGGTCTATTTTACATGGTGTGTGTGGGTCGATCTGATGACAATGCGGTGCCCAGATGCTCTTCGATCTTGGTGGCAGCGGCGAAGTCTTGCTCAGAAAACTGCACGCCAATGCCGGCTTGACGATTGCCCTGAGCCCCTTTCGGTGTAATCCAAACAACCTGACCTGTAATAGGGATTTTCTCGGCCTCATCCATGAGCGATAACAGAATGAACACCTCGTCTCCAAGCGCGTACTGCTTGTTGGTTGGTACAAACAGTCCACCGTTTTGAATGAATGGCATGTACGCAGCGTACAGCACAGCACGATCCTTAATCGTCAGTGACAATACGCCTTGCTTCACCTCATTGTTCATGTCCGCACACTAACTGGGTTTAAGTGTTAATGCCAAGTAGGCGTTTACTCTCTGCCACTGCTGCCAGATCGCCCCTTCCGACCTGAGCGATGAGTGTGCAAATCTGATAGATCAGCCCCTCTTTGGCAGGTGTGGAGCCTAATCGCAAGCGTCGCAACACGGCACCCAGCACTTGCTGGAGCTCAAGCAGCGCCAGCAAGCGAGATGTGTTGGGTGCATCCGATTCTCTCGCGCAAGTGCTCTCGGTAGCGTGCAACAGCGAATTGACGGTCTCGAGAGTATCGGTTTTATCTAACTGCGAATATGCCTGTGACACGTCTATTTGTTGGGTGATAAGCGCGTCCAGAATAGAATCGGCTAGCTGAAAAAATTGTGGTCGAGAGTGCTCGGCATACGCTGCCATCCGAAGAAGCTCGTAATCGCTCACCGCACTACTTATAGAGCCTTGACCACTGTTTGTGAGAAACGCCTCTAATAGTTCCCTCGCTGGTGGTTTGATGATTCTTTGCTGGCATCGTGATCGGATTGTCGCTGGGAGCGCCCAACTGAATTCGGCGGTTAGCAAAATCAAGCTATTCCCCTGAGGCTCTTCTAGAGTCTTGAGCAGTGCATTGGCCGCAGGCACCGTCATCTTGTCAGCACCGTCCACTATCAAAAGCTTTAAATCCCCATATCCAGAGGTTTGCGCTACAAAATCACAGGCCTCTCGGACCTGATCTACGCCAATGCTCGCCTTACCTTCAGCTTGCGCGAGTCGCCGATAGTCACCGTGGCTCTGGTTTTCGAAAGCCTGACAAGGTTTACAGGCGCCGCAGCCATTCGCCGACTGTTGTTGGCAAAGCAAGGATTTCGCGATGGCCTTTGCATTACCCTTTAGCGCGAAGCCAAAAGGGGCGACCAACAGAATAGCGTGCGGGAGCCGTTCTTGCTTTTGAAGATCGAGCATGTCGGCAATGAGAGCAACGTCAATCGGGGTCTGCGACACAGATTAGGACTCCTTAACTTCGGTCATCAAACCAATCCCCAATGCTATGAGTCAATTGCTGACGTACCTGAGCTACTGATTGTGCGGCGTTTATGAC
>CENU01186803.1_pt1 | contig 13180 bp, 12 predicted proteins | sample 361331 | NCBI WGS metagenome assembly CENU01 (sample SAMEA2619766, study PRJEB7988) | marine metagenome | isolation source: saline water (ENVO:00002010), including
AATAGATTGTGGTTCCATATAAGAATACAATCCATCATATACTGTGCGGAAGATTGTTGAAGGATCATTATCAAGATTATCGACAACCCACTTTCTCATATCAGTGAACTTTCTATCCTTGAGAGTAGAACTTAATTTCTTAAGACTAGACTCACTGACATTGACTAGAATCCCTTCATCGATTTCGCCACCAACAGAGTATCGCTGAAGTTCATTCAAAACTCTACGCCAATCGGGATAGTACTTGTTGATAAGTTCCAACAGAGATTTCTGTTTGTATTCAATGCCTTCTTCTGCAAGAATGTTTTTAATTCTTTCATAAAATCCAGCAGAGAGTTTTGGTTTCTCTGATTTAGGAATCTTGAACTCCACTACCGAACATCGACTATGTAATGGATCGATAATTCGGTTGCGGAAGTTACAAGTAAGAATGAATCTACAGTTGCCCGCAAACTCTTCGATGAATCCGCGCAGTGCTGGTTGTGTAGATTGTGGATTGAGATAATCTGCCTCATCCAAAATCACACACTTACCTTCACCGGAGAATGACACTGTAGACGCATAGTGCCTTATTTTGGTTCTGAGAGTGTCTATATTCCCATCCTCAGACCCATTTATCATAAGGTGATCCAAACCTACCTCTTTGCATAATATCTTCGCTACAGTCGTTTTACCGACGCCTGGCGCACCACTAAGAAGTAGGTTTGGAATTTCTTTGTTGGCCACAAACTCCCGAAAAGTATCTTTCAACTCTTCGGGGAGAATGCAGTCATCAATTGTTTGTGGACGATATTTCTCCACCCATAATAATAAATCTTTCAATAGACTTCGCCTTAAATGTCATACTGTGAATCTGATTCCAGAGTGATCCAGTATTGGATAGGTCTAGTCTGATGTCTGAAAGTAGATATCGCAGTGCGAGACACACTTACATTGTAATCACCTTCAATTAACTTAAGATTCTCAGACTTGAAGTACATCTTGAAATTGACATTGCTACTGCCCACAGGTTCCTTCGCAATATCAGTTGTATCAGACTTCTTATCTAACGCAGTGAAAAATATTTCGCCACCTTCAGTGATCAATCCAAAATCTGGCAAAGAATTAATCGCCGCGACTTTCTGGATTGTCGAGAGAGTAGAACTGGGCAGAGTGACATTAATATCATACTCAGGAGTCGCCTTCACGTTCTCAGGGTTGTTCCTAGATCCTTCCATCGCAAACATAGTTGTAGGATGGATAATCGCACTTGGTTCCGCAGCCATGAACTTATAGGTCTTAGACCCATCGGCCATAATTACAGAAGTGTCACCAAAGTTCAACTCAGGATATACCGCAAGATTTCCCAAGAACCGAGGCAAATCATAGATGCCAAATTCTTCTGGAAACTCTTCTTCGATATCGGCAGTTGCGAGAATGTTTCGCATCACCGACATTGTTGCAATTCGATTATTACCAGTCAATAAAATTGAAGGGTTAATACCCGAAAAGTTCCTTAGTATAGTTTGAGTATCTTCACTAATCATCATTTAAATCTCCGTCATTGTCATGATTATAAAGGGCCAGAAGAGAATAGTGTATAATCTTCATCAGATCTCTTCGCCACTCTTCTGGTGATCCCTTCCTTCCATATCTCTGGGCATACTTCATTATATTCCCAATTAAAAATCCAGTTCCATGTCCAGAGTCAAGGATAAACTCTGTCGATTGAAACTGGTTCTTAGAATAATGCATTGAGTAGGTTTTGTCAATGTATATTTTAAGTTCTTTCAGCAACTCATCCTCATTGAACTTATATTCAATGGGATAGTTGCTGGTTTCTCTCAACTGTTTTTGAATAAGTTGATTTAATTCTGCTGACATCCTTACTCCTTAAAACGCAGTGTCATTGTCAGAGGCATAGTCGGATCCTTCTGGAATCTGACCCTCGCATGAAGAGTCTTGAAACTCTTCATTCGGGTCACTAATCTTCTCAAAGAGATCGATGAATGATGCCTTAGTGTCTTCATCAAAACGACTGACACACAATTCAATAGACTTCATCTTGTTCTTGAAGATTGAGAAAGTCTCGACAATGTGAACCAATCGGCGAGTAGAGATCAACTCATCACAACCGCCTTCCATGAAGGTCTTACGAATTGCAGAAGCCCATACAGTCAAGTCTTCTGCGAACTCCGCATCCTTCACGCCGAAGGACTCTAGGTAGTTGTTGAGAATCTTCTTCTCAGTAACCTGAGTAGGATACTCTTGTTCGAAAGTAACCTTAAATCGTTCTAGGAACGCTTCGTTTAGGACATTGGTTCCAATGAATCGACCATCGTCGGATCCTTTACCTTTAGTGTTCGCAGTCGCGATGACAGTGAATCCCTTTTTAGGAATTACAAATCGGTTGTCCTTCTTGAGAAAGACTCCCTTGCCATCAATGATAGACTGAAGACACATAATCTTATTTGATGCGAGGTCAATCTCATCCAAGATCAGAACCGCACCAGTTTCCATCGCCCGAACTACAGGGCCGGGAACAAATCGGATGTTTCCATCTACTAGAGTCTTATCTCCTAGAAGATCCGACTCATCGGTTTCTACGGTTATTGGAATGGTGATACACTCTCGCTTGAGTGCCGCACAAACTTGTTGAGCACCATGAGTCTTACCATTTCCAGAAAGACCAGTGATGAATACCGGATAGAACATCTTAGAACCTACAATGGTCTTAAGATCGTTGTAGAATCCAAACTTGACAAAGTTGGGGTCTTTTGCCGGAACCAGATTTTGTTCCAATGAAATATCGATAGAAGTTTCCTCGACAACCTTAGATACAGTTTGAGTTTGCGTCGGCGGAGTTCCAGCAACACTTTCCGGAAGCTGGTACTTTCCATATGAAACTTTTAGTTCCATTGAACGCAACCATTTTGTACTAGAAGTACCGATCTTCTTAGCAGCAGCCTTGATTTGACCTGTAGTAACAATTCCATCAACGGCTTCTTTTTGAAGCATTTCCAGAAGAGTTTGTCGGGTTTCTAGGTTAGAAGTACGAGGCATATTTTCTCTCTCAGTTAAAAAATCCAGTTTATATGCTAATCTATTATTAGCTATTTGTCAAGGCTTATTTTACTAAATCGACAAATTTATTTAATAATTGTCGGTTTACAACCTTGGATCGGTTATGACTCATGAAACTTTTTGCGATTGCAGCCTTCGACATAGATGAATTTACATCCAACTCATCAGTCTTAGGATCTACCTTCGCATTGATGATATAGTACTCATTATGTCCTGAGTTAGTCGCAACAAAGAAGTTATTCTTATTGAACTCTTTTCGCAGATCACGATACTCTTCCATGTATGGTTGCAGATTGTAGTTAACAAATCTTTGAATGACTCGCTTGATCTCATTTCTGCCATGAGAATTCAAGAGATAGAATCCGATAGAATTGATTCCATGCTTCTCTCGCAAGATCTTGATAAGAAACTTAGAAGATTCGAAGCCGTCAATTCCGCTGTAATCAGACTCAGCAGTCATACGGTAAGTTTCATTAGTAGATGTATCTCGCACATAAATGTTCGAAGCGTATCTAGCTGTTCGTCGAAATGGATAGTCGTCATCTATTTTCTTATAAGTAAGATAATCGGTAGGTTCGCCATCAGTCAATAGAACTAAGTTAACTTTCTCTAAAGAATTTTCTTTACGAAACTTAGGAATAACTCTATCTAAAAGAACCAATGTCTGATTAGTAGGAGTTGCACCGAACCTATCTTTAGTTATTGTATGATCTATCATTCGGTAAGGAATGTAGTAGGATGTTATGTCATTTGCTACTACAGAGGCGATATTGAGATAATTCTGGCAAGACTGGTTAAAAACCTTACCATTCATTCTGCTGGATAAAGTATTTCGTAATGCGATCTCTCCTAAAACGATATCTCCTTCTGATAAAGGAAGAATACTGGTTCCATTGGCAATCTTCTGATTTATACTGGTGAAGTTGTAGACCTCAAAAGGAATTCCAACTCGCTTGCAGAATGTTGCGAGAACGATGGTCTGCTTGACAGTGTTAAGAACAGTAGATCCCATAGATCCACTCCAGTCTACTACCATAACCATGCCATGATTCTTGCCGTCTGGAGTGTTAGTCTTACGAAGGAAAATATCCTCATTGACTTGATAACTCCATAACTTGGAAGTGTTAATCGCACCAGTCTTTGATTCTGAGCTCAATGCCTGAGCGCGAGCAGCCTTCTTCATTTCGAATTCTTTTACGAGATAAGAAATAGTCTTTGAGTTTTCTGAGATCAACTCTTTAAGAGAAGGAAAACTTAACTTTGGTGCATACTCACGATGAGAATTATGTTCGCGAAGAAGTAATTCTAATGCAGAAATCTGATGTTCAATATCTGCCTGAACTTCTGTATAGTCATGAACATAATCTGATAGCTCATAGTTGTTGTGAAGGTTGATGTAGACACTCTCGCGAGTATTTTGATTAACCATTTCTTGGAGATTTTCTTCCAGAGATTGACTAGTCTCTGAAGTGAACTCATCCATAGGAATGATGATTTGTTGACCATCTTGGGGATTCGATTTGTCATCAGAAGATGTTGTAGACTTCTGTTCTTTCTGTTTGGTTTCTTCGCCGTTAGATTCTTCTGAAGATTCATCTGACATTTCATCAGATTCTTCTTCTTCCTCTCCGGATCCAGAATTCTCGTCAAATTCTTCTGACTCTTCATCGGAAGGCATTTCGTAAGTTTCACCATCTTGAGGTTCGTTGTCACCTCCAGACTCTGAGGGAGACATTTCTTGTTGAGGCTGTTCTTCTTGCTTCTCTTTCAGATACTTATAAAGATCTTCACAGATATCCGCAACTTCTTCGTAAGTTTCTACTTCATCGATCCTGCGAATTAAGAGCATTTCTTCTGAATTGAAGATAGATGGTGCGTATAGGTTTAACGCATATCGCAACTTAAAGAAGAGATTGATGCGGTCAATGAAATTACGAGATTGGATAGGTTGACCCTTAAGACTGAAAAAGTCTCTCTCATAAAGATCTTGATACGCATTCTTGAAAGGAGCCTGAAGACCTTGAAACTTTCGCTTCATTAACTTCTCAATTCGTGCATCTTCCACTACGTTAAGAAACGCATGGTTGGATCGCTTCATGGCTTCTTCTAGAACTTCTATATCACTTGGAGTGTATAGTGCGTGAGCAACTTCATGACCAACAAAAAGGTCATATATATCAGGAGTATATGATTCATCTTTCCAGATAGGAAGGAGTAAGAGTCGAGTCTCGACATTGAAACTCGCTGTTACAACTTCTGAAGAGTGTTCGACGCGAATGTTTTCTTCCGCAAGTAAACGAGCAAGAAGACTCTTGGAATTCTTGGAGACGGTAACTTCGGTCATTTGGTTCTCTATCAACAAACTATACAGCTATGCTAAGGGGCTAGTTGGCGAATGTCAACTAATTATTTGGCGATTTATAGAACTTTTTGGAATATCGTTATAACTATTTTATAGCGATTGCTCCTACAAATAAATGATTTCTCCAAAAAGGTTGGACTTCTTGGAATCCTGCCTCGTACATCATGGATAGTAGATCGTCCCAGTGCATTGGTTTCAACATACTTCTTAAAGTATACTCTTTATCCATAATGTCTTCACAAGAAAATTCTTTTCTTTTGTGGTCGTAAAAGAGAAATGTTAATATCTGTTCTAGTTCTGGGGATGAAGCGTAGGTCTTCTCAGAAAAAACAAATGCTCCGCCAGGAAGAAGAGAATCATATATCGAATCCAAAATAGATTGTCGATCTCGTTTTGGAATAAACTGCAAAGTAAATATGCTCGTTATGAATGAAGAATCGACAGGAAATATAAAGTTTCTTATATCTTGAAAATGTAAACTGAGATTAGAATCAATATATTCTTCTTCTCTGGATTTCATATCTTCTGCAAATCCATCTGCATTTTCAACTCCATGATACTGTGCATTAGGAGCCGATTCCTTATTCTGATCAATCATTGCCCCTAGAGTTTTTCCGGTAGAACAGCCAATATCAACTACACTAGTATCATTCTCTACAAAGTATCTAGACATTGCAACTATGTCATCATGAAGAGATGAATAGTGACGAATAGATGCATCTATGTGATTATCAAATCCTTCTTTTCTGTGTGCAAAAGTAAAGTCTGCCAATTAAATTTTCTCCAATACATTTTCATAGATAGACGCAGCAATTGACTGCATCATTTTTGGCGGAACCATTCTACCAATTCTTTCTGATTTCTGATTCCATTTTCCAGTCAACTTAAAGTCATCGGGTAAACTCTGAATCCTCTTTAATTCGCCAAGAGTGAGTTTTCTAGGTTCGGCCCAATGGAACGCACCTGCTGTGGTGTCATTACTCCCCATCGCCGTTAGCGTGGGTGCTGGTGCGTATCTGGACACTCTTTTGAGGTTAAAGTGATGTCCTTTCGGATGATAATCCATTCCAGTCAAAACTTTCTTCGGATCATCTTCCATTTTACTTCCGGTCTGTAGCCAATACGCAGTTTTACTAAACTTTTCTGTAAGATAATCAACCTCTTCTTGATCGTATTCTAAATCTACCAGAGCGTCCATTAAGGGAACTACGTCTCTAGATGGTTGTGGAAAAACATTTCCCACAGTCATAAAATTAAGACCAGCCTTTTCGGTGATGTCATTTCTAATACCGATAAAGATGACCCTAGTTCTTGTCTGAGAAACACCATAGTATCTTGCGTCCATGACCTGTGATGAAACATCATACCCTATTTTTTCGAACTCGTTGAGAATTTTATTATAGTATTGTTTCGCCTCGCCGATGGTCAATCCTTTAACATTCTCTGCGACAATCACTTTAGGCTTAATATCATTCGCAACTCTAAAGAATTCAAAGAAAAGATCTTCTATATTCTCTACCATCTTTCCATCAGAATAATTCTTAGTCTGACCCCAACCATCTGAATGTTTTCCAGACACATTGACTATAGTTGTTTCCCCGAACAAATCAACCATCTCTTCCTTTTTAACATTGTGAGATAGTTTCCCAGCAACCGAAAATGCAGAACATGGTGGCGAACCATCAAGAATATCTAACTCGCCCACATCCAGTCCGGCAATATCTAAAAAGTCTGATCCACTCAACTCCTTAATATCATTAGGTAGTATAGGAGTGTTTGGATAGTTTTCTGCGTAGGTGTTTTGTGCCTCTTCGACAAATTCATTTACACACAATACATTACCGCCAGCAAGACGATAACCAGTACTAGATCCGCCGCCCCCAGCAAATGTAGATATGACGTTAAACTTATTTTGTGCGGATGCTGCAAATACATCCTTAAGAGTATAAGGTTGATACATAGGAACTATTGTCTCAAATTTTCTAGCTGTTGTCAAGTTTTATCTCTACCGAAAAGTCATTAATATATTCTTTCATAAATCGTCGGATCTCTCTGGATGCACTGGAGTCATTCAATTCACATAGAGCAATGAACTTTTTCTTCTCTTCTTTATTGACCTTTATCAACAAAGTAGAATCCTTTCTCTTTATCTCCAGATCCATTTCTTCCATTATTTCTCTTCCACTACTTTACTAAAGTTTTTAACCTTGTCGAACTTGATGATACTTCTGAATTTATCGTAAAGAATTTCTCCTTTGTGTGATATAACAAAGACATTATTTCCGCCAAGTTCATTCAAGAGTTTCAAGAATTCATCTGTTCCATTATTATCCAGCGAACTATCGAATACTTCATCTAGTATTAATAGATTTGTATTCACACTGTTCTTCATCTTCGCAACCTCTCTCCAAGTGAAGAGTAGGGCCAAGTCGATTCGCATCTTTTCTCCTTCGGAGAATGAACTGTAAGAAAAGTTTTCTCTATTGCGAGACTTAATATTCTCAGAGAAATTTTCATCCATCGTGAAGTTGACATAGAAATCCATTTGATGGAGATACTTGTTTATCAGACCATTCATAATAGGAAGATAGTATTTGACGATAGAAGTTTTTACTCCACCATCTTTTAGAAGTGTAGATGCTACATTAAGATACTCTCTTTCTTCTATGAGATCTTCTCTTTGACGTTCTATTTTTTCTTTCTCCAAAGCAAACTTCTTTAGTTCCTTTCTGAGATTTGCAGTAGAAGTATCAGTTGCTTCCAGTTCTTTTATCTCTCTTTCATAGTCTTTAATAGAAGTTTTTAATCCGCGATTATGTGAGGTCTTTTCAGTTATATCTGCAGTAAGCCCAGATACTTTACTTTGAATGTTTAATAGTTCATCCATTCTATTTCTGATAACTTCATACTCTGTCTTGAAGTTTTCTATCGCAGTTTCTATCTCTTTCTGTTTATCTTTCTTTTCGGAAATCATCATTTCTTTATGAGACGAATCGACATCTTGTTTGCAAGTAGGACAGTTATCAATATCGCGGAAGAATTCTTGATCTTCTTTTAGAGTCTTAATCTTAGACATCAATCCGGCACTAATACTATCCATCTTAGATAATTTCTTCTGCATGGGTTTGAGTTGAGTTAATGTATCATTTAACATTATGATTTTTGCATTAAGTTTTTCTATACAGGAATCATTTTCATTAATCTTAAATTCATATTCTTCTATCTTTTTCCTAGAAGATTGTATGAGTTTCTTTCTGTCTTTCTTTATCTCTTCTATGCTGGATTCTTGCAAATGTATCTTATTGTCTATGAGATTTCTTTCAGTACTATTTTGATTAACATTATCCTTATGATCTACCAACCTAGTTTTGAGAATCTCGTTCATAGAAGAAAATATTTTAATATCTAAAAGATCTTCGATAATATCTCTTCGGTCTTTTGCGGATAACTGCATAAAGGGAACAAATGTGGCAGAACCCAATATGACTGTTTGTGTAAACGACTTAAAATTAAGTTTAATAATATTATCTTCCAGATATTTCTGATAGTCCTTTATCTTGGAATCTTGATTTATCATTTTTTTATTATGATATATCTCAAAGATGCCAGGCTTGATACCTCTACGAATCAAATACTTTGTCTTCCCCACAATAAATTCAATCTCAATAAGGCAATCTTTCTCATTGACCGAATTAGTCAATTGGGGTTTGTTTATCTTACGGAAGGGTTTACCAAATAATCCAAAAGTTAACGCATCAAGAACAGTAGACTTTCCTGCTCCGTTTGCGCCAAGGATTAATGTGGTAGGAGATTTGTTAAGTAATATTTCAGTAAAGTTATCACCAGTGGAAAGAAAATTCTTCCACCGTATTTTTTGAAATTCTAACACTAGGCAGGCTCTCTTAATGCAGTAACATACAAGTCTTGAATAAGACCTTTCAATCTATTTTTATCCAGATCCAAATTATAATCATCGATGTAAGTTGAAAGCAACGACATAGTATCTTCTATAGATTGCGTTTCATCCATTCCTTCAAACTCATAACTGTCATCTATAACAGAAACATCAACAACATCATGATTGTACAAATCATCTATAAGATTATCTAGGAGATGTTGCTTAGTCTTATTTTTAACAATTACTTTAACATATTTTCCTGTATATGTCGAGTAATTTAATTGAGAAAGTTTTTCTTCATCATAGTAAATCTTATGAAACATACGATATGGATTCTGTATGAACTCCAGTTCATTCGTATCTGTATCATATATGTGAAATCCTCTTGGATCGTTATAGTCAATCCAAGTTAATTCATAGGGATTTCCTAGATAATGTATAGAACCATTATTGGACTTATGATGGAAATGACCAGAGCACACCAGATCAAATCCACTAAACATTTTAATATCCAGTCCATCTTCACACTTAACTCCTTTGTTCATTTCGAAACCAGAGATTTCTAAATGACCGAATAGAACTTTGGCCTCTGTTTTCTTTATGTGATTTTTACACTTAGTAAAGTTCCCCGAATTAATCCAAGGCATAATACAGATATCTCTTCCATCAAACTTGAGAGTAACTGGGTCAGAATATACATTCGGCGCATACTCATGGTTAAAATCAATCAACTCATTCATAGAATTTATATCATTTGTATTCTTAAAATAAGTATCATGATTTCCTATAATCACATGAGACTCTATCTTCTCGTTCTGAAGTCTTTCGATAAAACGAGATCTCATGCCATGAAGAATATTAAAGTTAATAAACTTGCGTCTATCTACAACATCCCCCAAATGGATCATAGTTGTAATATTGTTCTCTGACAAGTATGGAAAAAACACATTGTCATAGAACTCCATCATATAATCAAAGAAGACTAGGGAATCTCCCCTAGCCCCAAAATGAGTATCAGTCAAGAGGGCTATTTTCATTCTGTTCCTTTTTCTTTGCTTTTGCTCTGGTCTTCTTGACCTTTTGAGATTTCTCAAAGTCATCGATAAATCCAGACATATTATTCTGCATAAACTCTAGATAACTTTTCTTAGTCACTCCACCAGCCTCAAATATATCATCTTCTAAGACATGACGTTCAAGAGACTTATACTTGACATAAGTTTGTTTCTTCTCTTTCTGCATCCTTCTTATAAATGCATAGTAGATTATCTGAGTAAAATATGCGAAGGGATTTTTAGATTTCTCTGGATTGAAATTGTCTATGTATAAAAGACAATTCTCTATCCCATCGGAAATCATTTCATCTTTGTATGTGTAGTTAATAAAATTAGGGCGATACGACAAATGCTCAGAAATCTTCATAATACATTCTCCAATGTAATTAGGAATTCTGGGCCTTGGTTTATCATTCTCTTTTGCCTCAATAACAGAATTACGAAATTCTATCATCGCAGCAAGGAGTTTTTTGTTATCTACATAGTGTGCGTTTTTCTTTTTTTCTGCCATTATATCCTCGTTAAAAGTTGCATACATTGTAACAAATGAGGTTGGATTTGTCAAACACTAATTTTTTTAAATTAATACTTGACAGGATGCGCTTCTGTGTGTATAATAATTCTGTTGTGATTTAAGGATTATTCTAATGTTTATCAGATGAATCAAAGTCCTTTAAAACTTGCATATAATCTTTGACATCTTCTACTTGTTGTCTTCTTTCTGCCATCACCTCGTCAAAAGCTCGGAAGTTAGTCTCTCCGCTTTTTGACTCAATCAATTGATCATAAAAATCTATAATTTCTTGTTTGCAGGAAGTAACAATAAGAACATCTTTTTTAGCAATAGAAAAATCTTTTTCATCTGTATAAGGATTCCATTCAGAAAACGCAAGGTATGCCTCAGAGGGTTTAACCCCAGTCGGAATTCTAGAAAGTAGCCAAGGATTTCTTACTCTATAATAATCTCGACTTTCACTTACCAACTCTGTAAGTAAATCTTCTCCGTTTTGTAACCTGACTACTTTATGGTTCATTTATACATTCTTATTTCGTTAATTTTAAAATCAAATTTCTCTTCGTTGTAAATATTTATACGTTCAAAAAAATGTCTGAGAGCAAAGTTGGCGTGTGACTTATGTTTGAGATTGTCCACAATATCATAGAGAACCGCACTTTCTTTTCTGTCTCCCTTTCTCAGCCCTCTTCCGATTGATTGAAGATTTCTTATCTTACTCTTAGAGGGAGAAGCAAATACAACATTATGAAGATTTTTTATGTTAATACCAGTTGAGAATGTGCCATAGGAAGCCACAATGATTGCGTTTTCAGATTCTTCTGTGGTAGTTCTGATATCCTCTCTGTTGTTTACTTTAGTCTCACCACTCACATAGAATACGGGTCTTCCGTCGTCTACCTTCTCTTGTATCTGAGAGAATAAAGGCTTGCCATGTTTTTCTACAAAATTAAAAAGAACTAGTGTATTGCCTTTGAGACTGTTTGTCAAATTAACTATAAAGTTGTTTCTTTTTTCATTTCTTACTATCCAATCAATCTCATCTTGATAGGGCATTTTCTTTGTTTCTTTACATTGTTCCTCTGAGTATTTGAGAACCAAACACTCAATCTTAAAACTAGAAAGAGTTTCATTGTCAATTAATTTCCTCGTAGTTGTAACCTTCTTAACATCTCCAAACAAACCAGTGAGAACTAATTTGTGAGTCTTTGTTCCATCTAATGTCCCAGTAGTCCCAAATCTGTATTTACACTCGGTCATTTTCTCCATGATCTTTATCAAAGAATTGGCCTTAAATAAATGACACTCATCTCCAATGACCGCACCGAACTGATCAAAGTATGGTTTTCTTTCTTTGTAGATAGATTGCCATGTAGAGATAACCACTCTTTTGTCTGTAGTTTTAGATTGACCTTGATAGATAACATGACACTTGTTCTTAACATCAAACCCATAATCTTGGAAGTCTGCATACATTTGAGACACCAGAGAAGTAGTCGGAACAATTATCAGTATTTTTTTACCCGATAGATCCGGATGCATCAAATAAAATCGTATCAAGGTATAGATAATAAGAGATTTACCAGAAGCCGTAGGTGATAGTAACAGACACCTGTCTTTGTTAATTGCGGTCTGTATTGCATCTAGTTGATAGTCTCTATATGTGAGAGGCTTGCCTTTAGATTGAGGCTTGACATATTCTGCGAGTTCTTTGAGATTATCTTCACTAAACACAACTCTATCTGGTTTATCGCAGAAGAATTCATATTCATTCATCTCACAGAAATTCTGAACCTGATTGATAAGACCAGCGTATATCTTTCTATTAGTAGGGTTAAACAGACGAATCTTTCCATCCCAGACTTTATTCCTATACGCAGGCATGAACTTAGCGCCAGGCACTTCGTAGGTAAAGTAGTCCACCAATTCTTTCAGAATGAATAGTTCATCAGAATCTAGAATATAATGTACTTCACTGTGTTTGTGTGCAGTTACCGATTGCATTAACCGCCCTCTAGAAATTTCCGCACATTAATGAGGTCTTTGATCAGCCATTTATTGCTGTCTAGAAGATCCATCTGTTTCTCTATGAAGTTTAAGATTTCTTTCTGATAGGTAAGTTTCTGCGCTTCTGTGATAAGATCGTCATCGTCATCTAACCACATTTGCACATCACCTTTAAGAACTTTATATCCATCAGATTCCCACCCAAGACGATCCATCTCATCTTCTGTGAGTTTGCCTAGATAGTATTTCTTTTTCTTTGCTTCGAGTTTTTTATATTTGAA
>CENU01201566.1_pt1 | contig 13177 bp, 19 predicted proteins | sample 361331 | NCBI WGS metagenome assembly CENU01 (sample SAMEA2619766, study PRJEB7988) | marine metagenome | isolation source: saline water (ENVO:00002010), including
TCTTTTCTTACCCAACATTTAAAATGGGGAATATTGCTTATTAAATATGACAGTTAGCACCTCCATCTGCGTCTTGCTTGTCTTAATCTTGAGTTAGGGTCTTTAGCTGCTTTAGGAAACTTTTTCATTTGTCCTGCAGACCTAGCACAGTAACTCCTTCTTCTTGCTGCTCTACTTTTACTTGGATTTTTTTCAGTAACAGCAGTCTTTAATTTACTACCAGGATTTTGTCTCCTGTATTTTTTTACGCCTTTTTCAGTTAAACCGGCACCTTCTTTAGTGGGTCTTTTATCTCCACTTTTAATCGACATGCCCTTCATACCTTTGCCTTTACTTTTCTTCTTCTTAGGCATCTTCTGTTTTATATTCGGTTGATTCTTCTTTTATCTGAGATTCAATAGTTCCTCTAACTTGAGGACCTTTTCTAGCTGCACCATAGCCTTGACCAGTTGGCCTAGCTACAACATCATCTAGTTTATAATTGTTAATTACTTTACCTTCAGCACCGATAATTAAATCTTTTCCTACAAATTTACCCATTGTTTATCCTTTCTTGTATAATGATGCAACTAATGTATTACCATCAATTTTACCACCTTTAGATTTTCTAATTAGTCCACCTTTTTTAAAAGGTTGTTTTTCTTTTATTTGTTTATTAAATTCTTCTCTAAATTCTTTTTTAGTTAATACTTTATTATCTGGTGCACCTTTTATTGCAATTCTACGAATTATATGTCTTAGTGGTAATAAAGTCCCTGTCCCACCAAATCTTTTTCCATATCTTTCTTTTAATTGTTTTTTACTTTCTTGGGGCATTTCTTCGCCCATAACAGTTGTATCATAAAACATTTTTTTATACTCTTTAAATGATTTTTCAAAATCAGGAGCTGATTGTTTAGATTTTACAATATTTTTTCTTGCATTTTTTGATTTTTTATCAGACATTATTCACATCCTCCATAAAATGAAGCAACAAGTTTATCACCTATCTTGCCACCTTCTTTAGCTGCTATTCGTTTAATTGTTTTTTGTTTTACTTTAATATTTTTTTGTGGTGATTTAGTTCTTTTTGGTTTTACACTAGTTTCTTGTAAAAATCTTTTCTCTATTGCTTTATCAAGTTCTTTACCAGTTAAACCTTCTTCTTCAAGTTCTTCTTTAATTTTTTCTTTTATTGCATCATTATCCATAATTACATTCCTTTATAAGACGAATTAACCATAGAGTCACCTTCTTTATTTATTTTAATGACTCCTCCACCAGCTTTTTTAATTACTTTACCACCATACATTTTACCAATCATTTTATCACCATCGCCCATTTTAGCTTTAATAATTTTTTCTTTTAATGGTTTTGGTAAATTTTTTTGGTCTCCTATTAGATATTTATCTTCTTTCATTTTATTGCCTCTTGTTACTTGTAAATTTATATTACTTCTATTAATAGCCATTAGTCTGAATTCTTTACTACTGGATTTGGACCACCTAAAGGATTAGCTGGACTTTGCATATCATCTCTTCTAGTTCTTCTAGCTTGATTTCTAAGAGCATTTATAGAACCTTGAAACTGTTGTTCCATAGTTGGAATTAAAGAATAATTTTTCATAAATACCATTGACTCTACCATACATGCATCAAATAAAGCATTGTAACAAAACTCACTAAAATAATTAGAAGTGGTTGCACTTGTTCCTGTTGCACTAGATAATGCTAATGGTCTTTTTGTATATTGTATTTCACCAGTTAAAGTTGATGCTGGTGTTGGTACAACGTAAATCTGTGTATTTGTTTTTCTAGAATAATATCTTGGTATACCTGTTGATGTACTTGCATGTGGAAAATAATCAATTGCGTACTCGTAAGGTCTTTGTAATAATGGTGTTATATTAGAAGATGCACTTGTTTTATAATTAACATTTCTAACAACTAAAGTACCATCTGGTAAAGATACTACTGGGTCTCCAGCAGTAAATGTAAAACTTGAATAATTATCTAAACCAAAATCATCTAGTTCTTTCATTAAACGTAATTCTGCTTTTTCAATAATAAAAGGTATTTGTGATTCATACTCAGAAGAATCATTTTCTGTTGTATTAACTAAATCTGTTTTTAAGTATGAATACGAAGGCATATCTTATCCTACTATTAAAGTTACACCACCATTAGCACCAGGAGATGAAACACTTACGGTTCCTTTACATTTAATGCCTAATTCTCCAATATAAATATCTGCTTGTCCACTAGCAGCAACTTGAAATTTAATTTTACTTCCTTCAGAATCTTCAATATCAAATGTTCCAGTTACCGTAGAGTATGCATGTATTGCTAATATACGTGTATCACCTTGAGTTGTTACGATAACTCCGGTGCCTTGACTAAATTTAGATGTAATATTTGTCGCCATGTGAATTCCTTATATAAGTATAGGAAGGCAGAGTAACTCATACCTTCCCATAAATTTGCTATTAGGTTCCTGGATTTCCGAAAAACCCTCTCCAGTCAGACACGCCAAAAGAATATCTTTCTCTTGCTTTAAATCTGATGTTTCCGGTGTCGAAATCAGGTTCCATTTTAGTTTGTAGAGGTGTTCTATTGAACATCTTTGTACCGTTTGGCACGTCAGTTTTAATAAAGTATGCATCACCATCATTAAATCTTCTGTTGACATAGAAACCATCAGGAACTAATCCCATGTGTCTTATGCCATTGATGTCGTTATTTTCACTTCCAGTTTTACCTGGGGTATTTAAAATAACGTCAGCAACGAAAATTAAATCAGTTGGTATATGCAATGACATAGCACTAGCACCTATCAAAATTCCTCTATCATCTTTAGTTTGTTGAATCTGTATTAAAGATGTTTCAAGTACAGTTTGTGATAAGTCTGCGTTAGTACCATTGTTTGCTTTATTACTCTGAGTTCCACCAATTACTACAGGGTGAGCTGTACTAATGAATGCTTGACCATCGCCAATAGCAGAACTTCCAGCAGTAAAAGCCTCATTGAAAACTGAAGCAGCTTTCTGTTGCTTTGTATTTGCCATTGCTCTAGCTAAACCTTTTGCTCTTAACTTTGCGAAAGTGTCATAGAGGTTATCCTCCATTGCTTCCTCAGTAATAGCAAAAGCTAGTGCGATAGTTTCGTTAGTGTAACGAGCTGTGTAGCTCTCACTAGCGTTATCAAAAGTTACAGCAGCACCTTCGTTTTTAACTGGTGCAGTACCGAAACCGGTAAATAAAACTTCCTCTTCGAAAGCTCTATCCGAATTCTCTATTTCATATAGAGGTTCGTGTTCATTATTAACTTCTCCATACTCCAATCCAAAGACTGTATTCAATCCAGGAAGGAGCTCTTTGCTTATAGCACTTCTATTTATTGCCATGTTTTATTCCTTTCCTAAATTATTACGCCAAAGAGACTGTTGCCAATAGAGAGTTATATCGATGTGCATTGACATAACATTCTACGATTGGATATTGGTCCGTTGAAGCTACATTACCATTAACAGAATCACCGTCAATACCTTTTCTTCCTACAACTCTAATATGAGCACCTACAGAGGTACCTACTGCAACTGCAGCAGCGTTTAGAGCGTGAGAAGATTGTCCAGTAATTGTGCTACCTGCTGATGTAGAAACAGTATAGTTTTTGACTATAGCTAATTCACCATCAGATAAAGTTGCATCGGCCTGAACAAAATAAGTTTGTGCAGGGTCTGTAATGACATGAAGTTTAACGTCAGAAACACTTGTTCCACCAGGGAAGTACCTAGAGAACTTTGGTTCCCCATTTTGTACATATTGACATCCTTGGAAAACACCTGATATTTTCATTGTTGCTAAAACATTAGGTGTAATAGTTCCTCCTGCGTCAATAGCTATAACATCTCCAGCATAAATATCATTAGGTATTAAACTTACGATACCGATTGCTGAGTTTGATACAGGCTGTACAATTTGACCATATCCTTCAGTATTTGGCTGACCATCTCTTTTTCGAGCAGGGAGAAAACCAAATGGATTAAGACTTGTAGCCATAATAATTCTCCTTGAAAAAAAGTTGTTAAAAAATTAGTCCTGAAACTTAGGGGCTCTTCCTTTTGTAACAGAACTTCTACTTGTATTACTTATAGGCATCTGTGAATTTGATTGACCCATTAATTGTTGATTAACAGCATCCATCATTTCCCTAGACTTATTTAAGTAATGATTCTTTTTGGCCTCTAGTTTGAACGTAGGTATCTTACCTAACGCTAAGTCTCCACGACAGACTACTCCACTATACCGGCCTTCCTTCCTCACGACAGAAGTTGCTCCCATCTCTGGAACCTCCTGAGGAGTTACAAACTCCCAGCCTTGTTGTTGCTTCTTACCAATGTTTTGATAATCTTCATTACCTTTTAAATCGATACGAAGCCACCCTAAGGTCATGCCTGAATTCTTGAACTTATCCTCAACTTCTTTTGGAATTTGAGTTTGATTAGGTTCTTCGAATACATACTCTGTTTGTGCTCTTTCGTTGGTTTCCCTAGTTTGAGAACTACGTGTATTATTTCGTGTCATTATTTACCTCCACGTTGCGTATTGATTGTTGTATAGTCACCTTCAGATTTAGTTACCTTCATCTTCTCGGCAGCATACTGTTCAAGTGGTATTCCCCATTTATTAGCTAGTCGAACATCTTCTTGAGATAGTTTAACTTTCTTTGGGTTAGGAGAGGAACGTGACCCTCCTGCAACTACTTGAGATGGTGATGACGCTCCATCATTTCGTTCTGTTTGTGCTGGCTGTTCCTGAAACTTACTAGGAAAAGCTGCACGAATTCTTTTATCTATTTCTGAATAGAAATCTTCATCATTAGGACTGTATCCTTCATTTTTTAATTCAGCATCAATTGCTAAAGCTGATGCAGTCATGATGTTATCTTTACCAAACCATTCATTATTTGCTTGCCAATCTACAGCTCTTGGGTCTGGCTGAACAGGTTGTTGCACTGGTTGTTGTTGCTGTACCTGTTGTTCTTGTTTTGGCTGCTCAGTAAATTTACTTTTTGTTACTGCAACATTCTTTAAATCTGTTTGTGCTTCATTTAATGCTTCTTGGGCTTTTAATAATTTTTCTTTATCTTGTGCCTCAAAAGCATCAGCATATGCACTTCTTGCTAAATCTAATTTATCTTTTAATTGTTTTTCTGTTGCATCTAAGTTTAATTTACTGACTTTATTAAACTCGTTTTCTTTTGTACTGTATGAATTTTTTAATGTTTCATTTTGTTTAATTAGTTCAGCTATCTGTTCGTCTCTTTCTTTTCTTTGACGAATTAACTGTCTAATTCTTTTTTCTGCACCTTTAGTTTGAATACCATCTAGTTCTTTTTCTTGTGGTTCTTCTTTCTTTTCAGGTGTTGGTTCAGGCTTTGCCTCAACTTTTTCTTCTTCTTTACCTTCTACTTCGTATTCTACTTTTTCTTCTTCTTTTTTTGAGACTTCTATCTCATTCCAATTGTCTTCCATTTATTCCTCCGTTGTGCACGAAACAAACGCATTACGTGCTTATAATACTATTATACCACATTTTCAAAGAAAATGCAAGTCTAAAATGAACCTTTTGTTAAATTAAATGTAGGGTCTAAGTGAGTTGGTTCGTCTACTTTCATTATTACTTGGTCATCAAATAATAATAATAACTTTATTCCCTTATAAAATAGTTTTTGACCAGCATGTTTACCGTAACAAATATAATCATCTACGTTACACCATGGGCCATTAGGAAACTTCTCTTCATCTTTATAAGCTAAGTTACCTATCTTTAATACTCTACCAACTGTTGTTAAGTATGATATATCATCTTTAACAGCATCTGGTAATAATATACCACCTTTTGTTTTAGATTTAATACTTATTGGTCTTACTAAAACGTGGTATCCTGGTAATTCTGGTAAAACATCTGGGTCTAATTTATCATCATCAGATATCCAAGAATTATTTTTCATTGCTTTACCTAAAGCTACTTGCTGCATTAATCTTCCTCCATTCGTTTTTTCATTATATGCTTTATAGTTTCTCTACACCATTCTATACTTGATATAGAACCAACCATCTGCCTATAATGAGGATAATCTTCAGCAGACCCATTACCTAATGTAATCTGTAAAGTTTTAATTTCCTCATCATATTTTTTTAAAATTTCATCTATAATTTCCATTAGCTACCTTTTGGTGGCAAGTAAGAAGAAGCAGGTTGTCTTTCATTTAAAACACCTTTTCTTGCTCTCGAGCCAACAGCACCAGTATCAATAGTTTTACTAGTGAAATCACCAAATGTCTTTTTCTTCTCTACTACATGAGTAGGCTTACCATCAGTAATTCCTTTTACATCATTCTTATAATGCATCATGCTATTCTCCTTTATCTAGTTTAGTTATTAAATCTATTACATCTTTATCTTCTTTTTGTTCTACCTCGGCTTGTTTCTTAGCAGAATCAAAAAGCATCTTTTGTTGTTCTAATTGTATCTTTTCTTCTTCGATAGCAAGTTTTGTCATAGCATCTAATTGTTTTAGAGCTTCTCTACTTGTTCTATCATCAACACCTTTTTGTGCTCTAAGAGCTGTTGTAATACCTTTTTGTTCAGCATCCATCATTTGACCTTGACGCTTAATATCTAACTCTTGTGCCTCGATTGCTATCTTTGCATTTTCTTTAGCAGCATCAAGTTTTAATTTTTCTTTTTCTAATTCTACTTTAGATTGTTCTAATGCTACTAACTGTTGTTCTGGTGTCATTTGTTTACCCATTGCCATATTTGCATTGAGAACATCTTGAGCAGCAGCAGCCATAACAGCTTCTACATCTGTAGGTGTTCTAGGTTGTTGAGGCATTTGCTCCATCATAACTCTTGATGTGCCATTCATTTGTTCTTGATATTTCATTATAGAATGTTCTTGTATATTTGCTTCTAATATAGGTTTTAATCTAGCCATAACAGGACTTGCTCCATTCATAGGGTCTGAGAGATAAGCCATTTTTACTTGGATATGAGCATCATGATTTTGACCTGGAAAGGCTGCAATAGGGATACCTTTTGTTGCTGCCACAATATCAGACACTGGGTCTAATGGTTGAGGTTGTGGAGCTGTAGGTAATATCTCTTCTATGTTTGGCATATTCGCAGCATTTAATATTGTTCTGTTTAATGCTTCTAGATTGAACATACCTGGTGGTGATTGTTGTGCCATTTGTAATGCCATATTAGCTAACATCATTCTATGTGCATTAGAAGGTATATTAGGGTCACTTACCGGTATAACATCGACAACACCATCAAAATCTTTTCTAAATATTTCTCTACTTGCATTAGGAACATCATAAGGATATTCATTAGGTAGATAATCATAATCTATCTCTGCAATAATTTTAAATTCATCTCTTTGTGATTTATGTAATCTTTTGTGAATGCCAGAGAAGAACTTACTAGAGGCTTCAAGTAAAGCCATAGTAGTTCCAACTGGTCCATAGGAGGCAGCATCAGAAACTATTTGTTCTGTGCTGTCTGCAAACTTCTGACCTGCAGCAGTTACAAATCCAAGCATATTGTATAGAACTGAGGAAGGCTCTTTATATGGGAGAGGAACAATTGCCTTTTGTAAATCTATACCAGTTGCTTCGACCTCCTTGAACTCACCAGGAGCAATAGGTTCGTTGTCGCCCACCATTCTTACTCCTTTTGCCTTAAACCCTCCAGGTAGATTAGCAAACTGTCCAGCATCAACAAGACTCCTCATTGCTGCAGTTGCTGTTAATGTTAAGTTACCTAAGAAATGTATAAGGCCTAACCCATAGAAACTAAATCCTGGAACAAATTTGTAGTGGACAAAATGCATCCTTTTTTCTTTATTTGTATCACCGGCTCTATAGTTTCTACGAATACTCAATATTTGACGAGACTCCTGTTCTACAGTTACAATATAAGGAGCATACTCGCCTTCTTCACATTCTGGGTCAGGAATGTCAAGATGTACGTGTTGTTCTAATAAGACGTATTGTGGGTCATTGTCTGCTGTCGGTGCAATACCCATAATCGTATTTAATTTTTCTGATAGTGTTGTTTGAGAAGGATTAGATGCATCAGGTAAATCTACATCTGCATATATTCCAGACTCAATATCTCTTTGCATATCTATTGGACTACGATAAATAACATGCGTATATCTATCTGCTTTTCTTAAATTAGAAGCATAATATGATACATAAAATTGGTCAATAGGTACAAACTCTGAAACAGGTCTTTCTAATCCAGCATCATAATATACTTTCTTAATGGCAGAACCAATGAGAGGTAAATGAAATAACATTCTTTCAAACTCATCAAAGTATTCTGGCATCTGCTCAGTTAATTGATAGTTCATAAAGTTTTGAACTCTATTTGCCTGTTCTTGTTTCTCTACAGTTTGACTACCTAGTATCTGTGCCTTTACAGGACCTCCAGATGGAAATAATTCTTGAGAGGCTTTTGATTGAAACTTTACAGCAGATTCAATTAATAATGGATGTACGGCAGTACAAGCACCTTCAAAAGGTTCTGTTGCATCTTCTAATTTTAATCCTAATAAATCAAATCCTCTTTCAAACATTGAATCCCATTCACCTCTGGATTCTTTATCTGATTGAAAGTTTTCAATAACATCATATGCAATATCTTTTAATAAACCTTCATCCATATCTACAGCAAGATTAGTATAATATTCTTTTGCTGTTACTTCTTCTTCTATATTCTCTTCACCAAAGTTTACTACAACTCCACCATCTGTATCTACCTCAAAAGATACATTCTCATCTGCTGGTGCTGTGGCATCTATGGATACTACATTTGTTGTTTCTTCTTTTTGTTCAAATGGATTTTTTTCTATTGCCATTATTTAGTTCCTCTCTTTTTTAAATCTTTTCTAATTTGATTTACTTCTTTTAAATCTAATACACGATTAACTTTCATCTCTCCACCTATTAACCATGAACCTTCCATATTAGGATTTGTTTTATATCTATAACTTCCACCTTCTGGAACATAATCTAAATCAGCTTCTCCAGCTATTATGCTGCCATCTTTTTTTCGACCAGCTCTAGAGTTTGCAATATCTTGATAATCTTTTTTATCATTACTAAATTCAACTTCTGCCCAAACTCTTTTTGCTCCTTCTCCTGTTTTAGAACCTGGTTGTGCTAAATGAGAGGCATCTGGAACTGTATCTCCATGCCAACCTGGTCTGTACTTTACAGAAGGAACTGCTCCAAAACCTATAGATTTTTTTGATGTATCAGAAACTTTAAATCCTGCCTCTATTAATTTTTTTCTTTCTTCAGCATTTTTAATTGGTTTATAATCCATACTTCCACTTGTAGTTGGTTGTTGTTTTCTTCCTTTATTATCTAAAAAATAAAAACCTTTATCAGCTTTCATCCATTGATTAATAGGAACAGGTGTCTTAGAATCAACATATAAAGGATAGATATTACCATCATCTTTTTTTTGAAATACTTTATAACCTTTAATTACATCTTTAGGTTCTTGTCCTTTAGGTACAAAGTTTGGATTAAGATATTCTTTTGATTCTCCAATTTCATCTGCTATTTTATTCATATTCATTTCAGTAGCAGGTTTATTATTTTGTTTTAAAATCTTTTTAATATTTTCTATTGATGTTAGTTCTGGTAATCTTTTAGCTGCAGCTTTAGCAACTTGTATTCCTTTACCAGCTACAGGTATTGTTCCTAATCCTGCAAGAATAGTTAGTCCACCTTTTAGTGCTGCCTCACCAAACTTACCTTCTTTAACTGCATCTTTAGTTTCTTCAAACATCTTCTTAGCTTCTACTGCTGATATAGCTTCACCAGTTCCAGGTGCAACTTCAGCAACAAACTTTTGTGCTGGTGGTAATTCTTCATACATGCTATATGCTTTATTAATATAATCACCTAGTTCTTTTTGTTGTACTTCATCTAATTCATCTAATTCAAAATTATCTTCAACAGGTCTATCAGATACAGCAGGCATCTGTGTAGCTAATTGTGCATATAATTCGTTAATTTTATTCATATATATATTATACCACTAAACTCGCCAATATGCAACCCTTTTTTTATTTTTTATTTCTTCTTCCATATAAGGGTCATCAGGATGTGTTAATCTCCAGGATTCTTTCATGTAATGAATTGCCATTGTCATAGCATCTACTTGGTCATCGTGAGCAGCATTTGGGAATTGTAAAATCTCTGTGTACAAATCATCAGACCATTTTTTATTTTTAGGTAACCAAACTCTACCGGCTTCAATCATTGGCGATGCTGCGTATACTCTGGATACTTTATCTTTATCTGGAATGTAATCTTGTACTGGTAGTCCAGCTCTACGCATATCTTGTAGTAATGATTGCCCTGATGCTTTCTTTTCTATGATACATACATCAGGATTAAATTCATCGTATAAGACTTGGGCAATACGTCTTAGTTCTGGATATTCAAATCTGCCTCGCATATTACCTAGTAGAATTAAATGAGGTTGAAACTCTTCATATCCTTGTTCATTTGCTGAGAACCTGTGAAAGATACCCCAGGTTTGTATTACGCTGTAGTCTGCTGTTGTTTTTGTTGAGAAGGCAGTATCATATGTTTGTATAATAAAATCACAAGCAGGTGGTTCATCATATTCCCACCACTGTAGCCATTTCTTTTTTATTAGGCCACCTTCATCAGGGGTAGGGTCCTGCATGTATAAGGCATTCCAATATCTAGCACCATTTGATGCTCTTATTTCTTGTTCATCAATCTTTAATGACTCATCTGTCTTCCATTCTGGAAAGTATGAAGAGCCTACAGGTAATTTTAATAACTCGGCACTAGCTTCATCTAGCCATGCTGGTATTCTTATTACCTCCCAAGGTAGAATAGATGCAAATTGTGATTCTTGTTTTAGTAACCATCCACATAAATCATCATAATGGTACCTAGTATTAATTATGAGAATACTTCCGTTAGGCATAATACGAGTTCTAAGACCTGCAGGGTACCATTCTTTTACATATCTTCTTCCTGCCTCTGAGTATGAGTCTTCTTCAGACATCACATCATCAAGAATTGCTATATGTGCTCCTCTTCCTGCGATTTGGCTTTTGACTCCTGCTGCATAGTAGCTGCCTCCTTTGTTTGTTTTCCATTTTCCGGCTGCTCTAACGTCTGTCCTAAGAGAAACACCTTTAAATACGTTTTGAAATTGCTTAGTTGATACGATATCTCTAACAGACCTACCGAAATCGCTAGAGAGCTGGTCGCTATGAGAGACTGTAAGTATTTCATGTTCAGGATTCCTTCCAATATACCAAGCTGGGAATAATTTAGAGCATATTACGGACTTAGAACTTCTAGGAGGCAAGAAAACCATCAGCCTTTTTATAGTTCCTTCTTCTAATAGCTTTAATTTTTCTGATATTACTTCTATGTGTTTACCCATTTGCCAGTCAGAGACTAATGTAGGGGCAAATAAACGTACAAATGTAAGAAAATCTTGCTTGGAATGGTATTTTATATTGTTATACCATTTGTTTTTATAATTAATTACCTCTTCCATAAGTTTATTATACCACATTTTTACAGAAAAGGCAACTAAAAATATGCCTATATAGAATATTATATGTTTTATATAATATATATAATATATATAATATATATACTTTATAATTTCAAGTAGTAATATAAAAAAAATATAATAATAATAATTAATATATTAATATTTATAATATTATATATACTATATAGACTCGGCCTCGTCTATAAAGCCGAGTATTTTTGTAAATATGTCTCAGGGTCATATATATATATATAATTACCTGCAATTTTTTGGTGGTGGCCTAGTAAAAATCTTTGCAGCTTTTCAGTTCCAGAAAAAACTATAGTTATGCTGCATCAATTGAGAATAGTTCTCATTCCTATTGCAATTATCTAGCATTGAGAATGCTTCTCATTAGCATTAATACTCTCTAGCATTGAGAATAGTTCTCATTATCATTGATAATCGTTCTCGTCTAGGTAGTTTATACAGATTGTCTTGCACGTGTATAAAAAATAGGCAAATGCCTAAAAACTAAGCATTATTATAAAAACAATATAGACACGCTAAACTATAGAAAGTCAAATAAATGACGGCCTAAATTGTTATATGTCAATAAAATGACTATGCTTTAAATGGCCTATTTTAATTTATAAGGTATAAAGATACCTTAAATTATAAAGTTAATAGACGGCTATTATATGGCCGTTATGAAGGTTTTATCTTTGCCAATAAAGGCAATATTTAGTATAGATTTTTATTAATTATTTACTTGCATTTTTTAAAAAGCTATGAGACAATTTATTATTATTAACAAAATAAAATGAAAGGTTTTAATTATGAAAGAATCCATTTACGGCTTAAGAGCCTTTAAACAAGTAAGAGAAATAAGTAAGCATTGTAAATATCAGTTAAGCCCTCAGGGGTTGCATAGTGATATGACAGACTTTGCCTATAAACTTCAAGAATTTATTACAAGCGAAGTTATGACCGAAGAAGAACAAATAAAAAACTTTGGTTTTTCTTTAAATGATATATGGGTTACTATTGTTAAACAACAAAAAGAAAGGGTATAAAATGGATAAAGCTAAATTAGAATTACTAAAAAAATTAAAGCAAAGGCAAGAGGATATCTGGTCTGGATTTTCTCAAGTAATAGAAGAGGCCGAAGAGTTTATCGAAGATGTAAAAGAGGCCGAAGACAAAGAAATAATAGAGTATAAAGACGTAGAAGACTTAGAGGTCTTTTATGATGACTTTATCGACAATCTAAAATATCAAGCCGAAATATTGCAAGACGAGGCACAAAATGCCATTGACAGATTTGAAGGCATTTATAATCTATCTTATAAAGATGTTAAGTAATATAAATTTTATTGTAGGGCTATTAATTTTAATAGCCTTATGATAAGATTTATTAACATAACCAAAGAGGCAAAAATGAAAAAAGAAATAGACACAGAATTAATAAAAGAAGAAGTCTTTATAAGTATGAAAGACGAAATACAAAGACTAAATAAAAAAATAGATTATCTAGAAGAGCTAGACCGTAAAAACTTTTTACAAGTTATTAAATTGCAA
>CENU01024885.1_pt1 | contig 13175 bp, 14 predicted proteins | sample 361331 | NCBI WGS metagenome assembly CENU01 (sample SAMEA2619766, study PRJEB7988) | marine metagenome | isolation source: saline water (ENVO:00002010), including
TTTAATTTTTCTAGCAAACTATTCCTGTCTGTAACTACGTAACCTTCTCCGTTTACAATATCTCCAGAATCGCCTGCATCTTTGTCCTGTTTATCTTTTTTAAGTTGCAATTCTACCATTTTTAGTTTCTTATCTATTTTTGCAACCTTGGCATCTAGGCTGGTTTTCAGCATACTTCCTGCTACTTCAAAAACTCTACCACTGTAACGACTTTCAACATTCATTCCAAGGTCCATAAGGTCTTCGTAACTGCTTAATGCACGATCTGCAATGTCATTTAATTCGCTATCAGCCATTTCGCCAAGACCTTTTACTTGAGGTAATGCACTGGCAATCTTATCCATTTCGGAAATATCTCTGATTGTTTCTTTTTGATCATTTATTACAGACACACTTTTTTCTTTTTGCGTATCTTTTTTGATTATTTCCTTGCTATCTGGTAAATTTAATAAATCTTCTAATTTTTTTGTCATTTTATATGCAACCTAACAATTATATAGTTACTTATCTTTTTCCGTTATGGAAGATGTCATTTTCTGTAACAACTCTAAATATCATACCTTGTTGTTTACAATAATTTCTTGCTGCTTCCCATTTAGCTTGGTTCAAAATGTAACTTGCACGGTTGTGATTGCTTTTACCTAGGTTTTCTCTAATGGCTTGGTTACTTGGTTTTACTTCTATTACTTCTGCTCTTGCTTTACCTGTCTTGTCAACATAACTTAAGAAAAAATCAGGCACGTAAATTGTGTATTTTCCAGTCAAAGGATTCCTATATGGTATTTTTATTGCTTCACTGGCCCATTTATTTACATTTGGGTGCTCGTCGCAGAATCTCATGAAGGCGAACTCCCAACTACTCCTATATGTAGGAGTTCTGTTACCAATATATTTGTCAGGATTCTTGCAGTTATACTTACCTTGCGCAAATCTAGCCATTTTACACCACTATGTGTCTAGATTCAAGGGAATTTTCTCTGTTATTTCTTCTAAATCCCAGTGTACTGGTTTTTGGACGATTATAATTGAGGATTTCAGCAACAACCATACTCAATTGCACATCATCTATTCCTTTAAGTGTGTCTAATAGCTGAAAAACTGGTACTTGGTCAATTTTTGCCTGTTGTAAAACAACCTGTGCTACACTTATTGCCGCAGATTTGTCAAATTTTCTTTTTTCAAAGTAATTTACAACTGCATCAAAGTCGTTACTCGGAAAACTTAATTTCTTATTAGTGTAATTGTCAAAAAATTCAACTACAGATTTTTCACTTGTCTTTGGTTTATCTGGTAGGCTACTCATTTAGGCTTCCTTTAAGTTATTTATAATTGTTATGTACCTGTAACTTGATTGCGGAAGTTTTGTTTTGATGATTCAGGCTGTGAGCCCCACCAATCATTAAATTCATTAATGCCGCCAGGGTTTCCGGCTGACTGAAACGCTTTTCTAGCAGTAACTTTTGCCGCGGATTCTATTGATGCCGCAGAACTATTACTAGTTACATTTGATAAAGCTGTAATACCTCCAACTGCAGCGACACCAAGGGCTAAATCCGTAAAACTACCTTTTCCTCCTGTCTTTGGAAACACAGTATTCGCCACGCCCGATACGTCAGTGCCTGCGGCGGCTCCTATTGCTCCTTTGAGCAAACTAAAACCTTCTTGTTTTAAGCCGTCTGATGACAAATCTCTAATATTACCAATAAGATTTGCCGCAGCTAACCCAGCGGATAACGGATTGTTGAATCCTTTGCCTGTTGTAGCAAATTGATATAGATCAATTATACCACCTATTGTACCTCCGAGGCCTAAACCTCCTCCTCCAGCTAGGCTAATTGGACTAGGAGTACTATCGTAGTGTGCTGGATCACCAAAGCCTTTAGGATCCCCATTAACACCAGCTTCAATTGGTCCTCTATCATACCACACCGTTTCATATTTCACAGTCATAGTGTTTTGCATTGTTCCTGCGCCGTCACTAGCGTCTGCTGTATCATGTTGCCACGCTTCAAGTATAGGATTTACCAATGTATATGTTGTGTATGTTTTTCTTGTAAGTTGTGATATTTGAATATTTGTAAAAAACGGATCAGTAACTTCGTTATCTAGTCCGTATCTAAATTTGTTTCTTTCTGGTCCCATGTAGGTGTTATCACCGGCCGCACCATCACCAAATAATTTACTATATGCCTGAGGTAATGATCCATATTTTGCATCTCTAAAATAATATCTATAATATGCTTCCATTAATGCAGTTGTTACACCCATATTATCGTCATGGAATGTTATTGTTATTGGATCATAACTTATACTTGTTTGTGTATGTTTAACTCTATTGTATTTTTTTCTTGTGTCAACTGCAACACTGTATTTAGGTAAATCTACAGTTTTTACTAACATACCCGCTTCAAGTTTGTGTTGTGTTTGTATACCTGTAAAAGTCTTGTCAGCCATAGGTCCAAATGTAAATGCAACATGATATAAAAATTTTGCCTTTGGCGCAAGTCTAAATGCATCAGCCACAAAAAGTTTAGATGCATGTCTATAATCAGCAAGATTTCCTTTTGGATTCAATGCTCCTGATGATAAATTATTTAAAAAACCGTCGAACTTTCCCATACTAATATTTATCTTATCTTATTAAGTGGGTATATAAAAGAATAGGGGGTACATAAATGCACCCCCTCAAAGATTAGGAATTATTTTTTTTAGGCTCCGCCGCCTGTTACGAGTGTATTAGCTGTTCTACCTACTGCTGTTCCTATGCCTGTTCCTTGTGGCGTTTGGATAGCGTTATCGTAACGAATAGCAAGTGTTACGCTTACTGGATCTGTTGAATTAGAATATGCCAGACTGTTGTAGTTAGCACTTTCTACATAACAACCGTATAGTTCAAATGTTTCAAGTACACTTACATCGTTTGCGCCGTTTCCGCCGTCTAATATTTCAATACGTGTTACAAATTTATAATCCTGTCCACTAGCTGCACTTGATTGCTCGTAGAAATCAAATTGTTTCTGTAATTGTTCACCAACAAGTTTTTGTACTTCGTTAGTAACATCTTCACGTAAGTTAAGTGTAATTGGTTCCCAAGTATGTTTACCTGCAAGGTAAACTCTTGAGTTATATACATCAATTGTCATCTGTTCAAAACTAACATTTGGTCTAGTAACGTCAATTACTTGTTTTGTAAGTTCTGTAGTTGGTGTTGATACTCCAAAGTTCTCTAGACTGACTCTAAAGCGATATTGTAACTTTGGCATCAACAAGCCTTGGTTACTAGCAGAATCTCCGCTAGCCAAAGGCACTGTAATTTTTGATAGTGTTGATATTGCCATTATTTTGCTCCTAATCTAATAGTATTTATCATATTTTACAATCCTGCAATTTCGCCAGTATTCTTAAGTCTCAACGGAATGTAAATAAACTCAATTGCCTTGACTGGTTCAATAGCAATATCTAAATAAAGTTCATTTCTGTCAATTCTAGCTGGTGTGTTGTTACTTTCATCACAGACTACAAGGTAATCATACAATGCTCTTTGTCCTACTAACTCTAGTAATAGACTTTCTGTAGCTTGTTTAATTTCATCTCTTGTAATTTTGTCATTTGGTTCAAACAAGTAAGGTTTTGCTAGTGTATTCAATTGACTACGTAAGTAAATTACTAGTCTAGCAACATTAATTCTGTCTAAACTACTAGCTGTAAGCTGTCTTGTCTTCTGACCAAATGCAACTAGTCCTGCACCAGTAATAAATGTGATTGGATTAACGGCATTAGCATACAATGTGTCTCTTTGACCTTCATTTAGTGATGTTGCAACAAATTCACCTTCACTATTCAAATATCCTGTTGAACTTGCATTTGTAATACCACCACGTCTTGTACCTGCTGGTGCAAACCATGGAAACGATACTTGGTCGCTTAACGCTATAGTTCTCATCATCATATGACTTGGCGGAACAACAACATTATTACCAAAATTATCACTTGTAAATCCACTAGGATAATAAACTCCTAAATACGGATCAGTTGTAACAAGTCCATTGTCGTTATCTTCTACTGCATTATTAACATTAGTTGCCCAGTTATTAATGCTAGTTGCATCAGGTGTTAATCTAAACGGTGAGTCACCTAAAACAAATGCTGTTAGTCCTCTATCGTAGTTTAGAGATTTCATTTCACCAATAAGTTCTGGATAACCTGGTGTAGACATTAAGTTAAACAATCTTGATTCGTCATCTCTGATATCTTCATTGCTGTTTACTAGTGCTTGCAATGCCTGTACAACAACTTTACGCTGTGCCTTGCGTCCAAATGTACCTGAACCGTCTTCTTGGTTTCCTGATTCTGTAACCCAGCGATTTGCGTGGTACAGTTCCATTGATTCTCCGTCTCCAGAACCAAATCTTCCGTTTTTACCTGCTGTGTTAATATAATTTCTAACATATTTTTTAACATTAAATCCACTTCTACGTAAGTTCCATAGTAACATACCTTTTGGATATAATGCTGGATCTGGTGAATCAGGATCTACATAGTCACTTGCTAATAGGTCATCTATATCACCTGCCTGATTACTATTTGCTCCAGAAGTATTGTAACGTACATCCGCAAAAAGTATGCCATCCTCAGAAGTTTGATCTCCTGTGTCAACAATAAACCATCTGTTAGCAATAGGTACATCTGTTCTTGCACCGTTGAATTTGTAAATTTTTGGATAATTTTCTAAATCGCTAGTATCAATCCAAATATCACCGGTTACCAAAGCTGTTCCATCGCTTTGTAATGTAGGTGTACTAGCTGAAACAATAGGTCCTGCAGGGTCTGTTTGTAATGCATCATCTGCATTGTAATAAGGACTTGCAGTTGCACTTTGTCCGCTAGATCCATCATATAGATATCCTACAAATTCGCTACCATTGTGAACAAGTAAATCAACTTCATCTACAATACTATTGTACCATAATCTACCGTCTGCTGTTGTAGCTGTAACTTCGTTATTGCTTGCTGTGTAAGTTAACACTTTCCATAAACTTGCTTGCAGTTGTAATGGATTAGTTGAACTTGTAGTACCAGGCACATAACTTAAATTAGGTGTTCCTGAAGTTGCATCAACAAATGGTGTATATCCTGCTTCTGTTAGAACTCCATCTGTGTCTACAAAGCGCATTTCTCCACCTAGTGCATGACTGATAACAACTTTGTTTTGAGCGTTTACTGTTGCTGATACATTTTCTATATTTGCATCGTTGATTGCACTAGCTAAAATTCCTGCGTCACTGGTAGCACCTGTGTAGGTTCCAGTTACTGTCACTGCTGTGTTAAATGCTAGTTGGTTATTATCTGTGCTTTGTACTGTAAACGAACTAGTTCCACTGCTAATGCTTCCTGCAATAATTTTTGCACTTGTAATACTTACAGGAGCAACATCATTTCTACGCATAAGTTTAAATGTAGCAAGTGGTCTTGCATCTCCGGCAACGTTTGATTCAACGTATAGGTCACCTGTTAGTAAACTTGTTCCACCGTTTGCTCGATCTAATTCATAAAGTGCAGTTTGATTATTTGCATAAATTGGAGCATCTACAGACTCCCATAATTCTGTAGTATTATTCCATTCTTTTACTCTATAATTTGCGCCAAGATTTGGTGTAGTTGTTTTAATCCATATACTTCCTGTTGGTCTAGTATATGTATCTCCTGTTTTGTACTCAGGTATATTTGTGTGTTTGTCTATAGTAAGTGCTGGTGGATAGTATGTACCAGCTGTAATACCAAGCTCAGACAATCTTGTAGCATCGCCACCGATTAAAATATCGCCGCCTAAAGTTGAATCGTTTGACGCACTACCTGTACCATCACTGTAAATTTCTAATCTTCCGTCTACTGCTTCAGCTGTAACTCCAGTAATAAGCAATCCGTTTATAGTAGAAGCTACATCTGTAACTGTGTCTGAACTATTTACAGTAACACTTGTGCCGTTTATAGTAATAGCAGCTGTGCCTGCGAAACTAGGGTTACTTGCTGTTCCAGTTATAGTAGGCCAACTTTTTGTCCACGGGTCGCTTCCTACTAATACCCAAGTACCACTTGTGTTTCTATAAAATATTCTGTTCAATGTTGACGTAGCAACTACAGCATAATCACCAACTTTACCTACTGTAGATGCCGGAATAACACCAGAATAACCATTTGTGCTTAAAGATCCAGTATTACTTGTTTCTGTTGTGTCTGTAATAACATATGGCACTTTATTAGTAAAAACTTGTCCAGAGTTTAATATAGAAGCACCGTTCCATTCTTGTATACCCCATAATGTAGTGCTTGTATCTAACCAATATGTTCCGGCTGCTGGATTAGCAGCTGGTGCTGTTGCTGTTGCTGTAAGTTCTGCAAGATCAACTCCTGCTCTAACAACATAAGCTCTGTTAGCAATTCCAAGATATGAATATGCAGCTTGTAAACCGTATTCGTTTAGTTCTCCGCCGTGAATAGCGTTATTGTTTGAATCTGTTTTGAAAATTGGATCTCCAAAAGTATCTGCTAAATCTCTTTGAGAAGTCAATAAATATGGTGTTCCAATCTTTGCTGCTGTAGTTCCTGGTGCTACACCAGTTCCTGCCCCGTTTTGTTTATTTGCCGCTGTTGCAACAAAAATCATTGGTAGTGTACCTGGTTCAGCTGGGGTATAAAAACTTTCGTCTATTACGCTGACCTGTACGCCTGGTGATACTAATGCCATGTTGTTTCTCCTATCGTGGACATATTGTGTTTTATATATTTAGCAATTTGATATAAAAAAACTCCTGCAAACCACACGATAAAGGGGCGGTAAAGGTTAGCTAAATACTATATGCGACCATTATGTATATGCGGCATGCGTCCTGCAGCTATAAATTACAAAAAAGGTGAGAAAACTTTTTACAGAAAAAAATGTGAAGTATGCGCAAAATATGGTGGCACTGCACATGGTATACCAAAATGGAAGCAAGCGGGTTATGAAAAAAAATGTCAATGTGACAAATGTGGTTATACAAGTAAACACAATGAGCAATTCAATGTATTTCATATTGATGGTAGATTAGACAATACTAGATTTAATAATCTAAAAACAATATGTGCTAATTGTCAAAGAATACTTCAAAAACAAGGTGTTAAATGGAAGCAAGGTGATCTTGTACCTGATTTTTAAGTTCTATTAGTGTGCGATCATTTGCAATTACACGATCAAAATTTATGTAAGCCCATTTCCACTCAGAAGGATGTTGATCTGTTGGTTCTTGTCCGAGATCTTGATACATTCTAAACCACACGGGATCAGGTCCCCGTCTTACACGCCAAACCTCACCGCCAATGCTTTTAACCATGTTAGCTTCATTTTCAAAACGTACATCTGGAATGACCCAGTCTTTGTTTGGTTGGTCTAATATTTTTTGTTTCGTAAGACTTACCCAAATACCATCATAAAAGCCATTACGCATACAATCAGTGCCAAACATTTGAAGGACCAATCTAGGGGTAATGTGCTCATTTGTTTCTGTTGACCAGAATTTATCTGCTTGTTCTCGCCATTCTCTGCTTTCATCAGTGTCTCCTTCAAGCATTGCTCTATCCCAACCGAAAACTTCAGCAACACCATCTTTAAGTTTATCTGCAAAACTAATTTTGGTAAAATTGTGTTCGTCAACAAGAATATCTGCTACAGTTCCTTTGCCTGAACTAATCAATCCACAAATACCTATAATCATAAGAAATCCTTCAAATATTATATAGTATATACAAATTATGTCTGTTTGTCAAGTAGTTTTTGATATTCTTTTTCAAAACCTTCTTCGTGAAGATATGCTTCGTTATTATTCCACATGCGTTTGAAATAACCTGGCGCTGAATCTAATATAGTTTGTTCGCTTGCGCTAAAGTGTCCTTTAACCATCCAAAAAAGCCTATGGGCTTCTTTGTGGCTAAATTCCGCCATCAGCCTATTAAAAACCCGTAACCGGTTCCGCCGGCTACTGCTTTTGAAACTTCGTCCTCTAATTTTTCCATTTCAGCTGCTGCCTCATTTTTTAACGCATCTCCGTTAAGTTGTCCGCCACCTTGTGGACCTGCAATAGTTGCAAATTTACTTCGTGCTTCTCCTAGCATATATTTGCAAGTTGCGACTGTATAGTCTTTCAACCATTGTTTAGCCAAGTAATCATTCAATAGTTCACTATCTGGTCTATAGTTGTAGCAATATAACAATAAATCTTCTTTTGCTCTTGGTCTTTGTAATAGAGTAAGTTTTTTATTTGCAGTGTTCCATTTAAATTCAATAAAGGAACCAAACATTCTTCCAACTAATTCTTGGTACTGAGAAAAGAAATCATATGTTGCTAATCCACCCATATTAGAACTTGCTAATAGATACGTATTTGTATAAGCTAAATTAAAAGGCTCAAACAATGTGCCTCCATCACCACCTCCTGTGCGCGAACCAATGCTTCTTCTAAATAGTTTGCGTACTTCTATAACTTCGTTAGGTAATGTGTATTCATTTTGATCTATAATTGTTGGCATAAACATATATGATTCTTCAACTGAATTATCTGAACGCTGTCTAAATCTTGTTAGAGCTTTTGTTAGTGCAGTCTCATAATGAGCAGGATCTAATTCGACATCTACCATGCCGCCTCCCAGCATATTATAGACATAATCGAATACTTCTTGCTTCTGTGTTTGTAATGATGACATATAACTTCTCCAATAGTATTTATCGTTCGATAAATATGTATATGCCAAGACTATCTTTATATAAACCAGAAAAGGGTAAAGACTACGAATTCATAGACAAACGTATCTATGAAATGTTCACTGTAGGTGGTACAGATATTTTCATACACAAATATCTAGGACCAAAAAACCCAGACGAAGCAGACGCTACTGCTGATCAGCCTCGATACGATGCTGTAAAAGAAACCAACATTCAAGACATGCTGTTTATGGAAAACAGAGACAGAAAGTATGATCCAGATGTTTACACATTGAGAGGCATTTATAATGTTCAAGATATTGATTTTAATTTAAGTCAATTTGGATTATTCTTAAGTAATGATACTTTATTTTTGACTGTACATATAACTTCTAGTGTAAAAACTATTGGAAGAAAAATCATTTCAGGTGATGTGATAGAGCTTCCTCATTTGAAAGATGAATATGCTTTGAATGATTTAAGCCTTGCTCTCAAAAGGTTTTATGTAGTTGAAGATGTTAACAGAGCATCTGAAGGATTTTCGCCAACTTGGTATCCACATCTTTATAGATTAAAGTTAAAACAGATAGTAGATAGTCAAGAATACAAAGAAATACTTGATTTACCAGCTGACGCTGACGATCCAGGAGGTAATACATTAAGAGATTTACTTTCTACCTATGAAACAGAAATGCAAATTAATAATGCTGTAATCAAGCAAGCTGAGGCAGATGCTGCTAAATCTGGTTATGATACAAGTCATTTATTTACTGTACAAACAGATGATAATGGTAGAGTAGAACTTGTAACCACTGACACTAATGAATTAGATGCAAGCACAGCTAATGAACTTGCTGACAGAGTGATGCAAACTCCTGAAAGAACAGGTTATCAAGGATATCTTTTAGGGGACGGTATAGCTCCTAACGGAGAAGTATTTGGTCATGGTATAAGTTTTCCTACTGGTAGTGTAGAAGGCGATTTTTATTTAAGGACAGATTTTATGCCAAATAGATTATTTAGATATGACGGCAGACGTTGGGTTAAACAAGAAGACTCTGTGCGTCTTAATCTATCAAATACAGACACAAGAAGTAACCTTAAAGGTACATTTGTAAATAACACTAATACAGATGAAATTGCTGGTGAAACTGTTACAGAAAGACAAAGTTTAAGTAAAGCACTACGTCCAAAGGCAGATAATTAATGTTACATTTTTACGACGGACAAATTAGAAGATATATTACTCAAATAATAAGATTGATGAGTAATTTTAGTTACAAAGACGGTGACGACAAAACTGTTCAAGTTCCTGTTATGTATGGTGACCTAACAAGGCAAGTTGCAAATATCATAAGAGAAAATAGTGAAAATAAGATACCAAGTGCTCCTAGAATGGCTGTTTATATCACAGGATTAGAAATGGATTCTGCAAGATTATCAGATAGCAGCTATGTTAGTAAATTAAATTTAAGAGAACGAGCATATGATTCTGACAATAAAGAATATCTTAACACACAAGGAAAAAACTTTACTGTAGAGAGGCTTATGCCTACTCCTTACACACTAACCGTAAATGTTGATATTTGGAGTAGCAACACTGATCAAAAACTACAAATTATGGAGCAAATACTTATGCTCTTTAACCCAAGTTTAGAAATACAAACAACCGATAATTATGTAGACTGGACAAGTTTATCTGTTGTGAATCTTACACAAATAAATTTCAGTAACAGAAGTATTCCAGTAGGTACAGAAAGTGAAATAGATATTGGAACACTTACTTTTACAACACCTATATACATTTCTCCTCCTACTAAAGTCAAAAGACTTGGCGTCATCACAAGTGTTATAACAAGCATTTATGATGAAACTAAAGGTACAATAGAGTTGTCAAATTCACAACCAGAGCTTCAAGCGTATGGTGATACAACAGTGCCAGAAGCAGACATACAAACGTCAGTAACAATAACTCCAACAGGAGAAATACAAAAAAATTACGGTGATATGAAAACTATTAAAGGCGAAAATAAAGAAGGATTAGCAATAACCACCAGTTATAGAAACTACGACTTACTAGTTATGAATCAAAGCGTTAGGTTGATAGACAAAGGAATACTTAATAATGTTACATGGACAGAATATATAAAGGCATTTCCTGGTACCTTTGAAACCGGAATTAGTCAAATCAAATTGCGTCGAAAAGATACAACTGGAGAAATCACAGGAACTGCAGCTATTAATACCAACGACGAGTATGAATTAATCATTAATTGGGATGAAGATAGTTTACCTAGTGACACTGTAATAACAGGACCTAGTGGTGACAAAAACAAAATAGATTATATTATAGATCCTACTAAAACTAATCCTACCAATCTAAAAGTAGCAGGAACACGTATACTGTTATTAGATGAAGGTATAGGAGATACATCAAACGAAGATGGTGCTGATGCATGGAAAAACGCAGACGGAACCGACTTTGTTGCTAGTGCTAATGATATTGTTGAATGGAGCGGCTCAGCTTGGAGTGTAGTTTTTGATGCATCAACTTATACTACAACTGCGTATACTACAAACTTAAACACAGGTGTTCAGTATAAATGGACTGGCACCGAGTGGTTGCTGTCATTTGAAGGTGAATATCCACATACCACCTGGCGTTTAGTTTTTTAAGATAATTATTTTTATGAATAAGATTATTTGCAGTGGTGCTATTATTTACTCGCTGGCTACAAAAAGATTTTTATTTCTTCATCGAACACAAGGAAAAAATAACAATCTTTGGGGGCTAGTCGGCGGAACAAATGAAGAATCAGAAACACCTTGGGAAAGTCTCAAAAGAGAAATCCAAGAAGAAATTGGTGTGATTGACATCAAAAAGACTATTCCGCTTGAAACTTTTGTTTCCAATGATTCAAAATTTAGTTTTCATACATATCTGTGTGTTATACAAGATGAGTTTATACCAAAGTTAAACTTTGAACATAACGGTTATGCATGGGTAAGTTTTGGTAGTTGGCCAAAACCGTTGCATTTAGGATTAAGAAATACCTTGACAAACAAGACAAATATTGCTAAACTAGAAACTGTATTTAAACTTATAGATTTGATAGACTAATGGAAAACAAAAATATAGAACAAACACATTTTGGTTATGAATTATACTGGTCAAAAAATGATAATTATGGCTCGAAAATTATAGTTTTCACCAAACCGGAAAAAACAGATTTTGTATATCAAATAAAAACTGAAAAAACATGGTTTGTAAATGAAGGTGAATTTAGTGTTAGATGGATTGATACTACTGATGGAAAGGTATATCAACAGAAATTATCTACAGGACATGTTTTTGAAACAAAAGTAAATACTCCTTATTCTTTAAGTTGTGAATCACCAGCAGGAACAATCACAGAGAGTAACAATGGATATCACGAGGGAGATCATTATATTGCTATAAGTAGGAGTATTTTATGAAACTAACAGAGACTGATAGATATCAAAGTGATCTGAGACTTTATCGTACTCGTATACACAGTATGCAAGATGGAGAGAATAAAAAAGAATGTCTCAAGTTATTAAAAGATTTTGAAACAGAAGCTGCAAGTATTGATAGAGGTCATGATATAACATTGTATGGTAAAATATCTCCTGTAGATTTAAGACAAAATATAGAATTAATGACCAATATAAGACGTGATTTAGAATCTATTTTAAATAACACTTAATCTTTTAACAACAATTCCACCTACCATAGCTGAGTGACTTTGACACTGATATCTATATGTGCCGCTTATACTTTCAGGAATTCTCCAGTATAAAACTCCATCTTGTTGTCCTTGTGCTGAAGCTCCAGTGGTAACTGTTCCAGTAGGTGAAACATGAACTAATCCTGTATTATATGGACTAGCAGTTGGATCTTGTATTTCAAATGGATGTCCGCTTATCTCCGCAAGATTAAACGCTACTGTTGTTCCTCCAAGGACATATATGTTAGGGTTGTTGCCAGTGTAATGTGGTTCAAAAGTATATGCAGCAATACCATCGTTGTCTACTTGGAACATCACCATTGCTGGTTCGTATATTTCAGCAACGTTTAATCCTGCAGTGGTTACATCAGTCAATCCAGTAAATGCTGTTGCTCCTGTTGTTACAGTGCTTTGTATAGTCAAGGTATCAGTTAAATCATTAGTTGTTACACTTATACCACTACCTCCAACGATGTTAAGTGTGTCAGTGCTTGTATCAGCTGCGATAGTATTTTGGCCTGTGACTGCAATATTGCTAAATGCGTTCTGGTTTACATCGCCACCACCACCGCCTTCTGCAGGATCTGCCGGTACCCATGCACTGCCATTCCATGCTAAAACTTGATCATTACTAGGGGCTGCTGATGTTGTATCAACATCACTTAATGCATCAATGCTAATACTGTTTAGGT
>CENU01072568.1_pt1 | contig 13167 bp, 9 predicted proteins | sample 361331 | NCBI WGS metagenome assembly CENU01 (sample SAMEA2619766, study PRJEB7988) | marine metagenome | isolation source: saline water (ENVO:00002010), including
GAAATCTCTGGTGGCATGCCATATGGACTGCAGCTTTTGCTTGGCACGATGCCTTCCATTTTACATGACTCCGATCCACTAGAGGTCCTTGACCTTGAGGGATCTTTGTCAAAATTAAGAAAAAGGCTAGATGAGCCTAATCATTTAGAAAAACTAATTGAAAAGTTCTTTTTAAAAAACAAACATAGAGTTACATTCCAACTTATTCCAAATACTAATTATGATAAAGACAAGTTAATAAAGCTGGAGAAACTGCTTTCTGAGAAAATAGGTTCTTTATCAAATTTAGAGAAGGAGAGTATTCGGGACCTTACTGCACAACTAGAAATAAGACAGAATTCTAAGGATGATCCTAGTTTGCTTCCTTGTGTGACGGTTGCAGATATTGAAAAAGAAAGATTTTACACTAGTGGCTATAAGCACGAGGATGATAACAAAATTAAGTATTTTTACCATGCAGGAACAAACGGAATTGATTATACAACAAAGGTTTTTGCTATGGAACCAGCCAAATTGAATGATTTAAGATACAGCAATTTTTTCTCGGACGTTATAACTAATGTGGGAGTAGGTAAAAAAGATTATGAAAAAATTCAGAAAGAACAATCACTAAATACGGGCGGAATAGGATTAAGTTTTAATGTACTTCCTGACGGTTCAGATGATCGATTTTTTCTTAGCGCAGGCTTGCATGGTAGTTCACTTGGAGAAAATTTTCAAAAGCTTCAAAATCTGATGAACGAGACAATCCAAGAATTTCGCCTTGATGAAATAAAAAGACTAGAAGAATTGACTCAATTTGAAATCGCTGGAAAAGAGAAGTCAATTACTCAAAGTGGCCACATTCTAGCCATGAATAGTGCGTCTGCTCAAATTTCAAAATTTGGTGCTGTCTCAGAGTTTGTGGGAGGAGTTTCGTCTATTCACAATCTAAAGGCACTTAGAGATGCAAATGGAAAAATAAAAATTGATGAACTGCTTGGATCATTTGCAAAATTAAAGAAGTCAATTGATCCTGTGTCTAAGTTAGAAGTTGTTATTAGCGCAAATGATCTCGGTATTGGCAAACAGACGACAACTAAATCTGGGCTCGAAACTTTAAATGGTTTAAACAGCATAGACTTACAATCTGAAGAAGTCGCATGGATTACTGGATCAGATGTAAATTTTTGCGCACAAGCATTCCCCACGGTCGATTATGATCATCCTGATGCCCCGATACTTACAGTTTTAGGAGCCGTTTTAAGAAATGGATATCTGCATTCCGCAATAAGAGAAAAGGGTGGCGCCTATGGATCTGGTGCACAGCAGGACTCAGCATCTCGCTCTTTTAGGTTTTTTTCATACCGGGATCCAAACTGCAAAGAAACTTTTGACGCATTTAATGGCTCTATTGAATGGTCGTTAAAGTCTATAAACTCAGAAAAATTGGAAGAAGGAATATTAGGTGTTATTTCTTCAATTGATAAACCTGGCTCACCTGCCGGTGAGGCGAGAGCGGATTTCAATCAAAACATTAGGGGTGTAGATCAAGCTAAAAGAAAGCGTTTTAGAAGTCGAGTGATTGGTTGTTCAGTTGAAAGGCTAGTAGAAGTTTCACAAAAATATTTAACTGGTACGCCTAAAAGGGCTGTTATTTCTGGAAAGCAGTTCGAAAAGGAGATTAATACACTTGGGCTCTCTATTCATAGTGTCTAGATAGAGTTAAGGGATCTCTTCACTTAAAATGCTAGCCAGTGCTATAGAAGCAAGTCTTGCCTCTGGTGGATCTGCTCTGCTTGTGAGTAGAACAGGCACTTTGGCGCCAAGAACAATGCCAGCCGCACAACCACCAGCAAAGTATACAAGTGATTTATATAGAGTATTGCCTGATACAATTTCTGGCACGACAATACCATTCGATTGACCTGCAACAGGATCATTTTCCAACCCTTTTTTTAAGGCAGCTTCCCGACTAATTATAAGATCAAGAGCTAAAGGCCCAGAAAAAGAAGCATCTCGGATATTCTCTTTGGCCCATTCTTTTAAGTTTTGTGCTACTACTGTCGACTCCATATTCTCCATAACGAGCTCACTAGCAGATAAAAATGCAATCTTTGGGGTCTTTATGCCTAATAATTTTAAACTTTTAACCATTGTTTCAGTGACCGTTTTGAGGGTTTTTTCACTTGGTTTAATGTTGACAGCGGCATCTGAAACCATAATTCCAGTATTCATATCATCATTGGTAATGTAAAATTGATGAACAATTTTGTTTCTTGTTCTCAGATTATTTTTCTTTGCGATTACCGACCTCATGAAACTATCTGAATGCAAATCTCCTTTCATAAGTATATCTGCCTCTCCGTTAGCGCATAAAACGGCGCTAATGTCTCCTGCTTCTTCCTCTTCAGACGCATCTACTATTCTAAAATCAGAAATATCCCAACGTAAATCTTTTGCCTCTTTTTCTATTTTATCTTTGGGGCCAACAAAAATTGGTTCAACCAAATTCAAATCAAATGCTTGTTTTGCTCCTAAAATAGAAGATTTACTTTGACTGAATGCAATAACTACCTTTGCAACTTTTGCTCTTTTCTTTGCCATTGATATCAAGCTTTTGGGAGCAAATACTTTTGACTGATCTGATATAAAAGACGTTGGACTCAATTCCCAAATCCCATTAAATTAGAGGACTGCTTTCATGTCATCTTTTGAAATTCCAGCAATAGGAACAGGGGCTTTCATAGCATCTCTTCTGAAAGGTTCTCCAAGTTCTTGGTTTAACATCACTTCAATGAAGGTTGTTTTATTATTTTTCATTTGCTCGTTAATTGCATCCTTCAAAATAGCTGTTAATTCTTCCATAGAGTTAGCAGTTTTTCCTAGGAAACCACAAGCATCGGCCATTTTTGCGTAAGAAACCTTTGTGTCTAACTCAGTCCCTACAAAATTATCTTTAAACCAAAGAGTAGTATTCCTCTTTTCAGCTCCCCATTGATAGTTTCTAAAGATAATCATAGTTATTGCTGGCCATTCGGACCTACCAATCGATGTCATTTCATTCACTGAAATTCCAAACGCTCCATCGCCTGCAAATCCAATTACGGGAACACTTGGTACTCCTATTTTTGCACCAACGATTGAAGGCAAACCATAACCACAAGGGCCAAATAAACCTGGGGCAAGATATTTTCTTCCTTCTTCAAAAGTGGGATAGGCATTTCCAATAGCACAATTATTTCCAATGTCAGATGAAATTATTGCATCTTTCGGCAATGCTGTTTGAATCGCTCTCCATGCCATGCGAGGGGACATCTTTTCAGGTTCTCTCTTTCTAGCCCTCTGGTTCCAAGTTGTTCCTGGATCATCGTCTTCATGATCAAGAGAGCTCAGCTCTTGAGCCCATTTTGATTTTGTTTGAGCAATATAATCAGTGCGTTCTTTAATATTTTTATCCACTGATTGCTCTGGTATAAAATTAAGAAGTTTATTTACCGCCTTCTTGGCATCACCAACAATTCCAAGAGACACTTTTTTTGTTAGCCCTATACGATCACCATTTAAGTCTATTTGAATTATTTTTGCCTTTTCAGGCCAATAATCTATTCCATAACCAGGCAAAGTTGAAAAAGGGTTAAGTCGCGTACCAATAGCTAGAACAACGTCAGCTTTTTTTATTATTTCCATTGCAGCCTTTGATCCGTTGTATCCAAGAGGTCCGCAGTGAAAGGGATGTGATCCCGGAAACGCATCATTATGTTGGTAGCCGGTACATACTGGAGCATGTAGCTTTTCTGCTAATTGTATTGTGTCGTTTATGGCTCCACTTAATACCACTCCAGCGCCATTAAGAATAACAGGAAAATTTGAGTGCATTAAAAGATCAGCGGCTGTTTTAATTGTTTCTTCACCTCCATCGGGCAATTCAAATTCAATCAATTCTGGGATATCTATATCGACTTCCTTGTTCCAAAAATCTCTGGGAATATTTATCTGGGCTGGTGCAGACGCCTTTTTAGCCCTAGATATTACTCGATTAAGTGTCTCGGCAATCCTTTGAGGGTCTCTTACTTCTTCTTGATATGCTACCATATCCTTGAAAAGAGCCATTTGTTCTACTTCCTGAAAGCCTCCTTGACCTATGGTCTTATTAGCAGCCTGCGGTGTTACTAAAAGGAGAGGGGTGTGATTCCAATATGCGGTCTTTACTGGGGTAACGAAGTTTGTGATTCCTGGTCCATTTTGAGCTACCATCATCGACATTTCTCCTGTTGCTCTCGTGTAACCATCTGCCATCATCCCGGCGTTGCCTTCATGAGCAGCATCCCAGAATTGTATCCCAGCTGAAGGAAATAAATCAGAAATTGGCATCATTGCAGAACCAATAATGCCAAACGCATGAGCGATACCATGTTTTTGCAGTACTTTCACAAACGCTTCTTCAGTAGTCATTTTAGTCATATCGTCATCCTTTTTTTTTCGAATATAAAATTGATAAAAAATTTTTATTTTAATATTCTTATACGTACTCAGTTTATAGGAGAATTTAGTAAAGGTGCAAAGTTTAAAATCAGGCTCAGAAGTTATTCATTTTGATGATAGAGGCCCCAAGGAAGATTTCGCAATTGTTTTTCTAAATTCCTTAGGAACAGATTTTCGGGTATGGGATAAATTATTGGGTGTTTTAGGAGAACGTTTCAGGACTGTCAGGATCGATAAACGGGGTCATGGATTATCAACGAACTATAAAAACGATATTTCTATTGAAACCCTTGCAAAAGATGTGAGCGTCTTATTAGATAGTCTCAATCTTAAAAATATATGTGTGGTGGGGCTATCGATAGGAGGGTTGATCGCACTTGAGCTGATCAGGCAAAGGCCAAACATTTGTAATAAGTTGATCCTTTCTGATACAGCACCGAAAATTGGTTCAAAGGATATGTGGACTAATAGAATAAAGCTTGTCCAAGACGGGGGTATAGAAGCTATTTCCGATGATATCCTTGCACGATGGTTTTCTAGCTCTTTTTTGAAAAATAATGTTGACGAGTTGCAAATGTGGAGATCAATGCTCACAAGGACCACTCAGGCTGGTTATATCGGCTGTTGTGAAGCTATTTCACGATGCGATCTAACGGAACAGGCAAAGATAATTAATATACCTACATTAGTAATAGTTGGAGATGAGGATGGTTCAACACCTATTAATCTTGTAAAAGATGGAGCAAATTTAATTGACGGTAGTATTTTTAAAATTATTAAAAAGGCTGGTCACCTGCCATGTGTAGAGCAACCGAATGAAGTAGCCTCTATTTTTTTGCAGTTTTTAGAGAATAATACGTGAACTATTTAGCTAATCCCTTTTTTCCAGTCGGTATAAAGAAACCTTCCAAGATTAAAGATTTAAGTGAAGGGACCGATATTTTGCTAAAACTTTTAAATTTATGTCCAGAATATATGCCAACGGACTTATTTGATCAAAAAGCATTAGCAAAAAACCTAGGTTTAAACGCGGTACTAATAAAAGATGAAAGAAAAAGATTTAACTTAGGTAGTTTTAAAGCAACAGGGGCAATATATGCGATAGCAAAAATGGCTTACTCGCGTTTAGGGTCTGAAGAGCGAGTTTCATTAGAGAATTTAAAGAAAACATTGAGAGGCGTTACCTTTGTCACAGCTAGTGCTGGAAACCACGGTATTTCCATGTCAGTTGGAGCTAAATTATTCGGCGCAAAAGCTATTGTTTTTCTTTCAAAAAACGTACCTAACGCTTTTGCTGATAGGTTAAAAGCCATTGGAGCTACTGTAAAATTTAAGGGAAGTGACTATGAGGAGAGTATGATTGAAGCAGAAGGTTATGCTTGCAAAAAAAATTATGTATTACTTTCTGACTCAACTTGGGAGACTTGCCAATCCGGCATTGATGTTATGGAAGGGTACATGATTATAGGTGATGAGGTTCAAAAGCAACTACCATCGCAAAATTTGAATAACATAACCCATGTTTTTTTGCAGGCTGGGGTTGGCGGATTTGCTGCTGCTATTGCATTATCTCTTCGAAAGTTTTTAAATAAGGATAGCAAGATAATTATCGTTGAACCTGCTCAAGCAAGGACCTTGTTTATCTCTTTACAAAATGAAAAACCAAGTACTGCAAAAGGACAAGTCTCAATTATGGGGCGCTTAGATTGTAAAGAGCCATCATGGGCTGCATTTTACTCGCTTTCAAAGACCTCAAATTTTTTCATGCATTTAGAAGACGATTATGTAAATAAGAAGATAAATATTTTAAGTGAATTTGGAATATCAACTTCCCCTTCCGGAGGTGCTGGCATCGCAGCCTTGATACATGCAAAAGAAAATAAACTATTTGGAATAAATAAAGACTCGTCCCCCCTTGTCTTTTTAACAGAGGGCGCTCTTTGATGAGAGGTCAATTTAAAAATTGTTCGTCGAAGGGATAAGAGGTGAGATTTTCGAACCCACTTTCTGTCACTAGCAGTTGGTCTTCCAGTTTTATAGAAAAGTTACCGTTCACACGGCTTATGAGCGCCTCTACGCATAGTGTCATTCCTGGCTGAAGAACATAGTCAAAAGCACCTTCTTCATAGTCCTCAGGGTATGTAATAAGAGGAAACTCATCACACAACCCAACACCATGAAACCTGCAACTATATTGTTGTTTTTTATATATCTCTTCAAGTTGGTGTCCTTTAAAAGTTAAATCTCTAAAGTGAACTCCAGGAGCAACAAGTTCACTATTTTGCTGAATATGATCCAACGCTATATGGTAATCTTGTTTCATTTCGTTTGTTGGTTCTTGATCTCCTATCCACCATGTTCTGGAAATATCCGTACATATTGAATAACAACCAACTAAATCAGTATCAAAAGCCACTATTTCGTTATTTTGAATTACCCTAGAGCCGCATTCTTGAAACCATGGGTTTGTTTTATTACCTGATGAAAGCAGTCGAGTTTCAATCCACTCACCACCTCTTTTTATGTTTTCTGAATGAAGAATTGACCAAATATCGTTTTCCGTCATTCCGGGCTTAGTTTTATTTTCCATAATATGCATTGAGGTTTCACATGCCGAAATAGAGCATCTCATAGCCTTTATTTCCTCTGCAGACTTTATTGATCTAGCATGCTCCATAATTTTTTCCCCATTTTCGATTTTAAAGTCTTTATTTTCCAGACTCTTAAATCCATCGAGCATTATTTTATCTATTGCTAGTCTCTTAGAATGTTTTCCCTTTTTTTTGAAAGCTTGACCCACTTGATCAGAGAAGTTCTCTGCAGCAGATTTTACTTTGTCTCCTTTAGCAAAGTAAAACATAGATGCGCCAGTTCTAACTTCATCGATATATAGATAATTTGACTCTACATAGTGATTACTTTCTTGATAGTCCCAAAGTATACAATACCCATCATCAAAAACTAGACAGGATCTAAAAGGATTATGTGTATTCCATAATAGCATATTAGATGTACCAGTTGCATATCTGATGTTTAGAGGATCAAAAAGCAAAACGGCATCAACATTGTTTTCCTGTAGTTGCCTTATAACTCTTTCTTTTCTGTAAGAATTTATTATTGATATATCCGGCAATTCTAGTCCTTTAAGCTGCCATTCTTTCAAAGCCATATCTGTAGGTTCTGAAAAAACACTTATTTTTTCCGGAGATTTTCCAGGATTTATTTTTTTTTGGAAAGAAGTTGATTGCATTTAAGTATCCTTAAATAAAGTTTATGCTAGTATCTTTTTTATATCTTTGAAATACTTTTTACTTGAGTTAAGTGTTATATTTTCAATTGGGGATCTATTTTGAACAAAGTTGTGCTCTCGTCAGAAATTTCAGGATCAGTTTGGAAGATTAAATGCAACGTTGGAGATGTAATCGAAGAGGGTCAGGAGGTATTAATTATTGAGTCAATGAAAATGGAAATCCCCGTTATTTCAGATTTTTCTGGCACGGTTGTTTCTATTCTAGTTGATGAAGGTGAAATGATTAATGAGGATCAAAAGTTAGTAGAGTTACATAAAAAAGATTAATATAGAAGAAAGACGTGTCTGCAGAAATTAATTCAACTAAGAACTCTGAAAGGGTATCTAAAACAACATGTTATATGTGTGCATGTCGTTGCGGGATCGACGTTCATATAAAAGACAATGAAGTTGTTCATATTGAGGGCAATAGAGATCATCCAGTAAATAAAGGGGTATTGTGTGCAAAAGGTGCCTCTGGGATTTTTCAACATAAAGCAGCTTCAAGGCTAAAAAAGCCGTTACGTAGGGTAGGCGAGCGAGGAGAGGGAAAGTTTGAAGAAATTTCCTGGGACGAAGCTTTAGCGCTTGCAGTCAAGTGGTTATCTCCTATTCGTAAAAAATCGCCAGAGAAACTCGTGTTTTATACAGGTCGAGATCAGAGTCAGTCGTTTACCGGGTGGTGGGCACAAAAATTTGGCACACCTAATTACGCAGCTCATGGCGGATTCTGTTCCGTTAACATGGCGGCAGCAGGCATATATACTATTGGTGGTTCATTTTGGGAATTTGGTTCCCCCGATTGGGAAAAAACGAAGCTACTACTCCTTTTCGGTGTTGCAGAGGATCATGATAGCAATCCCATAAAAAGAGGGTTGGGAAAGTTAAAGGATAGAAGTGCAAAAATTGTAGCCATTAACCCAGTTAGAACTGGATATAATTCAATTGCAGATGAATGGGTCGGGATACGTCCAGGAACAGATGGTCTTTTAGTCCTTTCGCTCGTACACATACTACTTAAAAGAAAAAAAATTGATTTAGAGTATTTGCAAAGTTTTACAAATGCACCATTTTTAGTAAATATTAGTTCAACTGATATAAATAAGGGATTGTTTTTAAGAGATAAAAACGGGGTGCCTCTTGTTGTTGATCATTTTTCAGGTGAACTAAAGAGATTTTCAGATAAGGGCGTGAAACCATCTTTGACGAAGTCCCATTTCAATCAAACAGGTTCTTTTAAAACTGTATTTAGTTTGTTAACTGAAAAATATTTGGATGATGCTTATTCACCAAAATTGATTGCTCCACTGTGCGGATTAAAGGAAGAACAGATATTAAGCTTAGCTGAAGAGATAGCCTCAACTGCTTTTAATAAGGCAATACATATCGATCAGGATTGGGTAGACTTTAGGGGGGAAAAAAGATCTGGTTTTATCGGTAGACCTGTAAGTTTTCACGCTATGAGAGGTATTTCAGCACACTCCAATGGATTTCAGACTTGCCGAGCAATACATCTACTTCAAATTATAATCGGTAGTGTAGATGTACCTGGTGGATTTCGATTTAAGCCTCCATACCCGAAACCGTTTGGAGCTCACCCAAAACCACATTTTAAATTTAGTCCTGATAGCGAATTAGATGGGCCTCATCTTGGATATATAGGTGGGCCTGAAGATCTGGCTTATGATGAGAGTGGTAAGCCAGCTAGGATTGATAAAGGTTTCACCTGGGAAAACCCTATGTCTTCTCATGGATTGATGCATACCGTGATTGCTAACTGTCATGCTGGCGATCCTTATAAAATTGATACATTGTTCTTATATATGGCTAATATGGCATGGAACTCTTCGATGAATACGGAAGAGACTATGAAAAAGCTAACAGAAAAAGACGCAAAGACCGGCGAGTACAAAATTCCTAAGATAATATACTCAGATAGCTATTATTCAGAGACTGTTGCGTTTGCTGATCTAATTTTGCCGGATACCACCTATTTGGAAAGATATGATTGCATATCTTTATTGGATCGTCCTATAGGTGAGCCCGATCAAGTCAGTGATGCCATACGGTGGCCAGTAGTAAAGCCAGACAGAGATGTAAGAAGCTTCCAAGATGTTTTGTTGCAACTTGGAGCCTTGCTAGAATTACCAGGAATGGTAGACGATGATAAAAAGCCCTTATTTAAAGATTACTCCGACTACATGCAAAAGCATCAGAGACGACCAGGTATTGGGCCTCTGGCTGGCTATAGAGGAGATAATAATTTGGAAAGCGGTAGAGGGGACTCCAGTCCTAATCAAATCGAAAAATATGTAAAAAATGGAGGGTTTTGGAGTGAGAAAATTCCTGAGAATGCTCAATATTATAAACCCTGGAATGAGGCCTATCAAAAGTGGGCTGTGAAAAAGGGATTTTTTGATAAAGAAGAACCGTTTGTCTTTCAAATATATCTTGAACCATTAGCGAAACTGCAAAATCATCAAGGGTTACCAAGCAATTTAAAGCCTCAAAAGCATTTGCATGAAAGAATTCTAGAAAAAATGGATCCCTTGCCAATCTGGTGGCCTAACCATGATCAAGAAAAATTAGAGCAATATCCAATTCATGCAATTACGCAGAGGCCAGCAGCAATGTACCATAGTTGGGGTAGTCAGAATGTATGGTTGAGGCAAATACACGGTTCGAATAAGTTATTCCTGTCTGAAAGTTTATGGAAAGCAAACAAATTTGAAGTTGGAGATTGGGCAAGATTGACATCAGAAAATTCATCGATAGTAGTTCCGGTTGCGCTCATGAAGGGGCAAAACGAAAATACCGTATGGACATGGAATGCAATAGGTAAAAGGAGAGGATCTTGGGCTCTAGATGAAAATGTAGAGGAGGCTAATGAAGGTTTTATAATCAATCATCTCATTTCTGATCTTTTGCCGAAGAAAGAGAATGGTTATAGATATAGTAATTCTGATCCTATAACTGGACAGGCCGCATGGTATGATCTATTGGTTAAGATTGAAAAGGTCAAGAATCCTGGTAAAGTATCGCTTCCCCAGTTTCCTGTACTAAGCTCGCCTTTGGGTGTTGGGGTGGATAAAAAAAAATGAGCAAAAATTGACAAAGTTACCTAAATGCGAGGATAAGAAGCTTGGTCTTTTAATTGATCTAGACACTTGTGTTGGATGCCACGGGTGTGTTGTGAGTTGTAAGGAGTGGAACTCATCAGGTAGCGAGAAGCAGTTAAGTGATATTAACTCACATAAGAGGGACCCAATTGGCACCTTTCTAAATCGTGTTCATTCATATGAAAGAGAAAACACTAATACGAACGAAACAGAGACTTTTTATTTTCCAAGATCGTGCCTCCACTGTGAGGACGCACCTTGCGTAACCGTCTGTCCAACCGGGGCAAGCTATAAGAGAGAGGAAGATGGAATAGTTCTAGTGAATGAAGATGACTGTATGGGCTGTGGTCTTTGCGCTTGGGCATGCCCCTATGGTGCAAGAGAGTTAGACTTGGTAAGTGGTGTCATGAAAAAGTGCACCCTGTGTGTCGATAGGATTTATAATGAAGAGATTACGCCAGAGGATAGGGTGCCCGTATGTGTTAAGAGTTGTCCTACAGGCGCAAGAGCGTTTGGCGATTTCAATGACCCAAATTCTGATGTATCAAAAAAAGTAAAAGAAAGAGGTGGAGTTGATCTTATGCCTGAGATGCAAACGAAACCAGTCAACAAGTATTTGCTTCCCAGAATAAAGTCCAAAAATTCCCAGGTTTCTTTAAGCAAAGGAGCTGAAGAAGAGACTGATTCCACCGGGCTTCTTGGTTGGGTAGATAGGGCTCTAAGTAAGTTGTAATGCATCCCGCTCCATCTATTATCCTTTTTACTGTTCTTTCTGGTTTTGGCTTTGGGCTTTTATCAATCATAGGGCTTCTTCAATTTTTTAGTCAGATCAGTATTTTTGATCTTATTGCATTTTCTGTTTTAGGGATTATTTTTTCAACCGTTGGGTTGGTGTCTTCTTTTTTTCACCTTGCAAACAAAAAAAACGCAATAAAATCTTTATCGCAATGGCAAACCAGCTGGCTGAGTAGAGAGGCAATTTCTTCAATTTTCTGCTTATTACTCGTTTGTGGAAACATTGGGTGGGTTTTTTTGCAAAATATGTATATAAAGGAATTAGGTATAGTTTTGTTTTTTCTAGCCTTATTTACAATTTTTACCACTTCTATGATTTATGCACAGCTAAAGACCGTTCCATCTTGGAATAATATCTTGACGCCTTCGTTATTTATTTTTGCCGCTTTAGCGGGTGGGGCAATACTATTAACAAATAACGCTAGCTTAGTTATTTTGCTTGTATTCGGCACTCTTCAAATCTTGTTTTGGTATATTACTGACCAAGGTTTTAACGACAAGAAAACAAGTATCGGTACTGCTTTAGGCTTTGATGCTAATGAAGAAATTCGACCTTTTGATGCAGCGCATACTAATCGAAATTACTTGCTAAATGAGATGGTTTATAAAGTTGGTAGGAAACATTCCATAAAATTGAGATACATTTCATTCTTTATGGCCTTTGTTTTTCCGATGTCCCTAATCCTAATATTCCCTGGTGAGTTTGGTGTTAGTATCCTTGTGATTTTTTCGCATCTTATTGGAGTTTATTTTTCAAGATGGTTATTTTTTGCTGAGGCCAAACATTCTGTTAGTTTCTATTATGAGTGAAAACCTTTGGCCATGTTTGGTTTATAAGTTTTTTGGCCAAGATACTTTAAAACTTAAACAAAAAATTATTTTGATTATGATTTGCGCGTAACATATTAAAATTATTCAGACTAAAAAGTGGAAAGGTCGCTTAAGAGATGAAAAATGATCAAGAATATCTTTTATATTATAGAGAGAAATTTAATAAGGAGTTATTAGACTTCATAGCTATACCCTCGATCGCTGCTTTACCAGAGCATTCCAAGGACGTTCAAAGAGCAGCTTCGTGGTTAAAAGAGAAACTGTTTGACGTGGGGGTTGAGAATGTAGAGATCATGGAAACAGGAGGTCAACCAGCTGTTTATGGTGATTGGATGCATGCAGGAAATGGTAAGCCAACGGTACTGATATATGGGCATTTTGATGTGCAGCCCGTAGACCCGGTTGAATTATGGGATCATGATCCATTTACGCCAACGATAAAAGATGAAAAAATTTTTGCAAGAGGTGCCTCTGATGATAAAGGATCTATGTTTATACCTATCATTGTTTTTGAAGCCATTTACAAAAGTAGTGGGTCGTTTCCCTTTAATATAAAATTTCTCTTTGAAGGAGAGGAGGAAATTGCTTCACCAAAAATGCCAGAGTTTGTTTCAAATAATGCAGACAAACTTAAGTGCGATATGATTTTTTCTGCTGATGGAGGCCAGT
>CENU01415882.1_pt1 | contig 13165 bp, 10 predicted proteins | sample 361331 | NCBI WGS metagenome assembly CENU01 (sample SAMEA2619766, study PRJEB7988) | marine metagenome | isolation source: saline water (ENVO:00002010), including
ACATGAGAGAGAATTTTTAAATAGTCTAGAAAAAATTAATTATCACGCTGCCTCAACTTCACAAGAGATTTTGGAAATCTTTAATTATTAGAATGAATATAGCTAAATACTATCTGAGGGGTTCTATGACCTGAGATACTGACTACTTCTGGTATTCTTATGCCTCAAATGGCTATAAACCCAATAAACATTAACTATTCAGATCTACAAAGGTTAATTCTATTTTTTTATTATTCATAACTATGTATATTATCAATCTCTGATAAATTCATATCCCATGGATTTTTCGCAGTGCTATGTTGCATGTCATCCCACCAAATATTCTTTGTAGGGTATAAAATTTCCCAATCTATACTCCAGGGATCGTTAGTCATACTTTCAATTGATGATCCCACGTCAGAATGCGTATCTTTCCAACCAGGCAAAGTAATATTTGGGTTTAATCGGTATAAATCACGACTAACATATGAATGATATATTCCATATCTTATGCTTTGCCCGTATTTTTTAAAGTTTTTTGTTTTTAATTTATCTGGAACAAGGCCACTTTCCGAATAACCACAAAATGCCTTTTTCGGTGTGCCATCAATCCAAATTTGAGCCTTTTTCTTTTCATTTTTAAACCACTTAGTATGTTTATCAGCTAAGTTTGTATATAGGGTGACATTGACCCATCTATTTGCAATATCATTGTAATCCATAATTTTGCAATGTTGTTTTATTTGGTTAAATGAGAGTACTAAATTGCCATGCTCTAATTGTAAAACCCAAGTGGGGTCAGTAGCACCTTTAACTTTACTTTGAATTATAACCGTTTTGTATTCTAATTCTGTCGGCCATGTTTCATCAACATAAAAACTAAATTTGTACCAATGCTCGTTACCACGTTTCCAATCTCCAATTCTTTCAATCCTGCCTCTATCTCTTAAACAATCGTCCTGACGCGAAGCCTTAGAGTAACCGCATTGTCCATGTTTTAATGTAAATTTTTCAGAAAATTTTCCTTCAATTTTGAATTCGTAGTCTCTGGAATATGTGTTTTCTTTTGCGCTAGAGTCGTTGAACTCCACACCGATTATATTTTCAGCTCTGGCTACAATTGAGTAAAATAAAACAAAAATAAAAACTGCTAACATCTTCATCATACAAAAACAACATCACACCGCTAACTTCTTTGCAATCTTACTCTGATCGGCATGCGCATAGCGAAATAATGATCTTTGATTGAAATTGAATGTAATGAAGTTAAATATTCGACTGAACGAGTTTGTAATTAATTGCATCGTATAATGCTTGAAATGATGCGTCTACGATATTGGGGGATACGCCAATGGTAACCCATCGTTCATTAGTTTTTGTGTCTGATGACTCAACCAAAACCCTGGTTACAGCCCCTGTCCCACCATTCAATACTCTCACCTTATAATCAACGAGCTGCATATTCTTGAGGTATTTATTATATTTTCCAAGATCTCTTCGCATAGCGTTATCTAATGCATTCACAGGACCGTTACCCTCACCTGATGAGATGAATCGCTCACCGTCGACGAGAACTTTTACTGTTGCCTCTGAAACAGTTATGAGTTCTCCTTTTGCATTGATACGTCTTTCTACTAATGTCCTGAAACTTTCAACATTGAAAAATTCTTTTAAGTTACCAAATATTTCACGAGCCAATAGTTCAAAAGATGCCTGTGCACTCTCATAAGTATACCCTCTTGACTCCCTCTCTTTAACAATCTCCAACAATTCAGTAATTCTTTGATCATCTTTTGGTATGTTAATCCCCATTTTCTTCAATGCAGAAACAACATTCGATTTTCCACCCTGATCGGATATTAATAACTTTCTCTCATTACCAACATTTTCAGGTTCCACATGCTCATATGTTTTAGGATCTTTAATGATTGCAGATGCATGAATACCGGCTTTTGTTGCGAAGGCGCTTTCACCAACATATGGTGATTGTTTATCAGGTGCTCTATTTAGAATATCATCTATGATTAAGCTTGTTTTCCTAATATTTTTTAGAGCTTTATTCGTTACTGATATTTTAAAATTATTATTAAATCTCTCTTTTAGTAGAAGGGTTGGTATGATTGTGATTAGATCAGCATTACCACATCTCTCTCCAATACCGTTTAGCGTGCCTTGCACTTGACGCACACCGGATTGAATTGCTGCTAGACTATTGGCTACAGCATTTCCTGTATCATTATGAGCGTGAATGCCTAAGTTCTTACCAGGTATTAGATTGCATATTTCAGTGACAATTTCAGATACTTCATCTGGTAATGTTCCACCATTTGTATCACACAAAACAACCCATCTTGCTCCTGATTCATAAGCTGCCTTTACGGATTCTGTAGCGTATTCTCTGTTATTCTTGTAACCATCAAAAAAATGTTCACAATCAACCATGACTTCACCATGTGATTTAGAAGCAGCTTTTACTGACTCTTTAATTGATGAAATATTTTCTTCAAGTGTACAACCAAGCGCTTTTCTTACATGAAAGTCCCATGATTTTGCGACATAACAAATTGCGTCCGTTTTATATGATAATAACTCATTAAACCCAGGATCATTTGAGGCTGAACGACCGGGTCTTTTTGTCATTCCAAATGAAACAAATTTTGAATTTTTGAATTTTGGTGGTGAATTAAAAAAATCTGTATCTGTTGGATTAGCGCCAGGATATCCACCTTCAACATAATCTATACCCAAGTCATCAAGAATTTTTGATATTCTGTTTTTATCATCCACAGTGAAATCTACACCCGGCGTTTGGTTGCCATCTCTTAGCGTCGTATCAAATATATATATTTTTTCTTTACTCATTTATATATTCCCAGGTGGACTTATCTCCATCATCTTGAAGCTTTATTCCCATTAATTCAAGTTTATTCCTAATTTCATCGGATTTTTTATAATCCTTTGCCTTTCTTGCGGAATTCCTCTCTTCGATGAGTTTGTTTACTTCTGTTTCATCGATTGCATCTTTTTTACTATTTTGCTCTGATGCCATTGAATGGCTCAAATTTTTGATGTTAATTCCCAAAAAGTTTAATGCCCCAAAGAGTTTGTCGTATTCTTTATTTGAAAAATAAGCGTGCATCTTTGTAATTGCTTGAGGTGTATTTATATCATCCAAAAGGGTTTCATAAAATTCTGATGGTACCTCTTGAGCACGCAGATTATCTATGTTTGATACGGATACCCATTTCTTCAAAATGTTCTTGGATTCCTCCAAACTATTCTTTGTCCAATCTATTGGCTGCCTGTAGTGTGTTCTTAACATAGTAAATCTTAGGATTGCACCATGGTAAGTATCCAACATATCGTTCAACGAAACCACATTTCCGAGTGATTTCGACATCTTTTTCCCCTCGATATTTAATGTTCCATTATGGACAAAATATTTGGCCATATGTTCATTGGAATGATACGAACATGATTGAGCAACCTCATTTTCATGATGAGGGAATATCAGATCAATTCCCCCTCCATGAATATCAAATTCTTGCCCTAGATATTTTGATGACATTGCTGAGCACTCAATATGCCACCCTGGTCTGCCTTTTCCCCATGGACTATCCCAGTATGGCTCATTTGGCTGACTTGGTTTCCACAATACAAAATCAAGTGGGTTATTTTTATAGGTTGCAACTTCTATTCTTGCACCAGCTATTAAATCTTTCTGAGATTTATTGGATAAGCTCCCGTATTTGTCATATTTATTAATGTCAAATATTACATGTCCATCCACTACATAAGCTGATTTCTTATCAATGAGACCTTCTATGATCTCAATCATTTCAGATATATGTTCCGTTGCACGCGGTTCAATTGATGGTAACAAACATTCTAATTTACTTGCATAATCTTTGAATTTTTTTTCAATATCCGTTGTTAGCTTCTTAATTGCTATATTTGTTTCAATATCAGGGTATTTTTCTGATGCTATTTTGTTTATTTTGTCATCTACATCAGTAATATTACGAACGTAAGTTACATTCTCATTTCCATAGAAGTTTCTTAATATCCTGTAAATAAGATCAAATACTATTACTGGTCTTGCATTACCTATATGTGGTTCGTCATAAACGGTTGGACCACAAACATACATCCTGATTTTATTTACATCTAAAGGAATGAATTCATCTTTTTTTTTAGTTATGGAATTGTATAGGTATAAATTCATTCTGATTACCTTAAATTATTTACTGAGATCATATTTAGAATCTTCTCTAAAGTCCTATTAAAACTCGAGTAATCACCAGTGGCGCGTGTAAAGATTAATGCACCCTCTATAGAGATAATGATATCCTCCGATATAGCTACTGCACGCGTGTTATCAATACCTTCATCTTCAATGATTTTAATGAGAGAGTCCTTCCAATACATTGCGGCATTCTTAATTTGCGTATGAAAAATATCTTTTGTTGATCCAATAGCAAATACATCTATTAAACAAGACCTTTTGCCATTGTTATAAAATAAATTTATACCTTCTAGCATATTTTTTATTTTTGTTTGAAAGTTAAGATCGGTTGCAAGCGGCGCTAATACTAATTTAGTAAAATCTCTGCTAATTTTTTCATAAACTGCATTAGCCATTTCTTCTTTTCCACCTGGGAAATGATAATAAAGGCTAGCTCTACCGAGTCCTGTCTTTTGAGACAATATTGTCAGACTAGTCCCGTCGTAACCAAACTCACAGAATATATCGATGAGTTTATCTACTAAATCTCTATATGAAACAATTTTTACCAAACTATCACCTTTAGAACGATCGTTCGATTATAAATCAATTTTAATGAAAATCAAATATAATTATCTAATCTTTTTTGCACTTTACCCTTGCCAAGTAAGAGCATGAAAGTTGCTAGTTCTGGGCCTGAGGTCTCGCCTGTGAGTGCAATTCTTATTGGTAAGTATAATTCTTTACCTTTTAAACCGGTTTTTGCTGCTATTTTGCCTGTCCATTCTGACCATGTATTTTCATTCCAAGGATCTTCAGGTAATAACTCCTTTGCAGTTGTTATCACTTCTTTATTTACACTATCATTAGCATTAATTGGGTTATCTCCTACAATATCCCACCATTTTTTGGCTTCATGGATATTGTTAATATTTGTCCTTATAACATTCCAAAATTTTTCAGCATTTTCACCTGTTATTCCATCCTGTCCTAATCTATCACTAGCTCTTTCAAATGGTATATTCTGAATAATCTTTTTGTTCAGAACTTCGAGTTCTTCAATACTAAACCTTGCGGGGGAACGAGAGATTTTTGATAGGTCATAGTTCTTAACTAACTCATCGGTAGTTTGGAAGGCTTCTACAGCATCTGATGTACCAATACGCGCGCAGTAATTTATTAGAGTAATTGGTTCGATACCGCTTTCTCTAACTTCTTCAAGTGATAATGATCCTGATCTTTTTGACATACGCGATCCATCTTTTTGCACCATTAAACTGTGATGACCAAAATTTGGAATAGATGCATTGAGTGTTTTGAATAACTGTATTTGTGTTGCTGTGTTAGATACATGATCTTCACCTCTCAATATATGAGTGATTTCTAGATCAATATCATCAACAACACTTGGTAATGTATATAAGAACGTTCCATCTGCCCTTATTAAAACGGGATCTGAAAAAGATCCGCAATCAATTGTTTGGCGACCCCTAATCAAATCGTTCCATTCAACAACCTCACGATCGAGTTTAAATCTCCAATATGGATTTATGCTATTGGATTTATATTCATTTTTTTGCTCTTCAGTCAGGTTCAACGCACTCCTGTCATATATTGGAGGCTGACCACGAGATAAACTTAATTTTCTTGCACGGTTTAGCTCTTCATCAGTTTCAAAACAAGGGTAAAGCTTGCCCTGTTCAATTAGCTTGTTTGCAATATCTTGATATTTCTCGGTTTTTTCAGACTGTCTTTTAATATCAAAAATATCTATTTCCAGCCAATCAATATCGTTAAGAATAGATTGGTAATACCTTTCCTCTGATCTTTCAGTATCTGTATCATCGATTCTTAGTATTAGCTTTCCATCAATTGCCTTAGAATATATATAGTTCAAAATTAATGTTCTGGCATTTCCGATATGTAAATTACCAGTTGGACTTGGAGCGAATCTGAGTTTATTGACTGTCATAATATTTTTCTAACTTTTGTCTCGAAAATTGTTTGTAATTGGATATCTTCTGTCTTTTCCAAAATTCTTACTGGATATTTTTACCCCAGGCGGTGCCTGCCTCCTCTTGTATTCTGATATATATAAGAGATTTTGTATTTTAGTCACCCATTGTTTATCATGCCCTGATTTTATAATATCTTTTACAGATATCTCTTCTTCAATGAGTTTATACAAAATATCATCGAGAACATCATACTCAGGAAGAGAGTCTTGATCTGTTTGATTATCCCTTAATTCAGCTGTTGGAGCTTTCGTTATAATATTTTTTGGAATGACTTCATGATTTGGACCCAAACAAAATTCAGGTTTAGTATTATTACGCATCTCAGCAATTTTATATACTTCAGTTTTATATACATCTTTGATTGGGTTAAATGCACCAGACATATCACCGTATAACGTTGCATATCCCACTGCCATTTCTGATTTATTTCCTGTGGTTAATAGAAGTTTATTAAATTTGTTTGATAATGCCATCAATAAAACGGCTCTGATCCTAGATTGAATATTTTCTTCGGTGATATCTTTGTTTGTACCTTCGAAGAATGGGTTTAACTGATCTTGCGCAGCATCAACCATCTTCTCTATCGATATTTCATCTGGATTAATTCCAAGGTTCTGTGCACATTCAATGGCATCAGCTAAACTCTCTTTACTTGTATACTTTGATGGCAGCATTACACATTGCACATTCTCACCACCAAGGGCATCCACTGCGATACATGACACTATTGCTGAGTCAATACCACCTGATAACCCAATTAAAACCTCTTTAAATTTATTTTTTTGAACATAGTCTCTGAGTCCAATTACACAAGCCGAGTATATATCTTCTAATTCTTCAGTATCAGTTTGATGGACAATAGTTTTACATAACCATTTATCATTATCTTTAGTCCATAATGTACTTTGAATATTCGAGACAAAATTTGGCAACTTTACTGGCATACTGTAATCTGGGTTAATAACAAAAGAACCCCCATCAAAAACAAGCTCATCTTGTCCACCGATCTGGTTTACATAAATTAGCCCTAGACCACTCTCTACAACTCTTTGCATGGCCACATTTGTCCGCAGATCTTGTTTTTCACGATTATATGGTGATCCATTAAGTACAATTAGTAATTCTGCTCCTGTTTCAGCAAGGCACTCAACTACATCCTCGTGCCAAATATCTTCACATATGGCTACCCCAATTTTTAATCCACGAAAGTTTATGGGTCCAGGCAAGTTACCCTTATTAAATATTCTTTCTTCGTCAAATACATCATAATTAGGTAGATGGCATTTATGCTGAATTGAGATTATTTTCCCATTATCTATTAGCACCACTGAATTAAATATTTGATTTTTATCCCTTACTGGTAAACCAACTAAAATTGCTGGACCTGGTTTCTTTGTTTCTTCAACTAACAACTTTAGATATGTATCGATCTCATCTAGGAAAGAATGCCTAAGTACAAGGTCTTCTGGCGGGTAACCAGAGAGAAATAATTCTGAGAAAACTATCAGATCGGCATTTTCAATATTTCTACTATTTCTGGCTTCTAAAACAAGATTATAATTGTGCTTTATATTTCCTACAATTGGATTTTCTTGTACCAGAGCGATATTAATCTGATTATCTTTTATCATTTCTGCAATAAGCGGTTTATAATGTTGATCTTAATTCATCTGCAACAAGAAAGGCTAACTCAAGAGCCTGATCTGCATTTAATCTAGGATCACAATGAGTATGATACCGGCTCGAAAGATCTTCATCTCGTATGGAAATAGCCCCACCAACACATTCTGTAACATTTTTTCCAGTCATTTCAACATGTATACCACCTGGGAAAGTGCCTTTATCTTTATGGATTTTCATATAGCTTCTAACTTCATTCATTATGTATTCAAAAGGACGTGTTTTAAATCCAGAATCTGATTTAATTGTATTTCCGTGCATTGGATCACAAGACCAGAGAACATTCTTATTTTCTTTTGAAATTATATCAATAAAATCTGGCAGGTGCTTTTCTACATTCTCATATCCAAATCTGGCTATTAATGTTATACGTCCTGCCTCATTTTCTGGATTAAGAATATCTATTAGTCGTAATAGGTTCTCTGAAGTTAATGATGGTCCACACTTAATTCCAATAGGATTTTTTATTCCTCTACAATACTCGACATGAGCTTCATCAGGGTCCCTGGTTCTGTCACCAATCCATACCATATGACCTGAAGTTGCATACCAATCCCCAGTAATTGAGTCAACTCTTGTCATTGCTTCTTCATAACCAAGTAATAATGCTTCATGACTTGTATACAAATCTGTAGTTCTTAACTGAGGCACAGACTCTGGAGTAACTCCACATGCCCTCATAAAACCGAGAGACTTCGTTATATTCTCAGCTAAATATGAGTATTTCTCTCCGATAGGTGAATTATTCAAAAACTCTAATGTCCAACTATGCACCCTCTCAAGATCGGCATAACCACCTTGTGAAAAAGCTCTCAGCAAATTAACTGTTGCAGCGGATTGTCTATAAGATTTCAACAACCTTTCTGGATCAGGTTTTCTTTGATTTTCTTCGAATTCTATACCATTTATTATATCACCTCTATAACTTAGCAACTCTTCACCATTAATTACCTCTGTATCAGAGGACCTTGGTTTAGCAAATTGTCCAGCAATTCTTCCTACTTTAACAACTGGTAATGAAGTCGCAAAAATTAATACAACTGACATTTGGAGAAACAATCTAAATATATCTCTTATATTATCAGGATTATGCTCCACAAAGGACTCAGCACAATCACCACCTTGTAATAAAAAGGCCCGACCTTGACTGGCAAGTGCTAGCTTATCTTTTAAATCCCTTGCTTCACCAGCAAAAACTAACGGAGGGTATGTTGAAATTGTATTCTCAACATTTGAAAGATGATCCGTATCTTCATATTCTGGCACTTGTTTAATAGGTTTATTACGCCAGCTAGAAGGTGTCCAATTATGCATAAATTTCTCCAAAATTTAATTTATGGTAAATATATATAAGCCAATTTTTCATAATAAGATATTAATACAAGAAAATTTATTTAAAGGCTATAACTCTTTGGTAACCTTATTTCTCATTGTCATAATTTCTTCTGAGGTTGAGGGGTGCAATGGTATCGTATTATCTAAGTCCGTTTTACTTGCTTTTTTATTGATCAATGTTGACATAATCTGTGTTAATTCAGCAGAGTCATCTCCCATCATATGAAATCCAATAAGTACTTGAGTCTTGTGATCAATAATAAGCTTAATAAAGGTACGTTTATTTACATCTGATAAAGTATAATACAACGGCCGGAATGATGATGTATAAATGTCTATCTTTTTATATTTTTGCAATGCATCTTGTTCAGATAAACCAATAGTTCCAATTTCAGGGTTTGAAAAAATAGCTGTTGGTATATTTTCAATGATGAACTTATCGGTATCTTTCTCAAATTGTTCTCTTGCAAAAATCATAGCTTCTCTGATTGCAACAGGTGTTAGATGATGATTATTTGCAACATCACCAATTGCATATATATTTGAAATGGATGTTTGGAATTGGCTATCAACTTTTACTCTTCCATTCGCATCTGTTTCTATTTCAATCTTATCACCTAAAAATGAGAGATCAGAATTCCTTCCTGTTGCAAATAGCACTAGATCAGTAGAAATAGTTGAACCATCATTTAGGGTTGCGGTGTACTTACCATCATGAAGATCTAATTTTGTGATATCAGTATTTAATCTCACTTTGCATTTGTCAGACTGAATTTGCTCATAAATATTATTACTTATATCAACATCAAAATTTTTAAGAAGTCTATCACCTCTATATATAAGTTCACACATAGTTCCGAAACCTGATATAATAGAAGCAAACTCAAGAGCTATATACCCCCCACCTACAATCACAACATTTTCTGGCAGTTTATCCAATTCAAAAAAATCATCTGATGATATTCCATATTCAATTCCCGTGATATTTGGGAAATTTGGCTTTGCACCAGTTGCTATTAATATTTTCTTACATTTGAATTGATCACCATTTGATAATTCAACAGTATCCCTATCAATAATTTTTGCCTCGGACTCAATTACATTTGCTCCAGATTTTTCAAGGTTTGTTTTGTAAATATTACTTAGTCTTTGAATTTCCTTATTCTTATTTTCTATTAATCTATTCCATGAAAACCTTGGTTCATCAAAGCTCCAACCATAACTTTGAGCTATAATATTATGTTTACTGAATTTTGAACTATAGCTCAGTAATTTTTTAGGTATGCAACCTCTGATAACACATGTGCCACCAATTCGATATTTTTCTGCAATGACAACATTCGCACCGCTTTGAGCTGCTAACCGAGCTGCCCTTACTCCGCCTGAGCCTGCGCCAATAACAAATAAATCACATTCTTTAATAGAACTTTTCATAATAAAACCAATAACCAACTAATTATTTGAATAATACTTCCGATGCCTTTTCCTTCTCGCCTAATATCATTGAACTAGCCAAATTGATAAATAATCCACTAGTAATGACACCTGGAACACTCTCAATTTTAGTTTTAATCTCATTAAGAGAATGGAGCTCAGCACAATAACAATCAACTACGAGGTTACCCCCATCTGTATTGAAATGTGATCCATTATCATTCATTCTAATTTTAATTTCCGGATACAAATCATATTCTGAGAAAATATTCTTCAATAATGTGATTGTTGATTTTGGTCCAAATTTAACAATTTCCACTGGTAATGGAAATTTTCCTAACTTATCGACATATTTTGTTTCATCTACAATGATAATATAATTTTTAGAAATAGATGCTATCATTTTTTCACGCAAAAGTGCTCCACCTCCACCTTTGATCATATTGCCATTATAGTCAATTTCATCAGCTCCATCTATGGTGAGATCTAAATAATTGAAGTTATCGATTTCTTCGATATGAATTGAATTATTTTTTGCCAATAACTCAGTTTGAGTAGATGTACATGCAAACCTGCATTTGTCCTTTAGCACAGGATTATCCCCCAATAACTTTATTAACTCGTTTGCAGTTGATCCAGTCCCTAGTCCAATGTTCATCCCTGAAGTGATTTTTGTGATAGCAAGTTTTGCTGCATTTATTTTTTTTTGTTGTGTAACCATCAGAAATTTATTGGACCATATAAAACATTCATATATTAATATTTTTAACACATATATTTGCAAAAGTAATAAAAATGATAAAGCGAACACGCCAAAAAATGGTTGTATTTGACCTTGATGGAACACTGATAGATACAGCGCCAGATCTTATCGCATCCGCAAGAGAGGTAATTAGTGAAATTATCGATGTCGAAATTGACTCAGAAACTTCAAGAAGATTTATTGGTAAAGGTGGTGAATATTTCATAAAAAAAAATCTTGAATTTAATAACATAAACCTTGATCAATCTAAAATTGAAAAACTAATTTCTCAGTTTCTACTTATTTACGAAAAGAATATATCCAATAAAAGTTCGTTGTACCCGAATGCCATTAGGACTCTTAACTGGCTTAAAGACAATGGCTATATTCTGAATATTTGCACTAATAAACCTGAAAAGTTAGCAAAAATAATCCTAGAAGATTTTAGTATCATTAGCTATTTCGATGAAATAATAGGGGGAGATACGCTTGCTCAAAATAAACCTAATCCACTTCCTCTTTTGACTATAATGCAAAACCATAACATTAAACCACTTAATACAATTATGGTAGGTGATACTACCACGGATATCTTAACAGCAAAAAATTGTAATGTTAGATCTGTTTGTGTAGACTTTGGTTACTTTGACGGTAAAATTCCTGGCGTTGAAGCGGATTTCTTGATATCCGATCTTTTTGAAATAAGAGAAATATTACTCCAAAACTACTAATTTTTTAGACAAATTTTGAAAATATTCTTGCCCACGTTCTAATTCCACCTACATAAGAAGATAAATTATATTTTTCATTTGGGCTATGTATTCGATCGTCATCAAGTGCAAAACCAACTAATACTGTATCCATATTCAATTGAGTTTTAAATACTTCTACAACTGGAATTGAGCCACCGCCGCCTGTATATACAGGAGCTTTCCCCCACTCCTCTTTAATCGCTTCTGAAGAAACTGAAAAGAATTCACTATCAGTATCAAATTCTATAGCTTTACAATAGTCAGACCCTTTAAAATTAACTTTTATTCCTTCTGGAACATTAGATTTTATAAATGAGTGTATATTATCTAATATTTTCTTTGGATCTTGTTTGCCAACAAGCCGACAAGTAATTTTTGCACTTGCACTTGAAGGTATTACAGTTTTAGTGCCTTCATCAGTGTATCCGCCATAAATTCCATTGATCTCAAAAGTTGGACGAGACCAAGTTTTTTCAAAAATAGTTCTATCATTTTCTCCTGATGAAGTAATTTGTCCAATTTTATTTAAATAATCAGTTTGATTAAATTCAAGTTGAGACCAACTTGTTTTTACATTCTCTTGAACCTCACTCACGCCATCATAGAATCCAGGAATCATGATCTTTCCATCTGTGCTATAAATTTTTGAAATTATTTCACTCAATAATCTTATTGGATTCCAAGCAACACCCCCATATTCACCAGAATGAAGATCCCTATTTGGACCAATAATTTCAACCTCTTCAGATAGAAGTCCTCTGAGACTTCTTGTAATAGCAGGAGTGTTCTTATTCCACATGCCTGTGTCACAAACATAGGCAATATCTGCTGATAGCTTATCCTCATAATCTTTCAGGAAAATTGGTAAAGTTTTCGAGCCACATTCCTCTTCACCTTCTAAAATAATTTTAAGTGAGAAAGGTAGTTCGCCATAATTTTTAAAAAAATATTTGAGTGCAATTAAGAATGTCAGGAGTTGACCTTTATCATCACTAGCACC
>CENU01205016.1_pt1 | contig 13158 bp, 12 predicted proteins | sample 361331 | NCBI WGS metagenome assembly CENU01 (sample SAMEA2619766, study PRJEB7988) | marine metagenome | isolation source: saline water (ENVO:00002010), including
TACTAATAGCTCAATTGGCTTGATTTATGCACTGAAAAAAATTTTGTATGTAAAAGATATGATAGTAGATATTAAAGCAAATCCTAAAATTTTTCCTAAGAACGAAGTTACAATTATTTACGATGATGGTTGTCCCGTATGTTCATATTATGTCAGCTTCAGCACTATTAAAGAAAAATATGGTAAATTAAATTTATTAAAGGCTAGATCAAACGAGGAAGTTTTGAAATATGTAAAATCTCTAAACCTCGATATCAACGAAGGCATGATAGTTTACTTTGAAGATAAGCTTTATTATGGGCATGATGCAATTAATATTATTTCAATTCTTGGAAACAAAAAAACAATAAAGAACAGGTTAGCAATAAGTATTTTTAAGCATAAAATAATAAGTAAAGCATTTTATCCAATATTAAAAATTGGAAGGAGAATACTTTTGATTATATTAGGTAAAAAATTAATTTGATTTAAAAAAATGATTAATAAATCAATATTTTTTTTATCTTTTGTATTGATAATTTTTTATATTTTGAATGGGTTGCCCTACAAAGAAACTTCCTCAGATTATTCTTTGTTTTTGTCAGTTTTTAGAATTTTATATTTTATAATTTTTATAATTTTTTCTTATAAATTAAAGGATCTTGCACAGATACAATATGGAAACAATTATAATGAATTGAAAAAGATATGTAATTACTTAATTTTATTTTCTGTTTTAATTATTTTTGGTTTTTTAACTAAAGTTTTTATTATATTACACTTCATTTTTTATCTATATCTATTTAGAAAAAAAAGAGCAGTATTTTACGGAATAGAACAATCATATCATCAGATTTGTGGAATATTTTTCATATTTTCGAATACCAATTTACATTTTTCAATTGACAAATTATTAGGTATCAATAATTTTATTATATTTAATGATAGTAATTCTTTAAATTTTTTAATTTTATCTATTTCTGTTTGTTTAATATCAGGATTTTGTGAAAAACTTAAAAGCAAAGCATGGAGATCAGGTGAAGCACTAAATATATTTTTAAACACACCGCATGTAAAAAAAAAAGAACACGGAAATTTGTTTAAAAAATTTATATCAATAAAATTTGTTTGCTTTTTAGCTTTAGCTAATCAATTAATCTTATTTACACTTTTTTTTCAAGATTTAAGAATTTTTTTTTTTATTGGTGAATTACTTTTTAGTTTGAGTATAATTATACTTGGTCCATTTCATTTTATTGGTGAGACATTTGTATTGATCTTTTCTTTTTTAATAATAAACGAACTAAGTTATTCTAATAATTTGAACTTTTTTTCAAATTTTGATTTCTTAATAAATTTTAATCAAATAAGTTATGATAAATTAATACTTAGCTTATTGTTAATTAATAGTTTTACTGCCTGTTTTTATAGATTACCTACATTTTTAGACAATTTAAATCGTTACTCCCTTGGATTGAGCCCTTTTTCAGTTTACACAGAAAACCACTTATATGGTATTAGGGTTTTTAAAATTTCTGGCTTAAAAAACAAAAAAATTGTTCATAAAAATTTATATGAGTTTTATAATGAAGACGGGAATGTGGGTAATAAACGACTTTGGATGCCCACCATAATATATGGTCTAACTTATAGAATTACAGATATTTGTGAGAGAAAATTAAAAAAAATTAATGTAAGTAATGATAAACAAATTGTTATCAATGCATTTCAAAACGTTTTAAGTTTAAGTAATAGTAAAATTGGTGAAATAGATACATTAAAATTATATGTTAAAACAATTAATCCAAATTTAAAAATTAAAACAGAAAATTGGATAGACAAAAAATGGTATGAAATTGCTGAATACAATTTAAATATAAAAAAATTAAAGTGGACTAGAAATCCAAGTAAATCTTTATCTTTTTCAAGAAAACTATTTCGATAAGTTTATTTTTTAATTTTATTGATAAATTTCAAGATATTAGATAGTTTAAAGTCTCTTTCTTTGTTTGTATATTCTCTTAATTTTAAATATTTTTTTTTTTCTAAAAAGGACATAAATTCCATTAATTCAAGTGAGTCTAAGATCAATTCTTTAACCAAATCATCTTTTAAACTTATCCTTTTTTTTTTCAAATGTTTAAATTTTTTTTTTAAAATATTTATTAAATCAATCTCATTCATTTTAAAACTCTAGGCAAATAGTTCAAATTTTTTAAATAATATTCATTTAAAAGAACTATACTATAATTACCATGTATACCTTTTTTTATAAATAATTTATTTTCTTTCTTGAGTTTTTTTAATATTTCTTTTTGTTTTAAATCTTTTTTTTTCTCATTGAGACGCCTTACAAACATTTTTTCATAGACATCCTTGCCAGTATCTAAATTTTTTCCTTTAAATATTTTCCAAAACCTATATGGAACTTTTAGTTTTTCCTCACAACTATGGATGGTAACCCATGTAAACGACAATAAGTCAGTATTCACACCTACACCTAATGTATCCTTATTATTAGAAAGATACCCAATTACTGAGTCATTACCCCAAGCAGTAGATTGTTTCAAGTCAAGAATTTGCTTTGAGTTAGGACCCAATACCGCATAATTGTACATCGGTTTTCGGGTTCTTTTAAATTTAAATTTTTGCAAAATATATTTGATCATTGATCCCGTTGTTATAAATTTTTCTGCTCGCCCCGTAAATTTTAATTTTGGAAAATTTAAATTATATGTTGGTAAAATTATTGTGTTTTCGTTTTTTATTAACACTTTTATAATTTTTTCAAATTCTTTGATAGTAAAACTAAATTTTTTTTTGTCAGAAATTAAATTTATTAAATCAGAAAAAATTATTATATTTTTTTGTTTTATTTTTTTTATGTATTTAAACATTATAGTTTTTCAATTTTAACCTATCGATTTTTCCATTTTTATTGAAGGGTATTTTTTTTATATAAATAATCTTATTAGGCACCATATAATTTGAAAGATTATTTTTTAAAAACTTTAAAAATTCTTCCTTACTTTCAGATTTTTCATTGTTATAGATTAAAGTAAGCTTATTTTTTTTCAAAAAACAAAAAGTAAATAAATTATTTTTAAATTTTCTAGCAATATTTTCTACCTCATTTAAATCCACTCTATGACCTTTAATCTTCACCTGACTGTCATTACGACCACTTACAAATACTAGGTTATGGTATTTAAAACCGATATCTCCAGTATTATATTTGTTAATTTTTTTATCCGATAAAAATTTTTTTTTTGTTTCCTCGTTATTATTTAAATATCCCTTTGCAACCACATTTCCTTCAATAATTAATTCATTTAAATCATTAAAACTATAATTAATTCCTTTGAACGGCTTACCTATTGGAACTTTGCCAAGTTTTTTTATGATTTTAATATCACCCAAGTTTAATTTATAAAAGAAAGCCCAAGGTGATAATTCTGTAGCACCATAACAATTGTAAATTGAATTTATTTTTGTTTTTTTAAGAAGAATATTGAGAATTTTATAGGGGAAATTTTCACCGCAAAGTATTAAATTATCCAAATTTAATTTTGATATTTTTTCCTTATTAAATAAGATAAAAGACGGAACCGTAATTAGATTATCAATTTTATTTTCTAGAAAATAGTCTATAGGGCTCAGTTTATCGCCTAAAGACATAAGCGGAGAAAATGTTCCTCTTAGAATAACAGCTGGGAAAATCACAACTAAACTCATTACAAATCCAGTGTCGTGACAGTCTGCAAATATCTGTTTGTTTTTATAACCCAAATTTTTTATCTGGTATTTTGCACATGAAATTACATTCTGGTATGTTAACTCTACTCCTTTAGGTTTTCCTGAAGATCCAGAAGTAAAAAAAATGCACGAAATATCTTCTTTATCAATATTTTTGAAATTTGAAAATTTATTGCTAGGTTTTAATTTTGATAAATAAGACAATTTGTAAATTTTAATTTTTTTTAATTTGAAAATTTTTTTATTATTAAAGCTATTATCATAAACACCTATTTTAATTTTTGAAAATTTTATTATCTCACTTACCTTTTTTGTAGGTAGACTAGGTGAAATTTGTACCCATGTATTTCCTGAAAGGAATATGCCCAAAACAACAATGTAATAATCAATAGATTTATCAGAAAACACAGCAATTTTTTCTTTTTTATGTTTTTTAAAAAAGGTATTAAAACTTGATAACCTTTTATATGCCTTTTTATACGTAAATTTCGTATCATTATTAGCAAAAAATAGATTATTAGATGTTTTAAAATTAACTAAAATTTGATTTAGAAATGATCTAATCATTAATTAAGTTCTTATATCTTTTATATAATATGGACTTTGCTTTTTTAATATCTCGTATTTTCTTTTTAAAAACTTAATAATTTGAGATCTTGTTTCATATTTTATCTTTTCGATATTTTTGACTATTTGAATTTCTGCGGCTGTGCCAGTCATAAAAACGCTGTCAGCATTAATTATGTGTTTTAATTTATAATCATTAATTTTTATTTTGATTTTATTTTTTAAACATAGTTCTATAATACACCTTCTTGTAACCCCATCTAAAATAGAATGTTTTTTTGGGGTATAAACTATATTATTTTTTATCCAAAATATATTACATGCACTCGTTTCAGCTACATTTTTTTTTAGATCTAACATTAAACAATCGTCAAACTTGGTTTTTTCGATTTTAGACCTTTCCAAAACTGATACTTGGTAAGAGCCTGATGATTTTGCTTGTGTTGGATAAATATTCTCGTTGAGTTTTGGATATTTAGAAATATTTAGTGACAAAGATCTTTTATTAAAAAGCTTCCCCCATTTCCATGATGCAATCGCAATTATAGATTTACAATTTTTAGTTTCAGGAGACATGGAATGACTAGATCTAAAAATTAAAGGTCTTATATATCCATTATCAATTTTGTTTAATTTAATCAACTTATTACATATTGCTATTATCTTTTTTTTTGGGAAACTTACGTTTAATCGCATTAAGTCGGCAGATAGAAAAAGTCTGTCAATATGCTCACCTAAAAATAACGATTTATTATTATAAACTCCAATACCTTCAAATACAGAACTGGCAAAATGCAGTGAGTGATTTAAAACATGAACTTTAGCTTTTTTAGAGTCAATAAATTTGTTTTGGAAGAAAATCTTCCCGTTTAATTTTGAAAAATCCATTAAGAATTTCTTTTATTTAGTCCCTTTTTGTAAGAAACAAAAAAAACTAGTGAGCCCCTTTTACCTGCTTTAACTTTAGTAACTTCGTGAGGGTATAAACAATTACTAATTATCAAACTTCCTTTACTTGGAGCATAATCATAAAATTTTTTACTTTTTTTTTGATAAACTCTATAAATACCACCTTTAAATTTGGAACCAAGTTGTATTACACATGCAGCTAAATAATCCGGATTACTATCAACATCTAAATGATACCCGACAAAACAATTCTTTCCAATTTCATTAAACTGAACCCTTCTTAAGTGAATGTTTTTTTTTGTCTTAAGTATTTTTTTTATAAAATTTACTAACTTTTTCTTTTTAAGAATTGAAATTACTTTTTTAGAATATTTATTTTTAACTATTACAGGTTTTTTTACATCCGTAATAAATCTTCCAACTAACAAATGATTTTTCTCTCCCGCATCACCAATTTCTATAAATTCTTTTTCTACATTCGTACAATAGTTTTTAAGTTTCGAAAAATCCTCATCAGAAAGAGGGTTAGTAGAACTTGAAAAAGGAACCATAATCGTACCTTTTTTTTCATAATTTTTTACTAAGTTTGAATAATTTTCTTTTTGCATGTCAAATAATTACCACCAAATAGTAAAAATTCAAATCCAAAATAAATAAATACATTTCTAAACGTATTTTGGTTTGCCATAAAGAACAGGAATATTAGCATTTATATTATAAAATATTCCCATTTTTGGGTGATCTAAACCAAAAACGACTGGGTTTTTGATTTTCTCAGAAAATAAATCACCCATTGAAGTGTATTCTGCTCCCTGTTTAATTAAAAGATCCATATAATTATTTTTGCTTAAGTGAGGATACCAAGATTTATATAAATCCATTCTGGATGATAAAATATCTAACAAAATTATTTTAAAATTACTGTCCAAATTTAACTTAGCTTTAATTATCTTTTCATTCTTTTTACACAAAGAGTTCCATTTTTTTTTACTAGCTAACTCATTAACAAGTAATCCTGCAAAACTTATTTCTTTAACTGATTTTTTCATTAATTTTGAGCTTTGTTCCAATTTATTTATGAATTCTTTTTCAGGAGAGCCTACTCTTTTACAAATCTCTTTTGAGTAAGCTTCAAAATCTCCATAATAAGCTAAATGCTCAAAAGATATATTGAAATCATTTAGTACCTTATGTATATCATTTATTATTTTAATTAATCTTTTTCCAATAAGGCCTAAGCCAGAATTCAATTTATTAAAGGTGTATTTGTATAAACCAAGGCCCACATAAACATGCTCGTAATCTGGACACAAAGGAGTAATTATTGAAATTTTACCTTTTAAAATCTTATTGATAAATGATACTTTTTGATAAGAGGAAATATTATCAAAATCCCCAGATATTTGGAGTTTTTTAAAAAAATCTTCATATTGAATTAACTTTTTAATTTGATCATCATAAATTAATAAAGTTAACAAAGATGGAAGATGACCCATTACATTTGCAAAATCAGAATAAATAACATTAAATTTTTTTTCTTTTTTTTTTTGAGATCTTTTTACTATGTTTATTTTTTTTTTATATTTTTGCTTAACAATTTCCCAAAATATTTCATATTTATAGTTTAAATTGTTACTTAATTTTTTTTTTTTATTGTAACTACTTATCAACTTCAAAATTTTTGATTTAATATGTAGTATTCCTAATTTCTTATAATTAATTTTTTTACCCTCTATAACTGATTTTAAGACTATTTTTGAAACCTCAGAATTGATAAACCCGTTGTTATACTGATACATTTTTTGAAAATATTTCTAAAGATCTGTCAAAATTATCATTACCAGTTTGGGGCACGGTTACGTAAACTATCGAGGACAATTTTTTGTATTTGCTCTCTATTTTTTTTGAAATTTGATCAGGATTTCCATATATAACAGTACTTTTAGCAGCGTCCAAGGGACTATCTATATTTTTCCCAAAACACCCATGTTTGTTGAATTTTTTTAATTTTTTAAAAAGTATACTTACAACTTCCATAAATGGTGAGTTGTTTGAGAAAACTAATTCCTCACCCCCATCTTTTTTTTTGTTCGCAAATATTAGCTTACTTAATTTAATTTTCTTATATGCTTTTTCTTCCGGTAGATTTGAATTTTCCAAGTAGCTAGATATGTGATTTTCTATAATTTCTTCCGAGCAAAAATTTGAAATAACTATCGACCACTCGTTTTTTGCACATAATTTTACATTATAAGAATTTTCGTTTAAGGCTGGCATGACAATTTCTAGATTATTTCTATCTTTGTAAAGACCGTTGAAGAAACCTAAGCCTAAATCTTCATTTCCAAATTTCTTAGTCGATATATTGAAATATTTTCCTTTTATATCAACTAATTTTTTACTAACTATTAATTCTTGGATAATTTTTTCAGTTTCTAAAGTAATATCATGATTATTTTTTTCTGTATTTCCAATAGACTCTATATCAGACATGTTGGCACCACTTCCTATGCCAAGCATAAGACGGCCCCTACTCAAATTATCAGCCATAGAAATCATCGATGCTACGATTGCTGGATTATGGAAATTCAAATTAGTTGTAAGCGTTCCTAATTTTATTTTTTTCGTAAGTTTAGATAAAGAAGACACCATTAAGAGGCTTGATGTTATCTTCTCATGTTTATCTGTTATATGTTCTCCGAAGAAGGCCTCATTAACCCCCCATTTGTCTGCCTCAACTACCTGATTGACTATTTCATCTATAACTTTATCCATGGAAACATTTTGGTTATATACCGGAATTGACAATAAACCTTTATCCATTTAGTTATCTTTTGAAATTTTACTAATTTAGTTAATAATAAATCCAATTAATATATATATATATAGAAAAATGAAAATCAAGTATTTAATAAATTTATGAATTCTATTATGAGAAAGTTATAGATTTTTCGTGAAAAAAATTTTCTTAGATAATAATATTCTTTAGAAATATTTTAACTTTATTTAAAAGCAATTTGACCTTTTCTACAATAAAAAATATTATTCTTATTTATTAGTTTAATATCTTTTCTTTTTAATAAAATTACCTCATTTACATAAATTTTTTTTTTATTTTTTTTGTAAAAAGCTTTATAAGGTTTTTGACAAGAACGAATTAAATTTTTAATTTCTAAAGCTGTCATTCTTTTCAAATTAATTTCACTATCCGAAGGTTTCCTTTGCCGATAAAAACAATCTTTTCCCTTTTTTTTTAAATAATTTTTAATTATCAAATTTTTAATACCCTTTTTTACAATCTTTAAAAATTCATTTTCGGCTCTCCTTGTTACATCTGCTATATTATCTTTAGAACTAATCCTAAAATTTGATTGAGCAAGCAGTTCTCCAGTGTCAATCTTTTCATTTACTTTTATGATTGAAACTCCAACTTTTTTTTCATTATTTATAATTTGCCAATTTAAAGGAGATCCACCTCTATATTGTGGCAGTCTACCAGCATGAAGATTTATAGTACCTAGTATAGCAGAATTAATTAGTTCATTTTTAAATATAAAGGGAAATCCCGCAATTAAATTTATGTCGATTTCTTGTTTTTTTATATGATTACAAATTTTTTTAGAATTTATATTACTAATTATTTGATATTTTAATTTATTATTTTTGAATATTTTAGGTATATTTTTTTTGAGATATTTCTTTGATAAGAAAATTAATTTTATATTGTAAGTTTTTTTAAGAAAATTTGCAATTTTTAAACCTCTTAGGCCGTTACAAAATATTGCAATATTCATATTTAAGTTTATAGATGTTAAAAATGTTATTAATTGAGAATATACATTAAATAATTAAGTATATTCTAAGTCAAGAAAAAAATTAAAAAAATTGAAAAAGAAATTATACATTGGTGTTGTGGGGCTTGGAGTTGGATACCATCATTTAAATTTTTTAAGAAAACTAAAAAAATGTAAATTAGTCTCAGCGTGTGATGAGGATCAAAACAAGTTGAATTTTATAAAAAAAAATTTTCCAAGCATTAATATTTATAAATCATTTGACTTAATGATTAAAAAAGAAAAACTTGATTTGGTATGTGTTGCTTCCTACGATAATTATCATTCCTCTCAAATTTTAAAATTGATTAATAAAAAAATAAATATATTTGTAGAGAAACCCATGTGTCTTAACTATAAAGAATATTTTAAAATTAAAAGAAATCTAAATATTAATAAGAATATAAAATTTTCATCAAATCTTATTCTAAGAAACTCGCCTCAATTCAGAATTATAAAAAAAAAGATTAATCTCGGAGAGTTTAAAGATATTTTTTATATTCAGGGTGAATATAATTATGGTAGAAAAGAAAAAATTGTTAATCAATGGAGGTCAAATATCCCCTTTTATTCGGTAACATATGGTGGCGGAATTCATTTAATCGATTTAGCAAAATTTTTTTTAAAAAGAAAAGCCGTAAGTGTAATTGGTGCGGGAAATAAGATAGTCACCAAAAATACTAAGTTTAGATTTAACGATTTTACAACTGGAATAATTAAGTTTCAAGGTGGAATAATTATGAATGTTATATCAAATTTTGGATGTGAAATACCACATCATCACTGTATCAAAATTTTTGCGGATAATAAGACTTTTGTCCAAGATTATAAAAATGCTAAAATATTTTCTTCAAGAAAAAATTCTAGTTTTAAAAGGTTGGGTATTAGTTACAATAAAAATGCAAAAACTAAAGTTTTAGAATCTTTTATTGACTCAATCATTACTAATAAAAAACCTCTTGTAACAAAAGAAGATGTGCTAGATGTAATGGCAATATCCCTAACATTGGAAAAATCAATCAAAACAGGCAGGTGGGAAAAGGTGAGATATTAGAATATGAATTCAAAAAAAAAAATATTTATTGTTGCAGAAATTGGAAATAATCATGAAGGCAATATAAGAAATGCAAAAAAATTAATTTATAATGCAAAACTTTCAGGCGCAGATGCAGTAAAATTTCAAATTTTCAAGCCAGATCTATTTGTTCATAAAGATCAAATACAAAGAATAAATATTTTAAAAAAATTTCAACTTACCTATAGCCAATTTTTAAGTTTAAAAAAATACTCTGACAAGCTTAGAATTAAATTTTTTGCTTCGGCCTTCGATCTGGAAAGTTTAAACTTTATAATGAAGCACACCAATATAATAAAAGTAGCATCATCTGATAATAATAATTTTATTTTTTTAGAAAAAATACTTAAAAATAAAAAAAAATGTATTATTTCGACAGGGTTACTTAACTTTAAACAAATTGAAGCTCTGGTAACTACTTTAAAAAAAAGATACTCAAAGCGTTTTTTACAAAATAACCTATGCTTATTACATTGTATTTCATCATATCCAGCAAAAGACAATAATATGAATTTAAATTTTATCTCACAAATGAAAAAACGCTATAAATTACCTGTCGGTTTTTCTGACCACTCTATTGGTATAGAAGCCCCTATTGTTGCGGCATCTTTAGGCGCAAAAGTAATAGAAAAACACTACACGCTTGATAATAATTTTTCAAATTTTAGAGACCATAAAATCTCTTTGAATCCTTTTGACTTTAAAAAAATGGTCCAGTCAATAAGAAGAGTTGAAAATATGACTGGCAAAGATTTAAAATTTTCAATTAAAGATGAATTATTAAATGAAACCACTCTAAGAAGAACATTCTATGCCTCAAAAAGGATCTCTAAGGGAGAAAAATTTTCATTAAGTAATTTAATAGCCTTAAGACCAAAAGTTAAAAATTCTGTTGATTTAGATAATATAAAAAAATTTTTAGATAAAAAAGCTAAAAAGAATTATAAAAAGGATCAACCTATATTAATTTAAAGATATAATTATGAAAAAAAAAGGAATAATTAGTTGTTCAACTACAATAAGTGGCCATAATTCAATAGTAAGAGATTTGTTTGAATTAAGAAAAATTATGATTTAAACGATTCCTCGAGAAATTTAAAAAAAATGAAGTCCAACAAAATAAACTTTTCACATAATAGTATTTCAAATAAAGATATTGAAGCTGTAAGCAAAGTTTTGAAAAGTGGTTGGTTAACACATGGAAAATATACAAGTTTGTTTGAAAAAGAATTTTCAAGGTTTGTAAATTCTAAATTTGCAGTAACAGTAAGTAGTTGTACCGCAGGCCTTCATCTATCATGTTTAGCATTGAATATAAAAAAAGGTGATGAAGTAATTTTACCCGCTATGTCACACACAGCAACATCTCATGCTATTGAGTATACTGGTGCAAAACCTGTATTTGTAGATATTGAAAAAATCTCAGGGAATATTGATGTAAATTTAGTTAAAAAAAAAATTACAAAAAAAACTAAAGCATTAATAGTTGTCCATATGGCAGGTTTTGCTTGTGATATGAATGAAATCCAAAAAATATGTAAAAAACATAAGTTGCAACTAATTGAAGATTGTGCGCACGGTCTCGGAACTTTTTTTAATAGAAAGCACGTTGGAAATTTTGGTGTATCTGGCTGTTTTTCATTTTACCCAACAAAACATATCACTACTGGAGAAGGAGGTATGGTCATATCTAGTAATTTAAAATTTATAAATAGAATAAAGCAATTAAAAGCTTTTGGAATCGATACAGATGTCAAAGATAGAAAAATGCCTGGTTTATATGATGTAACAAAACTAGGTTTTAATTACAGAATGACAGATTTTCAAGCCGCCATAGGTTATCACCAATTAAAAAGATTTAAAAAAAATTTATTAATTAGAAAAAAAAATGCTAAATTATACCAAAAGTATCTAATTTCAAAAAAAATTCAGTTTAAGCATTACGATAAAGACTGCTCATATTTCGTTTATCAAATTTTTGTAAAAAAAAGAAATGAATTAGTAAAATTTCTCAAAAAGAATAATATTGGCGTGAGTATACACTATGCTAAACCCATACCTTTATATAGATTTTATAGAGATAAATATAAATACACCAAAGAAAGCTTTGAAAATTCTATTTTTTACAGTAACAAAAGTTTATCTTTGCCTGCTCATCATCAAATTGATAAGAAAAAGATAATTCAAATTTGTAAGGTGATTTTAAAATTTTTAAATGAAAAATAATATAAAAAAAATATTAATTATAGGAGGTGCAGGATTTATAGGACATCATCTGTGTTTAAGATTTAAAGATTTAGGATATAATATTAAAGTAATTGACAGTTTAAGCGTTAATAATTATTTATCAATCAGTGAAAAAAATTCAAAAGACTATCCTCATCCCAAATTATCAAAATTAATTACATCTGAAAGATTCAAACTATTTAAAGAGAAAGATATACTTATAAACAAATTAGACTCTAGAGATTACGAGGATATAAATAAGGAAATTTTAAAGTACGACCCGAATGTGATAATTCATTTAGCGGCAGTATCTCACGCAAATAAATCTAATGTTGATCCGTTTAATTCATTTGATCATAGCTTAAGAACACTAGAAAACGTATTAGACTCCTCAAAAAAATTGGAAAATTTAGAAAGATTTATTTATTTTTCATCTAGCATGGTTTATGGAAACTTTGATGCTGATTTTGTTGATGAAAATAGCAAATGTGATCCAATAGGCATTTATGGAACTTTAAAATATTGCTGCGAAAAGATAATTAAGGCTTATAGCGATGTATTCGGTGTTCAATATACCATAATCAGACCATCTGCGCTTTATGGTGAAAGATGTATAAGTCGAAGGGTAGGACAGATATTTATTGAAAATGCTTTAAATGGTAAAGATATAGTAATTAACGCTGATGATAATGAAAAATTGGATTTTACTTACATAAATGATTTAATTCACGGCATTATTCAAGTAATAAATAATAAAAATTCAGTAAACCAAATATTCAATATAACTTTTGGCGAAGGAAGAAATATAAATAC
>CENU01067061.1_pt1 | contig 13128 bp, 15 predicted proteins | sample 361331 | NCBI WGS metagenome assembly CENU01 (sample SAMEA2619766, study PRJEB7988) | marine metagenome | isolation source: saline water (ENVO:00002010), including
TTTTGATCTGCGTCCTCTCTTATTACATCAACAACATCATCAATAGTTATTCTTCCAATTAACTTACCATCCTTATCTACCACTGGTGAAGAAATCAAATCGTTTCTTTCAAATAAAGTTGCTACCTCTTTATCATCAAGATCTGCATCTATTGAAGGAAATTCAGTCTCCATTATTTCTCTTACAAGCATCGTAGGCTTAGAGGTTATTATTTTGCTTATGAAAAGTTCGCCTAAATATTCATTTTCGTTGTTGACTACAAATATCTTGTCAGTATTTTCAGGAAGATCTACTTGATCCCTTAAATAAGTTATTACTTCATTGATTGAGTTGTTTGGTCTCACACTTATTACATCTGTATTTAGTAATCCCCCAGCAGTATTATCTGGAAATGTAAGGCCAATTTCGATTCTTTTTCTATCTACCAAAGACATATTTGATAAGATCTTGTTCATTCTTTCTTCTGGGAGATTTTGTAAGATATCTACAATCTCATCTAACTCAAGTTCTTTAACTGCTTCAATTAATTCCTCATTAGATATATTTGAAACCAAATCTTGTTGAATTTCTTCACCTAATTCAAAGAGAACGTCGCCTTCTTCTTCTGTTTTTAATAATGAAAATAAAAGGTTTCTTTGTTTAGGGGGTGAAGATTCAAGAGCATGAGCAATTTCAGGCGCAGTCATTTTGCTTAAAAGCCTTCTAATCTGATTTAAAGACAGATTAGACGCATCATCTAAAATTATTTTGAGATTATCATTAACATTACTTTCACTCATTCATTAATTCTAACCTGAAAAGAATTATCTATATCTAGATGATGGAATATTATTTTTTTTTCTATATTTTGTAATTGTTCTTCTAGCCAAACTAAAGCCTCTCTTGTTGAGCTCGATTGCAATTTTTTTATCACTTTTTGGCTTGTTTTCAGAATCAACAATGTCTTTTATTATCTTCATAAGTTGAGTTGCAGAAATGTCTCTGGTTTTAGAAACTGAAGTTAATAATAAAGATTTGAGTGGCATAACTCCTTTAGGAGTATCAATATACTTGTTCCTTAAAATCCTTGACACTGTTGAGGGATGAACCCCAATCTCATCAGCAATTTCTTTATTGCTAAGAGTATTCAGCTTAAGTGGGTTATCTTCAAAAAATGCAATTTGTTTCGTACAAATATATTCGCCCACATTTTTTACTGTATCGTTTCTTTTTTTTACAGATGTTAAAAGCCATTTGGCGTCATTAATTTTTTGCAATATTTCTTCATTTTTGTTTTTCTTTAATTCTTTTTTTACATCGCTAATTAGGTCGTTGTCTAATTTTATTAGGGGAAAATTATTATCATTAAATACAACCTTGAAATTTTTATCCACAAAGGAGACCTTTAAATCAGCTTCAATAAAATCAGTTTTCTCATAGTTTAAGCCAGGACTCAAATCACAATTCTTTATCTCATCCAAAGCTGATTTAAATTCTTTATCTGTGTAACCATTTTTATAAGCAATCTTTCTTATTTCAGGAAGGTTATCAAGCTTATCATTAAGAAGTATATCTTCAATTAAAGCTCTCTTGGTTTTAGAGATATGTTTTTTATTGTCAATTTGAATTTTTATACATTCTTTATGATTTCTATAACCAATTCCACTCGGACTTAATTTATGAATTATATTTATAAGAATATTTTCGATCTCTTTTTCTGAATAAATAAAATTAGATATCTCCTCAATCTGCTCTGTACTTTCTGAAAGCTCACCAGATTCATCAATGCATCCAATAATTAATTTTGCAATTTTGATTTCTTTTTCATTTAAATGGAAATCATCTAATTGAGTTATTAAGGACTCTCTTAAATTTAACTTGGACTCTACATCAAAACTGAAATCAAAATGATTAAAATCTTCATAGTCATTATTGGCATCATTTTTTTCTAAAAATGGATTTTCTATTATTTCTTTATCAATTTTTTTAATTAATTCAAATCTTGAAAGTTGAAGCAAGTCTATTGATTTTTTTAAGGATGGTGTAAGTTTTACACTTTGCTTTTGTTTTAAGTTTTTTGAAAGAATAATACTCATTTATGTATACATCTCTCCAAGATAGACTTTTTTAACTAAATCATTATTAATCAGACTTTTTGTATCACCTTCTGCAATCAGTTCACCATCGTTGATAATCGCAGCTTGATTACATATTTCTAGAGTTTCTCTAACGTTATGATCTGTAATTAAAATTCCAATATTCTTTTTTGATAACTTTGTAAGAACACTTTTAATATCTTCTATTGCTATTGGATCAATGCCTGCAAATGGCTCATCCAACAAGATAATTTTAGGTTTAGATGCGAGAGTTCTTGCAATTTCGACTTTTCTTCTTTGACCGCCTGACAACTGCCTACCTTTTAAATTTAAGATATCTGATAGATCAAATTCCTCAATTGATGTATCTATAAATTTTTTAATGTCTCCCTTGGTTTTAAAAGAAAGTTCAGCAAGTCCATACAGGTTTTCTATAACAGTAAGGTTAAGAAATATAGAGGGTTCTTGAGGTAAATACTTTAAACCAAGATTTGATCTCAGATGCATTGGCATTGTTGTAATATCTTCTTTTTCAAGGATTACTTTCCCATTATCAGCATTTATTAGGCCAGCAATTATATAAAAGGTTGAGGTTTTACCTGCACCATTAGGCCCTAATAAACCGAAAATTTCTCCATAATTTACATTAAAAGATATATCTGAAATAATTTTTTTTTCTTTAATCGATTTGAATACATTAATTATTTCTAACATCTTTAATTATCCGAAGTAATCTTGCCAGTTTTTGGATTAAAGATGATTAAATTTGAGTTAATAGATAGATTATCGAATTTAATCAAGGCATTTCCAACTAAGTGTACTTTTTCATCACTAAAAAAAAGTATCGTTTCTGCTTCTCCATTAAAAAAGTTATTTTCTTTGTTCGATTTAATTGAACTTGGATCACCAGATATTGAAATTACTTCTTTTTTTTGATCATAAATTGCTGAATTAGCAGAAATTTCAACATAACTAGAATTTATATTTACATTAGAGAAAAAGCTTACTTTGTTTAAACTATTTATAAACTCAACTTTATCAGATTCAATTTTTACATGATTTATGAGATTCTTTGAACTTAGATCAAGCGTAAATAAAAAAAATGGAATTATAATTAGATGTTTATTTTTCAACTACAGTATCCTTGCTTCAATTAAATCATGCATTGATAAAACTCCAATATATTTATTTTTTTCAAGAACAACCAAAGTAAAAATTTTATTTTCTTCCATTATTTTTGCAGCTTCTACAGCAAGCGCATTTGAATCGATTGTCTTAAAAGTTTTTGTCATAACTTCTTTAATTTTTGTTTTTTGAATGTCTATTTTTTTATTAATACATCTTCTTAAGTCACCGTCAGTAAAAATTCCAACTATTTTTGATTTATTTGTAACCAAAGTAATGCCAAGATTTTTTTTCGTTATTTCAATTAATGCTTTGTCTAGAATAGTATTTAGATTAACTTTTGGGACTTTGTTGCCTTTGTGCATAAGATCTTGAACTTGCGTAATAAGTTTTTTTCCTAGCTTTCCTGCAGGATGAGATGATGCGAAATCTTTTTTTGTAAAGCCTTTTGCTTCTAGAAGAGCTACTGCCAAAGCATCTCCAAAAGCTAAAGCATTTGTAGTGGAAGATGTTGGCGCTAAATCAAGAGGACAGGCTTCTTTTTTAGATTTAATTTGAATTTTTATATCAGCAAACTTTGCTATAGCTGATTTATTATTACTAGTTAGTGAAACTATTTCTTTTGCATGTCTTTTTAGGGAAGATAATATACTTATAATCTCGTCTGTTTCACCTGAATTGGAAATCAACATAACAATATCTTTTTTGTTTATTAATCCCATGTCTCCATGTGCAGCTTCAGTTGGATGAATAAATATGGATGGAGTGCCAGTACTGGATAAAGTTGCAGAAATTTTTTGAGCAATGTGACCTGACTTGCCAACTCCCATAATGATAAATTTACCATCAGAATTTATTACTTTATCGCAAAGTTCTTCAAATGAATTATCTAACTGATTAGATATTGATCTTATCGAATCTGATTCAATTTTTAAGGTTCTTTTTGCTGATGCTATATAATTATATTTTTTCATATCAAGCTTGAAAATTTATTTTACCCTTAATGTTATAATAGTCTAATGTTGCCTTCACTCAAAAAATATTTATTTCTTTTTTTATTCTTTTTAAATATAAACAATATTTATGCTGAAGATAATCCTTATATTTTTATAGATTCTAATGCGCAAGATATGGTTGAAGTCCTTACATCAAATTCTAATCTATTTGAAACTGACAGAAAAACTTACGAAAACAAAATTAAAGAAATTTTTGAGCCTATGATTGATTTTAGAAGGGTTTCCGCAAGCGTAATGGGAAAAAAATACTATCTTCTTGCAACAAAAGAGCAAAGAGTCGAATTTATTGAAATATTCAAAGATTCTCTTTTAGATACATATGCAGAAACACTTGCTCAATGGGGAGATTCGACTATTTCTACTGAATTACCAGAAAATGACTCTTTATCAAAAAAATTTGAAAGTTTTGAAAAAAATATTGAGGTTAAACAAATCTTAAACACAGGTACTAGTGAATATCCAATTTCGTATAAGCTTAGGAAAAGTGATAATGAATGGAAAATTGTAAATATTATTATTAATGGTGTAAATCTTGGCCTAACTTTTCGAAATCAATTTCAAGCTCTTGCTATATCTCATAATGAAGACATTGAACTAACATTAAAAAATTGGGTCTCTGATGTAGGCGATGCAGGCATTTCATAACATGGAAGATACAATTAAGAAAATTATTACTGCTAGTATTGATGATGCAAGATGTAGCTTTGAAGGCGATTCATGTAATTTGAAACTAGTTGTTACATCTAGCACATTTTCAGGTATGTCTCTTATAGATCAACATAAAACAGTTATGAGGCTTTTGGAAGATAAATTTCAATCAGGTGAATTACACGCTTTAAGTTTAGAGACAAAGACTTTCTAATAATATGGAGAAGTTGTTAATCAAAGGAGGGAATCAACTCTCTGGAAAAATAACATGTTCAGGCGCAAAAAATGCAGCCTTACCGATGATTGCATCGACGATTTTGTCTGATGAAAAAGTTACTTTAAAAAATCTTCCATATCTTCAAGACATAACCACAATGTTTGAGCTTTTAGGTTCAATGGGTGCTGATATCTTATTAGATGAAGATATGAACTTCACAATACAATCAAATAATCTCAAAGATATTGAGGCTAGGTATGAATTAGTTAAAACAATGAGAGCTTCAATATTAGTTTTAGGTCCTTTGCTTGCTAAATATGGTAAAGCAAGAATAGCACTTCCTGGAGGCTGTGCTATTGGATCACGGCCTGTAAATTATCATCTTGATTCTCTAAGACAAATGGGAGCTGAGATAGTCTTAAAAAATGGTTATATTGAAGCATCGGCAAAAAATTTAAAAGGTGCAAATATTAGATTCGATGGAGTTACTGTTACAGGCACTGAAAATTTAATGATGGCTGCAACACTTGCAGAGGGCAAAACAACTTTATTAAATGTTGCAAAGGAACCCGAGATTGCTGATTTAGCTGATATGTTAAATTCGATGGGAGCAAAAATTGATGGAGCTGGATCAGATAAAATTACTATCCAAGGCGTTGAAAAACTAAGTGGAACTTCATTTGAAATACCTGCCGACAGAATAGAAGCTGGAACTTATCTAGCAGCTGCAGCAGTCACTAAAGGAGACATAAAAATTGAAGGTATCAATCCAAACAGACTTATGAAAGTTATTGATAAATTAATAAATACTGGAGCAAAAGTTGACTGTGATGAAGATTCCATTTCATTTAGCATGTCGAATGATATTCCTGATCCAGTAGATATCACAACAGCCCCATTTCCTGAATTTCCAACAGATATGCAAGCTCAATTTTCTGTTATAAATGCAATTTCAAGTGGGACTGCTAATATTTATGAGACTATTTTTGAAAATAGATTTATGCATATTCTTGAACTAAACAGAATGGGATGTGATATTTCGGTTAATGGTAATCATGCAATAATTAAAGGGGTGAAGTCTTTATATGGTGCTGAAGTTATGGCAACAGACTTAAGAGCATCTGCAAGCTTAATTCTTGCTGGGCTATGTGCTAAAGGCGAGACAGTCGTAGATAGAATTTATCATATAGATCGTGGATATGAGAGAATCGAGGAAAAATTAAATTATTTAGGCGCAAATATATTAAGACTTCCTAGTTAGATCTTGCGTTAAAGGAATCAAAAATCTATAGATATTATTTCATTGTTTTCATTTAAAATTTCCATGCTTAAATTTTCACCAAGTGTGGCAAATTTTAAAGAACTCGTTAAATTACTCCAACTTGCTGTTTCATCATTTATGCTGAGTATTACGTCATTTATTCTTACACCTTTTTCAAATAAAGGACCTTTGTTCTGCATCTCAATAATTCTCAATCCACTACTGACATAACCACCTTTATTAATCCTAATTTTTGTGACTCTAAAATTACCTATCCAAAGACTTTGAAGCTCACCAAATCTAATTAGCTGAGTTGCAATTTGAACAACCAGGTTTGATGGTATTGCAAACCCGATACCTTGATATGCTCCAGTTCTTGAAAAAATTTTAGAGTTGATACCAATCAAATTACCATTTGCATTAATTAATGCTCCGCCAGAATTTCCTGGATTTATTGCAGCATCTGTTTGGATTAATTGTAAATAAGGATTTCCATAATCTCTTCCGGTAGCACTAATAATTCCTTTTGAGACTGAAATTCCAATTCCATATGGATCACCAATCGCAAGCACATCATCACCTATTTTTAATTCATCAGAATCTGCAAAATTTATGGGTTTTAGTTTCTCATCCGGTATTATTTTAAGAACTGCTATATCTGTATTTTGATCTGCACCAATTATGCTTGCAGGATAGTTATTTCCATCATCTAGCTTAATATATATTTCATCTCCCAAAATAATATGCCAGTTTGTAACAATGTAACCATCTTCAGAAAAAATTACCCCAGATCCAATGCCATTTGTATTGTTAGAAAAATTCTTGTTTTGATTCGATATAACTGTAACCACTGAGGATATTGATTTTTCTGATGCTAAAACCAATTTGTTTTTATCATTAGATATAAAGTACCATGTGCCTGCAAATGTAATAATAATTACTAAAAGATAATTTAGAAAATTAATTTGAAAAGATTTCATAATGTCTATCGTTAAAAATATCATCGATACTCTTAAAAACCAAGGAGCTAATCCAGATTTGTCTCAAATAAATCTAATTGAAAAGCTATGTAAGATGAACATTTCAAAGAAATTTTCATTTAAAAAAGTATTCACTAAAGATAACTTACTGGGAACATATATTTGGGGTGATGTTGGTAGAGGAAAGACTCTCATAACAAAAACATATCTTAAAGAGTTGAAAAGAGATGATATAAAAAGCTTTCATTACATAGATTTGATGAGCTATATACATGATCAACTAAATAAAAATTCTGGAGTAAAAAATCCACTCTCAAAAATATCTAAAACTTTAACCACAGATACCAGCATTATATTTATAGATGAATTTCAGGTCGAAGATGTTGCAGATGCAATGATAATAGGAGACCTGTTGAAACTTATTTCAGGGCATGGAACAAAAATAATATTGACTTCAAATGCTCATCCTAATGATTTGTATCTTGATGGACTTCAAAGACAAAAATTTTTAGCCTCTTTAAAGATATTTTTAGAAAATGTAAATATTCATAAGCTTGACGGAGACATAGATTATAGAACAAGAAATATAATCAAATTTGATGAGCATGATAGTAATAAAATTATTTCAGATGTGGAAATATCTAACTTTATAATTGATAACTTTGGTTTAGATCAACAAAAATCAGATCAAATATCAATTAATGATAGAAAATTTACTTGTAAACTTGTTTCTAATAATATTCTTTGGATTGAATTTAATGATTTTTTTAGGAAAGCTACAGGATCCAAGGATTACACTTACATTTCAAATAAATTCGATTGGGTATTTATAAGTAATTTTAAAAAAAATAATGATGATTCGATTGATGTTATAAGAAGATTTATATCATTTATAGATATAACATACACAAATAGAACAAAAATTAAATTTTTCTTTAATGATATTGATATTGAAAATATATATACAGGCTCAAAGATTGAAAACTTATGGGTTAGATGTAAAAGCAGACTGTCCGAAATGAGAACACAAGAATATTTAACTAATAATTAGTTTAATAAAAATTAACATAAATATTGCTATATTTAGCTCTAAACATTAATATTCGCTACTCAAATAAATGATTATGAAAACATACTCTTTAAAAAAGGAAGAAGTCCAAAGAAATTGGTTTGTTGTAGATGCAACAGATAGGGTATTAGGTCGAGTTGCTACTAAAATTGCTGACAAAATTAGAGGTAAAGATAAACCGTCATTCACTCCTCATACTGACGGCGGTGACTATGTGATTGTTATTAATGCTGAGAAAATTAAAGTTACTGGTTCTAAATATAATAATAAAATATATTATCGCCACTCTTTGTATCCTGGAGGTTTGAAATCACAAACTTTCAAGGAACTAATTGAAAAGAACCCTGAAAGAGTCATTGAAGAAGCTGTGAAAGGAATGCTTCCTAAAAATAAACTTGGAAAATCGATAATTAAAAAACTAAAAGTTTTTCAAGGTCCAAATCATGATCACGAGTCTCAACAACCAGCTGAGTGGAATCCTAGCTAATGAGTACTGAAATTTTCTATGCAACCGGAAGAAGAAAAACTTCCTCAGCAAGAGTTTATTTAAAAAAAGGAAAAGGTGATATATCTGTTAATGATAGAAAGCTTGATGAGTATTTCGGTAGAAAAGTTGCTCAGATGTTGGTTATGCAACCACTTGAACTTCTTGATTTATCTGAAAAATTAGATATCAATATCAAAGTTAAGGGCGGAGGAAGTTTTGGACAAGCTGGCGCAATTAGACATGGAATCTCAAGAGCTCTTACATCTTTTGATGAAGAATTAAGACCACAACTTAAAAAAGCAGGTTTGCTTACAAGAGATCCAAGAAGAGTTGAAAGGAAGAAGCCTGGACTAGTAAAAGCTAGAAAAAGTAAGCAATTTTCTAAGAGATAAATATAGCTTAAAAGCCATACTTATTTTTAATTATAAGCAGATTTTATATTACATATTTATGGTATAATTTTCTGCGTTATTTGATTAGCACACACCCTTAATGCAAGATAAAGATAAAACTAGAAGGAAAGTATTAATTGGCCTAACAAGTGCAGTTGGTTTGTCAGGTTTACCATTTGCTGCAACTCCATTTATTGCTGCATGGAATCCAAGTGCAAAGGCAAAAGCTGCAGGTGCGGCAGTTAAATTGGATGTTTCTAAGATGCAATACGGACAACAAATACAAGTTTCATGGAGAAAACAACCTGTTTTTATTGTTAGACATACTGAAGAAAGTATTGCCAGCTTAGATTTGGCTTTACCAAAATTAGCAGATCCAAATAGCGATCAGATTGAAGAACCTTACAGAGGTCTAAATCCATCTAGATCAAAAAGTCCAGAGTATTCAGTATTTTCAGGTGTATGTACTCATTTGGGTTGCGCACCAAAATATTTTCCTGAAATTGAACCTAAGCCTTGGGACGCTTCATGGAATGGTGGATTTTTTTGTCCTTGCCATGGTTCAATGTTTGATATTGTTGGAAGGGTTTTTAAAGGAGTTCCTGCACCAACAAATCTTATAGTACCACCCCATATGTTCGATGGAAGTATATTAACAATTGGAGAGGATAAGGAGTTATAAATGACTGAAATAGCTGGAAAATTATTTACTTGGATAAATACAAGACTTCCGATAGTTAACACTTTTGAGAGGCATCTTTCAAAACATCCTGTTCCTTCAAAGGTAAACTTTTGGTATTTATTTGGCGCACTTGCTGCGGTTACTCTTATTATTCAAGTTGTTACTGGAATATGGTTGATAATGCCTTACTCTAATACTGAGGAACAAGCCTTTTCTTCTATTGAATATATTATGAGAGACGTTGACTACGGATGGGTTATTAGATACATGCACACAACAGGTGCATCATTATTTTTTGCAGTAGTATATCTTCATATGTTTAGAGGGCTTTTGTATGGATCATATCAAAAACCTAAAGAGCTAGTTTGGATTTTTGGGTGCACAATTTATCTTGCTATGATGGCGGAAGGCTTTCTTGGTTATGTTCTTCCATATGGTCAGATGTCATATTGGGGAGCTCAAGTTATTATCTCACTATTCGGAGCAATTCCATATATTGGAGAATCACTTGAATTATGGGTAAGAGGAGACTATTACATATCTGGCATTACAGTTTCAAGATTTTTTGCTTTACATGTTGTCGCACTTCCTTTAGTTTTGATTGCACTAGTTTTTCTTCATTTAGTTGCTCTTCATGAGGTTGGCGCCGGTAACCCAGAAGGAGTTGATATTGAAGAACATCTTGATGAAGATGGTGTCCCCCTTGATAGCGTGCCATTTTTTCCATACAAGGTATTGAATGCTTTAGTAGCAATTGGTGTTTTCATGACAGTATTTTCAATAATTATGTTCTTTTTTCCTGAAGGAGGCGGTTATTTCATTGAAATGGCAAATTTTCAAGAAGCAAATCCATTAGTAACTCCAGATCATATTGCACCTGTATGGTATTACGCTCCTTTTTATACAATGCTGAGAGCAATTCCAGACCCACTTGGTGGTTTGATTGTTATGGCTTCTGCAGTGGCAATTTTCTTTATAGTTCCATGGCTAGATAGAAGCAAGGTTGCGTCAATTAGGTATAAAGGAATTTATAGCAAGATTGCTATAACTATGTTCGGAGTTAGCTTTTTAACACTTGGATATTTAGGAACTGTTGGAGTGACAGAAGTAAGAAAAACAATGAGCGTCATTTGTACAATAATTTATTTTGCATATTTCTTGTTAATGCCAATTTATACAAAGTATGAAATCACTAAGGAAGTCCCTGAAAGATTATGATTTCTATGGCTAACCGCTTTCAAATTATTTTAAAAGGCGTAGTTTTATTTATTTTATTATTTTATTTTAATGAAATGTATGCAGCTGAGGGCGGTCCTTGTAAGGACTATGGAGAGTGTGACAAATTTCAATATTCACTTAATGATATCGAGTCTCTTCAAAGAGGGGCTTCTACTTATATCAATTATTGCTATGGATGCCATTCACTTAAATTTTCAAGATGGGGAAGAGTAGCTAAAGACTTGCAAATACCAGAAGATATCTTTTTTGAAAATCTTGTTTTTGATAAATCCATAAAGCCCGGTGATTTGATGGTTGGCGCTATGCCAGAAGATTCTGCAGATTGGTTCGGGGTTGAACCCCCAGACCTTACTTTGGTTTCCAGATATAAAGGAGATGATTGGATATATTCATACTTGAGAGCATATTATGAAGATTCATCAAAACAATATGGTGTAAATAATTTAGTTTATCCAGGAACCGCAATGCCGAATGTTTTGATGTCACTTCAAGGAAATCAGAGACTAGTTTGCAAAGATGTTCCTGTGCTTGCTAGAAATGGTGGAGAAAAAAGGGATGATTTTGGAAATACAGTCTTTAAAGAAAAGTGTGGATTTCTTGAGGTTCAGGATGGTACAGGCATATTAACGAATGAAGAATTTGATACATTAATATATGACCTAACAAACTTTTTAGTTTATGTAGGTGAGCCAAGTAAAGCGACCAGAGAAAGAATCGGCTGGTATGTTGTTTTTTATTTCTTAATTTTTACAGCATTATCTTCGCTGCTATATAGAGAGTATCATAAAGACTATAATAAATAATTTATATATGAGGGGAAAATGATTTTATATTCTGACAGAGATGATCACTATAGCCAAAGAGTTAGAATTGTCCTTGCTGAGAAAGATATTTCAGCTGAGATCAATGAAAATAAACCGGAAGAAACATCTGATGAAATTCTTTCAATTAGTCCTTATCATAAATTACCAATTCTAGTTGATAGAGATTTGGCGATCCATGATCCATCTGTAATGATGGAGTACTTAGATGAAAGATTTCCTCATCCTCCTCTTCTGCCAGTTTATCCAGTGGCAAGAGCAAATTGCAGAACATTAATGCTTAGAATAGATAGAGAATGGTGCCCGCTTATAGATTCACTTATTCAAGGTGAAAAATCTGAAAAAGAAATGATGAAAATTAGAGAAGAACTTTTGCATGAGATTTCATCAATAGCACCTACATTTAAAGAGTTCAAATTTTTTATGAGTGACGATTTTACTTTAGTGGATTGTTGCTTTGCGCCAATACTTTGGAGGCTATCATCAGTTGGCATAAAGCTGCCTGTGAATAGACATTTAAAACCTTTAATAGATTATCAGAATTCAGTATTTGAGAGGCCTGGGTTTTTAGATAGCCTTTCATCTATTGAAAGAGATCTTAAATCTAATCAGTAAAATCTGCAGTTGAAACTTTCCATAAATTTAAATTACGATCAATACAACCACTTCTCTTAATCTTTATATTTCCAGAAATAGGTAATAGATTTTCTCTAAACAAATTATTTTGAAAGACTTTTTCGATAATTAAGAAGTCTCTTATTAAACTATTCTCAATCTCGCTTTTAATTAAAGGATCTTGTTTTTTTGAAATATTTTCAATCATTTTTTTTGTAATTGGAATATATGTATTTTCGAAATCAACTAATTTTTTTATATCATTTGCATCATGAAATATTTCACTTGAAGAAAATGTGTCCATATTAAGTGCATAACTTCTAAATATAGGCACGATTGTTTTTCCAACATCATAATCAGTTATATAGTAAATACTACCAATATCATCCCTTATTCTAGGTGAATGAGATATTTTCAGACTAGTATCAAATTTAGACAAATCATTATAATTTTCTATACTTAAATCGACATTAAGAATTTCTTTTATTTGTGTGTCAAAAT
>CENU01047886.1_pt1 | contig 13109 bp, 8 predicted proteins | sample 361331 | NCBI WGS metagenome assembly CENU01 (sample SAMEA2619766, study PRJEB7988) | marine metagenome | isolation source: saline water (ENVO:00002010), including
CATCCTATAGTTCTGCAATAAACAAGCTTTTCTACTCGTCTGATTTGGCATTTACCTGCTTGCTCATATTTGAAACGAAGGAATCAAGTAATTTTCGCAGTTAGAGAGACTGAGGCGAATCAAAGTACTCTTCTATAAAATCAAAGATGTGATCGATAACACCTGAAGCGATTTGTTTATGCCGGATCCCAACCACTTTACAACTGATGACACGCAATGGAAGATCAAGCTTGATAAGCCCTCCCTGCTCCTGCTCCAATGCCATGGCCAATTCAGGCACATGACATAGACTGTGCGAGTTGAATAACAGGTCCTTCATCATGTGGAGAGAATCAGTCGAAATCATGTTCACGTCCTCTTTCCTGAGTGAGGTTTTGTCAACAAAAAACGGCAGAACGGGCGTTATCGCCGCGGCACTCTTGTTATTCAACCATGGGTACTGCTTGAGTTGCTCTATATCGATTGGCTCTGGGCTGGCAGCCAATGGATGCTTATTCGAGCAGTACACACCGAATTGGCTCCGGATTAGATCCTTTGCAATTAGATTATCGGGCAAAGGATTTGCGCTTGGCACTCCAAGAAATGCCGCATCAACCGATCCTATTTCAACGGCTGGATACATTTCATCATAATGAGATTCGATAAACTGCAATTCAATATTTGGATACCTTTGCCAGATCCTCTCCGAAAGGATAGCGATGAAGTTGCTAGGCATCATATCACTTACCGCGATAACCACTTTTGCTTTTGATTCTTCGAGTTCAGCCATTGCAAGACGCAGTTGGCTGAGAATCCGCTTAGCGTAACCATGAAAAACTTTGCCGCGCTCATTGGGCCGCATACCTCTGCCCTCCCGATCGAACAACGTTACCCTCAACTCGTTCTCAAGTCGCTTGATGCTGCTACTTAGGCCTGGCTGAGAAATATGCTGTTCCTCGGCCGCAGCATGTTCCGTCCCGGCCTCGATAAGGGCCACAAAATGTCGTAATTGTCGAACATCCATGGGCGTGACGCCTTTTAAATGCGATAGGTTATTAAAATTATGCTTTTGATAATAAGAGCTTTTCGATTGAAACGCTATTTTTTATGCACAGATGATAACTTGGAAAAAAAAAGCCCCTCCAAGAGGGGCTTTTCTAATCGGCATGTCTAATGCCTCATACTAAAACGCAATCCAAACGTTCTCGGGCGAAGCGTCATATGCCGATCATCAAAAAATGTGTCCGGCATAACAAAGATGTAATCATCGTTATCCAAGATGTTTTCCCCGTAGAGAGTCACGGAATATTTCTCCGATATCCATCCAAAACTCAAGTCAATTTTTGTGTAAGCATCAACGTACTGATAATTTGGTGACGGATTATTACTGCCCACCCTGTTTGGAAAACCATTTGGCATATCACCTGTGTGACTGAAATCGAGTCGACCATATGCCTCGTTACCACTGTCAAATGAGGTCGTATATTGAAAATGACCCGACGCCTGGAGATTCGGGGAAACAAGCTCTGACCCAACAACCGCTCCAACTCGCAGCGCCTCATCGGCAGTTAACTTTGTGATCTCAGCATTTTGAATCGCCAAATTGAGGCCAAATTCAAAATTATCGTTAAGCCGAGCTAAAACCTCCATCTCGATCCCCTCTGATTCAGCCTCTCCTGCGTTTGTCGTAAACTGCGATGGGTCTGAAACGCGTTGCGCATTTAGCTGAATATCCTCCCACACCATTCTGTAAACGGCAATATTGGCACTCACGGCATCCCATTGACCTTTGATGCCAAGTTCATAATTCCATAATTTATCCGGCTTAGAAAGTTTCTCTATTATAATGTCATTTGGGTCCGTTTGGCTCGCACCTTGAACACCACCAGCCCCAAAAGCGAATCCCGCACGGTTTACGTTATATCCCCTGAAACCCTCAGACGCCGAAAAGTATGCGTTTAAGTTGTCAGTAGCTTGCCAGGCAAGACTCACTTTCATTGTATTTGTACTCTGCGACCCCGGAGAAAAAACTCCCCCAGCTACCCGAGGTCCACAGTATGGCGCAGGAGTCCATGCTGGCGCTCCGAAGCCTATTGGGCCAAGCATCGAAAAAATATCTCCAGAACCACCGCATTCCCTAATGGTCTCTATCTCAACTTCGCCAGTTCGAAAACCGACGATTGCTTTAACTGAGTCTGTTAGCTGATATCCCAACTCAGCAAAAAGAGCCTCCTCCGCGTGATTGTCAGTTAGATCGCCACCATAGATGAAAGCGTTTTCGCGTCCGAGCGAGGTCGTAAAGCCAGATGGTGTCGGAGCTCCTCCGGGGGTTGAAGCCAACCAGGCATCAGAGGTGAACATAGCCGCGCTCTCTTTCGTTTCTCTGTCTAAGAAAAAAGCACCGAAAACCCAGTCGAACCCCGAACCATTATCCTTAGAAACCAATCGGAATTCCTGAACAAACGCCTCACTTGCATCTATTCGAGTCAAACCGTGATCCATAAAGAGTGGCGGCGGGACAGGTATGCCTGGCCAGATAGCTGACAAATCGGTATTTTGATTTGGATCAGACTCAGAATAATTGGTAGACGACGTCAAAGTAGCAAAATTGAAGTCATATTTCAGCGTCGCGTTATATTTTTTAAGTTCGATTATTGTATTTTCTGGCAAAAAATTACTTCGAGTATCGCTACCCAAAGCAGGATTTATAGTATTGCCATCGTCTGCCTCGTTTTCCATATATGCAAGTGTGAGATTGGCTTTCAGTCGATCAGAAATCTGCCAGCCAAGCATTGCTCTCACGGCTGTGTTGGAAAGATTATTAGCATTTTCAACGCCGGTACCAATGTTGTCTATGAAACCATCTTCCTCGGTAACAGCCGCTACAAATCTCACAGCCATACCTTCACTGATCGGAAGATTGATCATACCCTTATATCGCTGCCTCATCTCCCCACTGGTGGACGCTAAATCTAACCCCACATGGTAATCAAAGCCGCTTGGGTCTGGTTTATTAGTGATTATTCTTACAGCACCGGCGAGCGTGCCTGCGCCGAAAAGCGTACCCTGCGGTCCTTTTAAAACCTCAACTTGCTTTACATCATACAGTCCGAAATCCATATTGAGCGTGCTCTTTGCATCCGACATTGGCATCTCATCGAGGTAAGTCGAAACTGCTTTTTGCAATACCCCGTCATTCATCTGCACCGAAATACCGCGAATGACAAAACTTGGGTTTAAGTTGTTGCTCGCCATGTTAAAAGTCAAACCTGGCGTCATTTGGGCAATGGCTGTCGCGTCATCCATGCCAGTCGTTTCGATCGTTTCTTGCCCTAAAACTGTGATAGACATTGGAACGTCCATCAAACTTTCATTACGCTTTGTCGCTGTAACAATAATTTCATCCATCGATTCAGCGTTCTGAGCAATAGCATTTGGCAGCACCGAGCACATCGCAAAAAATAATGCCAGTAACGCAAAACTAAAAATCCTTGCTGGATATTGAATATTCATTTGTGTAACACCCCCTCTTATTAAAGAAAATTGAATGAACTCAAGCTTATTTTCGCATGCTATTGGCGAAGACTTTCGCTCGGTCAAACACTCCTCAAATTCCCCATCTGAGTATGTCTTGAGACGCTGAGGGTTTCCACAAGCAATTACGTATGCACCGATAATGTTTTGTTATTCATTTATACATTGGTACTGAGGATGCTGGAAAAGTCAAACTCGCTCTGCCTAATGGGTCGTTTTAGCGCCTCATTATAAATTTTAAATAGCTGTATTTTATGGTTATTTTGGACAAGTATAAATCAGTCTTATTTCTTTTCAAATAACCAAAAATAGATAATTATTCGTTTTTGTATATACGTATAGTTAATTATAATATATATAGATTAATAACAAATAATTATAGTTTGATTGTTAATTGTTAGTAGTAATGACTACTGGATAAAAACATACTGTTTGACTCAAAAAGTGCTTTAAAATTTGGAGGGGGATCCAGTAATGTTTTATTTAGATGGGGTGTTAAAACGCGCGCTCACAGCCAGCGTAGTTTTGGTATTCGCTTCGACCTCGGTATTTGCCCAATCCGATACTGAACTCGAAGAAATCATTGTCACCGCCACGAAACGAGAAGAACGGCTTCAAGACATTCCTATGTCAGTTTCGGTGCTCGGTCAAGACACTTTAGAAATAGCCGGAATTATCGATTCGCGAGGGATCGCTGAGAGCATCCCAGGCATTACGTTCAGTCAGGCGGCGAATAATTTTAATTCGGCTTTCATAGTCCGGGGTATTGGTACCGCATTGAATCAAGACAATCTAGCGAGCCCGGTGGCCGTTTATCTGGACGAAATGCCCATGATGGCTTCAAAGAGCACCTTGAAAATGGACTTTAGTTTGTTTGACGCAAAACAGGTTGAGGTATTAAAAGGACCGCAAGGCACTCTATTTGGCGCTGGTACACTTGCAGGTGCAGTCAGAATAATCTCTAACAAGCCTGACCCCAATGGTTTTTCTTACAAGCTGATGACAGACATCGGCTCAACCAGCGGCGAGATGCGTCAGCAATATAACGGCATGGTGAACATCCCGATTAGCGACAATGCGGCGGTTCGTCTGGTTGCCTATGCCTCTGAGGACGACGGCTGGATTAAAAACATCACAACTGGGGCGGATCCAACAAACAAAGTTTCCAGCATGGGATTTCGTGCGGCCCTCGGTTGGCAAGTAAACGATCGTTTCAATGCTAATTTCACCTATATCCTGCAAGAGACGGAGGTAGATGACGGTGCCACTATTAATCCGGCACTGGGCGAAGATACTAGGTTAGGACTCGGCAACGAGAAATCAGAAATTGAGGTTCAAAAATTGAACATGACTTTGGTCTATGACCTCGGATTCGCAGAGCTTACTTCTTCTACTAATTTTTCCGAGAATGATGGAACAATGGATGCTGATCTGAGCAATATATTCGGCAATACTTTTCCTTTCTTCCTTCACAGAGAACCAGACGATGAGGCCTTTGTGCAAGAAATGCGCTTAGTTTCGAATTCAGATTCCCGACTTGACTGGGTATTGGGCGCGTTTTACCTAGATCGAGAAACCGATGTAATTGAAGCTTTCTACACAAGTCAAGCTTTCGCAGATAGCAGAGGTGGCACGATTGGGGGCACGATTTCAACCTTGGGAGTGGACAATGCATTTATCTATGGCGGTCCAGTGCCCAATTCGTATGAGGAAACCGCATTTTTTGGGGAACTCGGGTACCAGTTGACCGATTCTTTGAAAGCGACGCTTGGCTTTAGGACCGGAGATATGGAAAATGCTAATTCTCGCCCTGCTGGCGGTTCTTCGGCACTGATGTCTTTCTTAGGTCCTGTAGTGTTTAGTGGTAGTGGTGCAACGTCATTCACCCCAGTTCCTTATCAGGCGGGAACTTACGAACCTGGGAAGACCAGCAATGATGTGATGAAGTTGTCTCTTGCTTGGCAAATGAATGATAGGGTCAATTTATACGCCACCGCATCTGAGGGCTTCAGGAGCAACGAGATTAATCGATCGGCATTTGTTCCTGGCCTTGATGGACGATTAGGCTCAAGCGGGTTAGATCCAAATGATCCGATTGTAATTCCCCAGGTGTCTGCGTCAGACAAGCTTTGGAATTATGAGATCGGTGTCAAGGGTCGTTGGGATGGGCTGAGTGTCAATTTAGCGATGTATCAAATGGTTTGGGAGGATATCCAGCTTGTCGCACAACGTGGCGGCGGCGATCCAACTTCATTTTTTACTAATGCAGGTGAGGCCGAGTCTGAGGGCATTGAGTTGGAAATTCTCGCTAATCCGAATGATAATTTTGAATTCGGTTTAAATATCGCATATCAAGACGCGAAAATCACTAAGTTGACTGATCAAGAAGCTATAATGGTTGGTGCAGAGCTTGGCTCTAGTTTGGTTTCGCCTGACGTGCAAGTATCAGGTCATTTTCAATATGCAGTGGCCCTTGAAGGCGGAAGGGAAGCCGTCGGCCGTTTAGGTTACAGCTATACTGATGCTTTGCCCAACGGCTTCGAGAACCAAGTCGGAAATCCTAACGCCACGAACCCACGATATACCATGACTGATGCCTATTCAAAGTTAGATTTTAGCCTTGGCATAAATTCTGACCGATGGTCAGTGGCGTTGTACGGCGAAAATATCTTGGATAATGATGATTCCATATTCGTCATGCAGCAGACGTTTTTTGCCAATGCACACATGACGCTGCGTCCAAGAACGTTTGGTATTAGAGTTTCGATGACACAATAACACAAAGCAGGGCGCGCCTATATTTGTGGCGTGTCCTCTTTTCCCCTCCAGAACTTGCTAGTTGGCCCGCGAGTATGCTCTCTGCATTGGTTTGATCCAACAAGTTTAAAATAAAATATAGGTGTTGAAGAATTTAGATTGAGACATGAAACTGGCCATGCGGCTGGCTAGACTTGGCGTCTCCTGAATATCAGACGGATATCTATCTCTTTATTTAAAGAGGTTTATACCAGATCGGTGTGCTCCAAGCTCGCTCCTGAATGGTTTTGGGTATATCTGGATGAGGTGACACGCCCGCCCTTATTGCATCCCATGTCGACCATCTGCAAGTGGGATTTTCAAGCACGCGCGCATAATAAAAAGCCCTCTGACTCGCAAAAAATGCAGGATCTTGCCATACGATGCTCAACTCCGAGGCCCCCCTTTCCATATCAGCCGCACAATTTTCTAAGTTAACTGAGGCATCATTATCCGGACATCGATGTGTTTTCTTATCGGGCACGAGGTTATCTGAGCACGCCACATCAAAAATCTGTTCATGAGATTTCCCTTCGTTTATCCACCCTTTTACAATCTGCGCTCTCTGCAAAAAACCTCCCGACGGATCTCTTGATGCAGAAAGAAAAAAATGAGGCACTCTGTTCCCCTCAGCTAGCAATTCTCCTCCCATTGGGACACCCTTAGCATAGGCCTTCTCTATTGAATCTGGCGCCCTGTCCAAGTCGTCTGGGTAATCATATCCACCGAAAAAACGAACTCTAATTCTAGGACCTGATGTGGCAAATATTTCCTTACGTTTTAACGCCTGAAAGATCGATTCGCGAGTGTTCTGTTCTGCCCAAACTCCTGCCAATCCAGAGGCGCTCCAGTCAAGAGTGTCGCTAAAAATACTCGGTAGCTTTTCATCCGTGGGAACGGAACCCCTCAACTCTGGCGAACCGTCATTGGTCCCCAACTTACCAAAATACTCATCCTCCTCAAAGGGACTTGCGGCATTGTGCCCGTCCGTTGAACCAATGAATCCAAATTGGTACATATTCGTGCCAACAGCTTCTTCCAACTCCATTCCCGCCAGTAACGCGTCTCGCGCGTATGCGCCGGTGGTCGCTCCGTCAAACTCTACAACATTCCCATCTTCATCTCTGATCCTTCGACCCTCCTCATCAAATTTCCCTCTATTTTGAAACCACAGCTCGAAGTCCGACCATTCATCCTCAGGCGATAGTAAAGGATGAGTTTCGGAAGTTCCTTTTATCTGGGTTATCTCCACTATTGGCTCATTACGCAAACGCTGCTTAGCATAGGCTGGAGTAACGGGCCCACCATCCATGGTGACTCTTTGAAACATCAAACCCTGACTCCAGTTCGAGTTATGAGGAATGGCAATAGAATCAAGTCCATCAGACCTCAGCGCATCGAGCCAGTCCCACAAATCTTCAGGGTTAAGTGAGTCCTGAGAACCAAAGGGACGGAGTGGGCCATCATCTCCGGGAAACAGTACTACCCGATGAAGATTTGCATTTTGAGGGTGTGAAGAATACTCGTATGCGATGAAAGTAGTAAACTTTCCGGGCTCATAATTTTTGTTTGCAATGTTGATATTTTCTTGCCAAGCGGATCTTAGGACTGCCTCTGATCCCAGTGGCGGGTCGATGGGCTCTCCTCTTGTCAACTCTGATTCAAGCGCAACAAACCCCTTTCGATTGTCGGCTTTGTCCGGAGACTGGATTAACGCTGCGAGGGGATGGTCCCTCAGAGGTCCCGCGGGATCTGCCAAGCTTTTAACAACTCCAAAGAACTCGGCGTGATCGCTGACGGCATAAAAATCAAGCGCCTCGCCTTTCAAGCGAATCTTGTAACCGAACGGATGGTCTATCGCTTCCCCTCGAGCAAATCGATAGGCATCATCAGTCGACGCGCGAACACCAGCCAGGCTATAAGCATCCAATGAATTGTTTGAGTGCACATGCAAGTCACCAAAGTAGGCATTTCGCAAGGCATTCTGTTCGAGAATTCGATGATCATGCATCGTATCTGGATTAAGCTTAATAATTTCAGTCGTTGGCTCGAGAGAGGCGTCTTGATCTCTATTGCAAGCCAGAAGCCCTAAGCATATGATGGGTATCCAGTAAAGCCTTAAAAAGACTCGTATCATTAACTTTTGCCGGCACTATGCAATTGCGCGGCAGCCATCTCCTCCAGCATACGGAAGAACGCTACAGGATCTTTTTGTTTCATATGCATCATCTGAACTTCTTGGCCTTCCCCTATGATAATTTCATCTTCTTCCAGCGATAATTTCGAGACGATAATCTCGACAGCCTCCTCTACCGTCAAGCCTTCCGTCATTAATCCTTCCTCTGGGCCTATGGCGCTGCCATCTCCCTGTAAAGCATTTGCCACAACATTTGTTTTTACAACACCAGACACCAGTGTACTAACCTTTACGCCATGAAAAGCAACCTCGGCACGCAATGCATCAAAAAAACCCATGATCGCATGTTTTGCCGCACTATAACCGGACCGGAGTGGCGGCCCGATCTTACCAGCAATACTTGATGTGACGGCTATGTGGCCTGACTGCTGTTCAATCATTATGGGAAGCACTGCTTTTGTAAGCGCTATGGGGCCCATCACATTAACGTCCATTACCCTTTGATAGACCTCCATGGTGGTATCGACCGCAAACGATCTTTGACCCAAACCAGCGTTGTTAATGAGTATATCTATTTTTGAAAAACGCTGAAGGACCTCCTCAACCGCTTTTGGCATTGCATCAAAATCTGTAACATCTAGGCGAATTGTCAAAATATCTGCTTTCTCTGCTCCTTGCGAAACACAATCCTTGTAGACCCGATCCAACTCTTCAGCGTTACGAGCAGATATTACGACTTTGGAAGATAATGCTGCAAGGGCCCGGGCCAGCCCTTCACCGATTCCCGATGATGCGCCAGTAATCCAGACAACCTTATCTTTAAAAAATTCATTGCCCTTTGTTGTATTATCATTCATAAATGTCTTCTCCTTTTCCGAAACGAGTCCAAGCAATTTATCGTGACCGGATCGCCAAAACCCCAATGGCATAGCGAGAACCTGCGGTCCTTGGTACAGCTACCAAGCGTTATAAGCGTACCCTAAGATGTTATGAAAGTCCCTTGCTATCCCAGACTGAGCTTCAGGAACTTAGTCGCATCACATCGAAATTTTTTCCGGAGGTCTACTAACAAAGAGATATAGATCGATAGAAATAAGTTATTCAATAATCCCTAATGTTGAACCCTCAATCGACCGTCGCAATGCAAATTGCGAATTGCCGAAGATATCGTCCTGCATTTATTCCAATCAACACTTTACAATAATACATTGATTTTGACGGAATATTGTTCTGGCAAATTATTCAAAGCATCGGGAACTACAAACTTCTAACCAATCTCTAAACATCCGATACCTATGAACCAATCGATTGCGGTAATAGCCAATTATTGGAACAATCTTTGGTAAAATGGATTGCGCGACCCTTTTCATATAACGAGGAAACCTAGGTGAACGAAAAAGAAGACAGCATGATCTTATATGGGGTTCCAATATCGCAACCTGTTCGAGCTGTAATATGGACACTCCTTTTAAAAGGTCAGGATTTTGAACTGATAATGATTAATCCCGGGTCAAAAGGAGATATGGGGAGCCGACACCCAAACTACCTGAGAAAAAGTCCCTCGGGAACCATTCCCTGCATTGAGGAGCGCAGGACTGGTTTTGTATTATCCGAGGCTCACGCTATTCTTTGCTACCTTTGCAGAAAAAATAGCTGGCATGACCTATATCCATCCGAACTCCGGACACGCGCCAAGATAGATTCTTATCTTCACTATCACCATCGCGGCGCGCGCGACGCCTCTTTGGGCCTTTTTGCCCCGAAAGTCCGGAAGGATCTCAATATTCCCGAACTGATCCAAACCATCTCTACATCCTTAGTGACCCGCACTATAAAGGTGCTTGAATCAGCATGGCTTGCAGAGTCGCCTTTCCTTGCGGGCAAGGAAATGACAATAGCAGACATCGCCGCCTACGTAGAAATTGGTCAACTTCACCCGAGATTCACCAACCTGTTTGATTTTAACCCCTATCCTAATGTCTGCGCGTGGCTTGACCGGATGGCAAATGTGGAGCACCACGATAATGTCCACGCATCTTTGCTAGCATTAGGTCAGATCGACAAAAAAAGTCCGACCATCGAGGACATCAAGAATGCAAACAAAATGGGCCATGCTTTGATAAATAAAATTTTAGGTAGATAGATGATCTCTCTATATCATGCTAAGTCTAATTTTGACGAATTATTAAGAGTCACCGAAAAAGTTAACGTACTTGCCTCGGTTTTCTCTCAGAACAGGATATTAATTGGCAGTTTGAGTCTTGGTGTCTTATATGCAAATCCATGACATCGCCAAATCACTTTTACAAGATTTTGACAATCGCCGTCCTGGTGCCAGTTTTGCCCACCTCAATCTCGAACTAAATATCGATCAAGCATATGATTTGCAATTTGCAATCGCCTCAATGAGAAAACAACGTGGCGAGAAAATTATAGGGTATAAAATTGGTTGCACCAGTGCCGCTATACAGCGGCAAATGGGAATAACGCACCCCGTTTTCGGACATGTTTGGGATTCAGAAACATATGAGTCCGGTTGCAAGCTCGCTCTCAGCCTGTTTGATCATCTAGCAATCGAAGGAGAGCTCGCAGTCACTCTCGGAGAAGACATTCCGTCCTCATCTTTGCTGCTCGAGCATCCCGAGGCCATATGCGACATAAAGCCGGTGATCGAGTTACACAACAAAGTCTTCTATGCGACTGAAGACAAGCGCGCTTGCGAATTGATAGCCAACAATGCGATTCATGCAGGGATTGTCTGTTCTTCTATTCCAATTTCATCTGATGCTGCCGACGCTGTCTCTAATTTAAAAGTTTTTAGGAACAATGAATTAATTGGTGAGACCCTTATCGATCATTTCAAATCTCGAATGGTAAGAGCTGTTGCCGAGTTAGTCGATCATTTGGGTCGCCATGGAGAAAGACTTCTGAAAGATCACATCGTACTCACTGGTTCGATGTTACCTCTTTGGCACGCTGGGAGTCAGGATATAATAACTGTGACAGTGGGCGCCTTTGACCGGGTTTGCTGTCTCTTTGAAGGATGACGATCTTGTAATCAGCTGTCAAATCAAACTAGAAGATAACTCTCTTTTGGGTCTTGCTTGATATCACTAAAAATAGCCACTCTCGGACGTTATCAGCGTCAAAGCAGGTCATGTTGTGGAACAACATCTATTGACAATTCCCGAGATCGATTATTAATCTAGACGACCAAATTATTTAGACAACCTATAGACGAAATACAAATCTCGATCATATCTCCCGAGGCAAGCCAGATTTGCGGATTTCTTGACATGCCCACCCCAGAAGGAGTGCCAGTCGCAATAATATCTCCTGGTTTAAGTGTTGTGAACTTGGATAAATAAATCACGATATCGACTACAGATAAGATCATTTCCGCAGTGCACGCCTGCTGCATCGTCTTACCATTCAATCTAGTTTCGATTTTTAACGCCTGAGGATCTCCAATCTCGCGAGTGGATACGATCCAAGGCCCTACGGATCCAGAGCGATCGAAGTTTTTGCCTGCTCCAACAGAATCGACCTGAAAGTCTCTGGCCGATCCATCCATAAAACAAGTATATCCAGCAATAAGATCGAAGGCTTGATTCTCAGAAGTTGCTTTTCCTTCAACACCAATGACCGCGGCCAATTCACCTTCGAAATCATAGCAATTAGTAGCCGGACTTTTACATAATTCACATTTATGCCCTACCAACGATTCTTTATTTCTCATAAAGATTGAAGGATTCCCAGAAACATTAGCATCCGCAAACTCACTTGAATCGAGCTCTTGACGATGTGACCTGTAATTCCGTCCCACACAAAAATTGCGGCCTGACGCAGTAGGTGGGAGAAAAGATATTTTTTCTAACTCGATTGCAGATCTCGATCCATTATCACTAAAATCAACTGTCCCTCTTTGCCACGATGACAATAGATGTTCCGCCGTTTTGAAATGCGCAGATAAGTCTATAACTTCTTCATCTTTGATTAAACCATAACAAGTTCGCTCTTCATGAGTAAATCGGACAAATTTCGATTCATTGTTCAATTGACACGCTCTCTTTTATGAATCTTATGATTCTGCTAATTTATGACCATGTTCCTTGCTAGCCTTTCTAAGCTCACCCAAAGTCTGTCTATCAAGCGAATATATCAAGAGAAGCGGAAGGCTTGCCGCATATCCGATAATCGGAAGCCAGATCGCTCCAAAATACACTGCATCGATGGCTGTCTGTGATTGCTCTGCCCCCTCCAACCCTTCAATATAACCACCAGCAGACAGAACCAATCCAATTGATAAAGGGACGAGCATCGCGGATGTTTTTTCAACGAAGCTATAAAGACTTGCAAAGATTCCCTCGCGTCTGAGTTGAGTTCGATGAAAATCATACTCAATGGTATCGGGTAACATTGATTGACCCATCAAAATCATGCCCCCTGTAAAAAAACCGAATGTAAAGGTGCGAATTATAAATATGATTTCAGGTTCGTCAGGTGTAAGGAACACAAAAGTAGCTATCGTTAGGATCTTTCCCACGGTAGCAATTACAAATACTGAGCGTTTTTCCATATGCAAAGCTAACCAAGTCCAACACGGAATCGAGAGGCCTATAGCCGCAAACATAGGAATCCCAAACTTGACAACTGCGCCCTC
>CENU01174317.1_pt1 | contig 13108 bp, 11 predicted proteins | sample 361331 | NCBI WGS metagenome assembly CENU01 (sample SAMEA2619766, study PRJEB7988) | marine metagenome | isolation source: saline water (ENVO:00002010), including
GCCACCTCAGCATGGAACGCCTCATCCGTCACATCTCCAACACTCACATCGCATGACAATTCAGTCGACAGCTGTTGCAATGCCTCAGCATTCCGACCCGCCACATGAACTTGCTCACCCGCCTCAACTAGCAACCTTGCCAATGAAGCGCCTATCCCGCCAGAACCATAAATAATTGTCTTTTTCATGCTATACATTCAAAGAGGTTTCATCTTCCTTACCAAACAGATGAAAAGAAAAAGGCGATATCCGGAAAAGAGGAGGAACCGAATATCGCCGAACGGCATTTTAAAAGCCGTTCATAAAAACATGAACATCTTTATGTTTCTTGAACGTACCCTCACTTAATTATTAATTATTGTAAACAAAATTTATTAATTTTTTTTAATTAGGCAGAACTGCCTATTCGCGCTTCACGCTATCTCCTTCCCATCTTCATATCTGCTTAATGGTGTTGACCTTGCGGCTTAGATACGCCACATTGTCAGGCTTAGAAGATTAAAAGTGGGGATGTATCGATGCTAAACCGAGCATTGGGATTTTTTTCAAGTGATATAGGAATCGACTTAGGCACAGCCAACACGCTGGTCTACGCACGGGATCGCGGCATTGTGATTCGCGAACCTTCGGTGGTGGCCGTTCAATCAGGCACCAACCGCGTGCTTGCCGTCGGTGACGAAGCCAAACGTATGCTAGGACGAACTCCTGGTAATATTGTGGCCATTCGTCCGCTTAAAAGTGGCGTGATCGCCGATTTTGAAGTAACCGAAGCGATGTTGCGCTATTTCATTCAAAAAGTGCACAACCGCCGTATGATGGTGCGCCCGCGCGTCGTGATTGCCGTGCCCAGCGGCATCACCGAAGTCGAAAAAAGAGCGGTGAAAGATTCCGCGTTGCACGCCGGTGCACGAGATGTATTTTTAATTGAAGAACCGATGGCCGCTGCAATCGGTGTTGGGTTACCTGTTCAGGAACCCGCAGGCAATATGATAGTCGATATTGGAGGGGGTACCACCGAAGTGGCGGTTATCTCCCTCGCAGGAATTGTCTATAGCCGCAGCGTGCGCGTCGGGGGAGATGAATTGGACGAGGCGATTATTCAGCACATAAAACGGGAGTATAACCTGTTGATTGGTGAACGGACCGCCGAAGAGATTAAAATTACCATGGGCTCCGCAATCGAAATTGCCGATGGAAGCACCATGGAAGTGAAGGGGCGCGATCTTGTGGCAGGTTTGCCACGCACACTCACCATCAGTTCAGAGGAGATTCGGCAAGCACTATTAGAACCTCTAAATGCTATTGTCGAAGCCGTTCGGGTCACACTCGAACGCTGTTTGCCTGAACTCTCGGCAGATCTGGTGGATCGAGGCATGGTCATTGCCGGTGGTGGAGCTCTATTAAAAGGGCTTGATCAACTTATTTCGGAAAAAACCGGACTACCTGTGCATGTAGCGGAAGATCCGCTCTCAGCCGTTGCCGAAGGCACCGGCATTGTGCTTCACGAAATTAATCTTCTTCGGAAAATGTCTAACCAATAGGCTGAAATAATCGTTTCGTTCGCTCACGAAAAGGGTGAATGAAGTGAGAAACAAGAGAAGAGATCGCTGGAAATGGATCGCCATTGTCGTTGGCGTTGCTGCGCTGATTATGTGGCCGCAGCTCCATTCCATCAGCAAGAAGGGTGTTCGAACTGCGCTAACACCTGCTGAGAGCGTCAATGCCGGTGTCTCCAGACGCCTCTCCGGCTGGGCTACACTGCTCCGTGGGTGGGGCGGAGCTGCCGACCGCGAAAAGAATCTCTCTCTAGAACTCGTAAAAGCGCAAGCCGAACTGAACCGGCTCAACGAGATCGAAAATCAAAACCGTCGGCTGCTGAGAGCCCTCAATTTTCAACAATCCACCCCCTATCAACTCACCCCCGCCACCGTCATCAGCCGCAACATCAGCGGGTGGTGGAACAGCATCCGTATTCACCCCGGCAACAATCAAGCCCTTCAGCCCGACTGTGCCGTACTCAGCCCCGATGGCCTGGTGGGTCGCACCCTTGAGATTAACCCCTTCAGCACTGAAGTCCTACTGATTAGCGATCCCGCCTTCCGCGTTGCCGCAAAAATCCGCGGGCGTGAAATTTTTGGACTGGTTCGCGGGATGGGACAAACCCTCTCCGGTCAACCGCGCGTACGCATGGAATTCATTAACAAAGACACCGAACTTTTTGTCGGGGATGAGGTGGCCACCTCCGGCTTTAGTCAGTCCGAAGGTTACTTCCCCGCTAATATTCATATTGGTTACATCGAAACCATTCACCAAGACACCACTGGGCTCTATCAATATGCTGACATTGCTCCCCGAGCAACGGTTGGCCTCCTGGATTACCTATTCGTTGTTAACCGAGGAGAAGCGCGCCCATGAAAACGCCGATCATCCTCTTGCTGCTCATACTCCTCAGCCTCTTGCTGCAGCAATCCCTGCCCGCATGGCCCCTGTTCGCCGGTCTCAAACCTCCGCTCACGCTAGCGCTGGTTGTGCATCTCGCTTTTCGTCTATCCCCTCGGATGGCTTGGCTCTCCACCTCTGGGGTGGCGCTGCTCTACGATAGCCTTGAACCCGGCCCCTTCGGTCCAGCCCTTTTGGCCTTTCCACTAATCACCTATTTCATCCTCCGTCATCGCCGCAATCTTTTCGCGGACGGCATCATCACCCAACTCTTCTGCGGTGCGTGCGCTGGCACTCTGACGGTTCTCTCTGCCGGCATCATCTATCTCGTCACCAACGCTCGCCCCATCCACTCTCTCACGTCAATGGTAGTAGGCGGCCTCCTACTCGGCGCATTCACCCAACTCATTTTTTCACAACTCATGCTGAAATGTAGCTGGATCTCCATCAAGGGAGGTCGCTCATGAAAGTTCGACAAACCCACACGTCCAGCCAGCTGACCATCTGGATTGTGCTGGTCGCCATGCTGGCCGGCTTCACGCTGCTCGGTAGAGAACTCTGGCAACTGCAAGTCAAAGAACAAGACGGCTTTGAGGCACTCTTTCGCAACCAGAGTTTACGGCGGGTCCGACTACCCGCGGTGCGCGGAAAGATCTTTGATCGGCACGACCGCTGTTTAGCTGACAGCACACCCAATTACAGCATCGCCATCTACACACACGAATTACGCGCCCCACGCTCCGCCGTTGCCAACGTACTGGAGCAACTCCACGAAATCTGGAGCCGCATTGGGCGCCCACCGAATCTCACCTACCCGCAGATCAAGCAACACATGCAGCAAAACCCCGACAAACCGCTAACGCTCTATCACGACTTAACGGATGCCGAAATCAAACGCTGGCGGACCGCCTTTGAGGAGTGGACTTCGCCCGCACCCGGTTCGTTCCGCCGCCAAAAGATTGCCGGTCTCAACCTGGGTCGCCCTCTCGAAGGGCGCACCATTGTTCTTCAAACCAAAGCCCTCCAGAATCGTCGCACCTCCACCGCAGCCAACACCCTTGAACTGATCTACCAAATTTCCGAACGACTCAACAAACCACGTGTCATCCGCTTTCAGCAGATCAAAGATCACATTTTTGCCCGACGCCCCCTGCCTCTCATCGCTTGGGACAATCTATCCGAACAAGAGCTCGCCCGCTGGGCTGATCGCTGCTCCATGTTGCCCGGCAACGACATCGTATGCATCCCTGCTCGCACCTACCCCTTCAGCGAACAGACCGCCCACCTTCTCGGCTACACCATGCAAGCCGATGCCGACAACAGCCCCGCCGAAGCCGGGCGTGTACATTATGACCTCAGAGGCTTAAAAGGGCGCAAAGGGCTCGAAAACATCTACGACGATCTACTCACCGGATCCTACGGCTACCAGCTCCTTCAAATCGATGCGGCTGGGTTTCACCACAACACCCTACAAACGACCCCGCCTGTTGCTGGTGGTGACCTCAAACTCACATTGGATGCAGAGATCCAGCGTATCGCCACCGAAGCGCTCACCACGCCATTACCCAACGAAAAAAGCCAGCCCATCCGCGGTGCGGTTGTCGTCCTTGATGCCACCAATGGCGACGTACTCGCGCTGGTCAGCGCCCCTACCTTCGATCCCAATCGCTACATGAACTCCACCCGCTATCGGCAGCAACTGCTCACTGACTCCACCGCACGCACCTTCCACCGCGCCATCTACGGACAGTATCCACCCGGCAGCACCTTCAAACCCATCACCGCACTGAGTGCGCTGAAACAAAACAGCAACGCCGCCACCGAAACGCACCACTGCCACCGTACCTATCGGAACAGTAGCGGACGCCCCATGCGGTGCTGGATTCATTCCCAAGGCGGGGCTCACGGCCCGACCACCCTCCAAACCGCACTGATGCAATCCTGCAACATTCACATGTACGAAATCGCACAAGCAATCGGCTACGAACCCATCTATCAAACCGCACGCGCCTTCGGTTTGGGTCAATATGCGGGGCTCTTTCCCGCACTCGATGTACCCCCCACACAGCCCGATGTGCGCTACGGAAACCTCCCAACAACCGCAGACAATCCAACCGATCTGTGCAACCTCTCTATCGGACAAGGCAAACTGCTCACCAGCCCCCTGCAAATGGCCATGGTGACTGCCGCTATCGCCAACGGCGGCACGTTATACCGCCCTCGATTGATCAAAGAATTTCGTTCTCAGACCGACCAGCCCTTCCGTCCGAATCCCACGTGGCCCATCCGCCGCATCGACCTGGACATCAACCACCTCGAACAGGTTCGCCAAGGCATGCGCGATGTGGTCATGCACCGCAACGGAACCGCTCAATCGGCCCAAGTGGGTTCGATCCCCATCGCCGGAAAAACCGGATCCGCCCAATACCGTGAGAAAGTCGGCGACACCGTTGAAGACCGTGTTCACGCTTGGATGATCTCATACGCCCCCTACGACTTTCCCCGATATGCCATTGCCATGATTGTTGAAAACGGCATCTCAGGCGGTCAAACCATTGGCCCACGTCTCGCCAAATTATATCGTGAACTGTTCCAATACGACGGAACCCTCACCGGGGAGAACGGATGAACGGCATCGCACCTAAACGAATCGACTGGGTCATGATCAGTACGCTCATCCTGCTGCTCATCATCAGCACCCTCTTCATCTACAGCGCCCAATTTCAGGCCATCGGTTCGGTCGGCTCGACGTGGCAACGGCAGCTCACCTTCAGTCTGGTTGGTCTCGTGCTCTACTGGGTTGCCGCTTGGTTTGATTATCGCAAACTCATCCGCCTCGCGCCCTGGATATATCCCTCCACCCTCCTACTCCTGCTCCTCGTGTTCCTCTTTCCCGCCGTCAACGGAGCTCATCGCTGGATGGCCCTGCCCGGCTTTACCCTGCAACCCTCCGAACTGGCCAAACCGGCTACCCTCCTCATGCTGGCCGCCTATCTCGCTGCGCCCGATCGTGATCACACCACGCACCGAACCTTCCTCATCAGTGCCGCCATTCTGCTCTGTCCCCTGCTACTGATCGCCCTCGAACCGGACCTCAGTTCTGCCCTAGTCATGGTTCCCGCCGCACTGGCCATTTTTCTCTACGCCGACATCAAACGAAAATGGATTCTCTCCGCCATCGGCACCCTTCTCCTCGCCGCCACCCTCCTGTGCGGCTGGATAAAATACGAAGCTCCTCTCCCCTCTACCGCCGACGCCCAGAACGTTCCAACATCCCAATGGAAGCTCCCACCCGTTCCCCTCCTTGAGCCCTATCAGAAAGAGCGCATCCGCGTCTTCCTTTCCGATGAAGTCGATACAGCCGACGCGGGCTGGAACAAACTCCAAGCCCAAGTAGCCGTTGGCTCCGGAGGTTTCCGCGGCAAAGGCTATCTACAAGGCAGTCAAAACATACTCGGCTTCCTACCCCGCACCGTGGCCCCCACCGATTTTATCTTCTGCGTGATTGCCGAAGAGATGGGTTTTATCGGAAGCCTGTCGATCCTACTTTTATATACACTATTATTAGGGCGTTGCCTGCGAACCGCATGGCGTGCACCCGACGAGTTTGGACGAATGGTAGCGCTGGGAATCAGCACACTATTGTTCTGCCATATTTTTATTAACATCGCGATGACCATTGGACTACTACCCATTACCGGACTTCCGCTGCCGCTCATGAGCTACGGCGGGTCATTTATGATCAGTACACTGGTCGCGCTGGGTATCATTCAAAGTATTTACCAGCGTCGCAGAATTAGATGAGAGGAAACACCATGATTAACAAAATTAAATCTTTAAACAGTAACGACCGGCATAAGAAAGAGATCATCATCAACATCGAGCCGCTCGAGACACGCGTAGCCATCCTAGAAAAGGGAAAGCTCGACAACTTCCACATTGAACGCCAAGAAGATCGCCGCATCGTCGGCAGTGTCTTCAAAGGTAAAATCCAGAACCTGGAAGATGGGTTACAAGCCGCCTTCGTCGATATTGGACTCAAAAAAAATGCCTTTATCCACTATTGGGACATGATTCCCGAAGACGCAGCGCGCCTCGAACGCGAAGAAGGGGTCCGGGCCAAAAGCTCTACCCGCAAACGCAAACGCTACAAGCCCGGAGAGATGACTAAAATCTTTCCCATCGGATCTGAAATTATCGTTCAGGTAACCAAAGATGCCATTGGAACCAAAGGCCCGCGCGTCACCGCCAACATCAGCATTCCAGGCCGCTTCTTGGTCATGATGCCCGGCACCAAAATGAAAGGCATCTCGCGTAAAATCGACGACTCGAAAGAGCGCAATCGCCTCAAAAAAATTCTCCAGCGCCTTCCGGTGCCAAAGGGGATCGGCCTCATCGTCCGCACCGCTGGCTCGGGCACACGCCGCACTAGCTTCACGCGCGACGCACGTACCCTCTTCGAAGTCTGGAAAGATATTCAGGAAAAACTCGAAAATAATCGAGCTCCCTGCTGTCTCTATAGCGAACCCGGCCTTGCCGAACGGGTGGTTCGGGACTATCTCACCGAAGACATCGACCGCATCTTCATCGATAATCAAGAACTCTTTGAAGTCACCCGCGACGTCATCCAGAAATATTCACGGCGCTCGCGCAACTGGATTCAACTCTACGGCGGCAACGAACCGATTTTCGACTACTTCGAAGTCGAGAAACAAATCGAATCCGCTTATCGCCGTCGCGTATGGTTGAAATCCGGTGCGTATCTCATTTTCGATGAGACCGAAGCACTGGTCGCCATCGATGTGAACACAGGTCGCCACAAAGGCGCCAAGACACAAGAAGAAGGTATTCTACAAGTAAACCTCGAAGCCGCAGAAGAAGCCGCCCGTCAGCTGCGGTTGCGCAACGTAGGCGGCCTCGTCATCATCGACTTCATCGATATGAAATCGAAAAAGGACCAGCAAGCCACTCACCGGGCGCTCAAAGATGCTCTTAAAACCGACCGGGCTCGCACGAACGTGCTCCAAATTTCCCAGCTCGGGTTGCTCGAAATGACGCGCCAACGCATGGAAGAGAGCATCTTCAACGCTGGCTACGACGACTGCCACTACTGCCGCGGCAGAGGGCGTGTTAAATCCGCCCTCACCATGAGTGTTGAGATCCAACGCCGCGTCAGCGAATGCATGCGTAAAGATACCGGCACCCACTCCATGCGTGTCACCATCAACCCACATGTGCTCGACCGCCTCCGCCGCGAAGACGAACAAGCGCTGATCGACCTCGAAAAAGAGTTTAAAGGGCACCTAACTTTTGTTGCCGACAACTCCTATCACATCGAAGAGTTCACCATCACCAATACCGATAACGATGTCACCCTCTTCAGCACCCTGGAACAAAAGGACTAAATCATGCTCTTAACAATGAAACCCTATGGAACCACCCAACACGGAGAACAGGTCGATCTGTTCCGCTTTGAAAATACGCACGGCATTATCGTTGAGATAATCAACTACGGCGGCACCATTACCTCGATCCAGACTCCCGACCGCAACGGCACCTTCGAAGATATCGTGCTGGGTTTCGACACCCTGCAAGGCTACGAAAGCAACGATAACCCCTACTTTGGGGCCACCTGCGGACGCTTTGCCAACCGTATCGGCAACGGTCAGTTTGAACTGGATGGTCAGTCCTATCAGCTCGCCACCAACAACGGGGCCAACGCCCTGCACGGCGGCCTTCGTGGTTTCGACAAACGAGTATGGGAAGCCCAAGCCGATGCCGAAAAACTCCTACTCAAACGAACCAGCCCCCACGAAGAGGAAAACTATCCTGGCACCCTTGAGACCGAGGTAACTTTTCAGCTCAATGATCTCAACGAACTATCCATTCAATACAAAGCCACCACAGATCAACCCACCATCATCAACCTCACCAACCACAGCTATTTTAACCTAGCTGGAAAGGGAAGCATTCGGGATCATCTCATTCAAATCCATGCCGACCGCTACACCGTGGTCGACGACGATGCCATCCCAACCGGAGAACTGCGCAAGGTTGCCGACACCGAAATGGACTTGCGTCAACCCACTGCCATTGGCACTCGCATAGACGACGTTCAAGGACTCGGCTACGACCACAACTACTGCTTACATAGTACCGATGGCTCCCTCGCAATCGCCGCTGAAGTAGTCGAACCGGTGAGCGGAAGAACCCTAACCTGCATCACGACCGAACCCGGTGTTCAATTCTACTCCGGCAACTTCCTCAACGGCTTCAAGGGAAAATACAGTCACACCTACCACAAGCAGAACGGCTTCTGTCTCGAAACCCAACACTTCCCCGACAGTCCCAACCAGCCGACTTTTCCCTCCACTCGGCTCAACCCCGGAGAAACCTACACCCAAACCTGCATTTATCGATTCAGTCATGCTTAAAAAGATAAAACCATTTTTTCTTACATTTTTCTTAATCTGGCCTGCAACCGCTTCAGCCAACTCCATCGAATTCTCCCTGCTAGGAGCATCCAATACAAAATATCGAGTATGGTCTTCCGAAAATCTTCTCGATTCATGGGAATATATGAATTCCATCACTACCACTCTTGATAACGCTACTCATTCCATAACCATACCAATCAACAGCTCGCCAACAGCCTTCTTTTATCTTCAGCCCACTCCACCCGCACCCACCATGGAGTGGTTTACTTCCTATCGTGGAGAACGATCCAACAAAGAAGCTCATGGTCACTTTATACTAGCCTGTTCAGACGGTGGTTTTTTGCAGATCGGTGAGAGCGATTCTCCAAGTAGTAGCGGCCGCGCGCTCGTAATAAAAGTGGATGCCAATGGTGCGCTTGAATGGAAGCAGGAAAGCGAACTGTTTATTCGCGGGAGATATAACCTCGGCAATTCAGCGCTTGAAGTTGACGATGGATATATAATTCTGGGTAGCCAACAAACCGATAGTGATAGCGATTCACAAGATAGTATGGTCGCAAAACTTAATAAAGAAACAGGATCACTGATCTTTTTACAAACACACGATATAAGCGGCGCCGATGCATATGAACATGCTGCCACTCACCCTAACGGTTATATCGCCGTCGGGTATCGAGATGCTAACGATCCCCAAAATACTTTTTTTACAGAAGGAAAAGGCCAGCTTACTTTTCTCGACACACAAGGAAACCTTGTCGAAGAAATCGACCTCAGTGCTTACCTAGATCAAGCATATCGTATTTACCCGACACAGGGAGGCTATATTATCAGTGGACAAGCGGCTGAAAATACTAGGTTTGGACTGATAAAAATAACAACGGATGGCACGCTTCTTTGGCAGAGGCAATATGGCTGGGAACGCTCCAATATCGGCGCCGATGATAACCACTGTTTTGCCCTCGATGTTTCATCCGATGGATACATTTTTTTGGGAGGCCATACTCGTGTCAACTACCAGAACAGTGGATCAAACCAATCCAACAATTGGGATACACTAACGTATAAAATAGACCCACAAGGCGAACCAATATGGAGTCGAAGGCAAGGCAACCCCCGAGGATTTGATGCACGATATATTCACGACGAAGCCTGGGGAATCCGTGCCACCCCCGACGGTGGCTGTCTGGTTGTTGCCGGTTCTGGAGACGAATATGGCGGCTACTCAGCCACCAATGAAAATGGTTTATCCGACAAATGGGTCGTCTACATAATTAAATATGCAGCTGACGGTGTACTTGAGTGGGAAACCTGGTTTGGAGACCCCGGAGAAGAGTTCGGATGGGACTGGGCCGGCGAAGATATTGTTCTCACCTCCGATGGATGTGCTCTTATTGCAGTTGACAATGCGGCCTTCGGCTTTTTAAAAACAACCCCACTTGAAACCCCATAGCGAAAGAGAGAAACATGAACGCACTCGAAGGAACCAAAGCACCCGCATTCAGCCTCAACGGTAGCGACGGAAAAACACATACACTCGCCGACTACCAAGGCAAATACCTCGTCATCTACTTCTACCCGAAAGACAACACCCCCGGCTGCACCAAAGAATCTTGCGGCTTTCGCGACCTCAACAACGCCTTCACCGACCACCAAACCGTCGTCCTCGGCGTCAGCAAAGACAGTCTCGAATCCCACGACAAATTCATTGCCGACTTCAATCTACCCTTTGTCCTGCTCTCCGATCCCGATACCACCATGATGGCCGAATATCGCGCATGGGGAGAAAAAGTCCTCTACGGCAAAAAAAGCATCGGTTGCATTCGCTCCACCGTCATCATTGATCCCGAAGGCACCATCATCAAACACTGGAAGCGCGTTCCCAAAGCCGAGACGCACCCCGAAAAGGTATTTGAATTTATTCAATCCCTGTGAGCTTCTGACGGCCCATAAACTCCTTCGCTAAGGAGCGATACGCCGCCGTACCCACACAATGTGGATCGTGCTTGTTGACCGGCAATCCAAAACTGGGAGCCTCACTCAACCGCACATTACGCGGGATTAACGTCTCATACACCCGATCCCCAAAATGTTTAATCACCTCCTGCACCACCTGCTGAGAGAGATTTGTACTCGGGTTATACATCGTCATCAAAATACCGCTGATATGCAGCCTCGGATTCCCCGCCTCCGCCACCTGCTGCACAATGTCCACCATCACACCCAACCCTTCCAACGCCAGATATTCGCACTGCATCGGAATGATCACCTCATGCGCCACGTTTAACGCATTCATAAACAAAATGCCCAGCGACGGAGGACAGTCCAAGAGAATCACATCATAACGATTCGACTCCACCACAGGTCCCAACGCCTTGCGTAGCTTGTGCAGATAATCATCATGCCGCGCAATCGCAATCTCCGCGCCAGCCAGATCCAACTCCGATGGAATAATATCCAGATTCTTCACCCCTGTCTGCTTAATCTGATCGACCCCCGCCACATCCCCCATCAATGCCGGAAAGATACTTGCCCCAGCCTCTTTCTCCAACCCCAGTCCGCTCGTCGCATTCGCCTGTGGATCCAAATCCACCAACAACACCCGTCTATTTTTCTCCGCCAAACAAGCCGAAAAATTAATCGCCGTGGTGGTTTTCCCCACGCCCCCTTTTTGATTCGCCAACGCTACCACTACTGTCTGCATTTCAATACCGTAACTCATGCGCCAATATGCTTAAACCATAAATTGCCGCCGTTTCTGTCCGCAACACCTGCGACCCAAAGCCCACTGCAACCACACCCTGCTCCACCCACGCATCCACCTCTTCCCGCGTAAAATCACCCTCCGGCCCAATCAGCAGTCCCACCCGCTTCGGCTCGCCCCACGCCACCTCCCGCAACGATACCGTCCCCGGATACAACGAACCAACCACCGCCCGATCAAACAGCGAAACCTCCTCCAGCAGCTCCGCCATCGGCACCACCTCATGCAAAACCGGCAACCAGCGCGCCTCACACTGCTCCGCAGCCTGTCGAATAATTTGCCGCCAACGATCCATCTTCTTCGCACTCACCCGACACTCTGTATGCGCCGTCACCATCGGACGAATCGCACTCACACCCAACTCCACCGCCTTCTGGAGCACCCACTCCCACCGGTCCAACTTCGGCACCGCCTGCAACAACTCAATCTCAACCTTCGGCGCCGGCTCCAACCATCCCCGACCCATCGACACCGTCACCGCTCGCTTCTCCGCCGCAACCACCACTGCATCCGCCACCGCACCACGGCCATCAAAAAGACGCAACGACTGGCCCGCTTCCACTCGCAACACACGCGCTAGATGGTGCGACTGCTCCGAGGAAAGCACCACCACGTCCCCCTCCTGCGCAACCGCCTCAACCAGACAATTAATCCTCATTCATCGTTTTCCAGTTTCCGCTTACGCTCATAAAACCGCGCCGCATCTTTCCGCAACCGAACCGACTCCTCAAAATGATTCTCATGCAACGCCGAACAGAGCTTCTCCATCGCCTTCTTCTCTTTCCCCGAAAGCTTCGCCGGCACCTCAATATTCACCATCACATGCTGATCGCCCTTGCCATGCCCATGGGCCTGATCCACAATCCCCTGTCCCCGCAGCCGGAACATTTTTCCATTCTGTGTACCCGCCGGAATTTTCAGCCGCGCATCCCCATGCAACGTCGGCACCTCAATCTCACCACCCAGCATGGCCACATAGAACGGCACCGGAACCTCCAACAACACATCCAAATTATTCCGCCGGAAAAACGCATGATCCTTCACATGAAAAACAATAAACAGATCCCCCGCCGGTCCTCCCCGACTCCCCGCTTCGCCCTTGCCCGCCAATCGCTGCCGAGAACCCGATTCAACCCCCGCCGGAATTCTCAACTTCAACTTCGTCCGCTCTTTCACACTGCCCGCACCCTTGCACTCCCGGCACGGACTCGCAATCGTCTCGCCCGCTCCCCCACACGTCGGACACGTCTGCGAAAACTGAATAAATCCACTTCCCGAACTCACCTGGCCTCGCCCACCACACGTCCCACATGTGCTCCGCGACGTCCCCGGTTCCGCCCCGCTACCGCAACACCGCCCACATGTGGAAGAAACCGGCAACGTCAATGTTCGACTCGAACCCAGCGCCGCCTCTTCAAAATCCACATCCAAATCATACCGCAAATCCGACCCACGCGCTGCCCCCCCCCCC
>CENU01030723.1_pt1 | contig 13101 bp, 14 predicted proteins | sample 361331 | NCBI WGS metagenome assembly CENU01 (sample SAMEA2619766, study PRJEB7988) | marine metagenome | isolation source: saline water (ENVO:00002010), including
TGATTGGGGACTCGATTGGTTTAGAAGTATCTTCCGAAAGTGCTCTAGCTGCCGGTCTAGTCATGGGAGTTATGATTATACCGTTTGTGTCTTCTTTATCTGATGATGTTATCAATGCAGTTCCACAATCTTTGAGAGAAGGATCATACGCCATGGGAGCTACCAAATCTGAAACTATTAAAAAAGTTATTTTCCCTGCCGCATTACCTGGAATTGTTGGGTCAATTCTTTTGGCAGTTTCAAGAGCTATAGGTGAAACGATGATCGTAGTTATGGCAGCAGGTTTAGCTGCCAATTTGACCATTAATCCTCTTGATGCAACAACGACGATAACAACACAAATTGTAATGATTTTAGTTGGAGACCAAGAGTTTACAAGTGCAAAAACGCAGTCAGCATTTGCACTGGGACTTACTTTGTTTGTTCTTACTTTAATTCTAAACTTCATTGCACTCAGAATTGTTAAAAAATATAGAGAAAAATATGACTAGAGAAGAAAGATTAAAGAAAAGATATTCTGCCGAAAAGCGTTTTAGATTTTTGGGCATAAGTGCAATTGCAACTTCTATTTTTTTTGTATGTTTGTTGTTATTTAAAGTTTTTTCAACAGGAAGTACTGCTTTTATTAAAACAACTATCATGACCGAGGTTGATTTTAACAAAGAGCTTTTGGAATTGTCAGAAATTAAAGAACCAACAATTAAGCAAATTAAAGAGGCTGAATTTTTTGATGTAACATATAAAGCTGCAACTGGGTTGTATCCATATAGTAATGATGAAGAGGAAAAAAACGTTAAAACTCTGTTAAGTGGAAACTATGAGGTAGAAATAAAAAATTATCTTTTAAATAACCCTAGTGCACTTGGAAAAAAAGTTACAATCGAACTGACTGCATCTGATGATCTTGATCAGTTACATAAAGGAAATTTTCCAAGAAATATTCCTGAAGATAGAAGACGATTAAATAATTTTCAGTTAAATGTTTACGACAATTTAGTTGAGAAAGGCAAAATTGGGACTGCATTTGGAAATTACTTTTTCTTTCATGGAGATTCCAGAGATCCTGAAATTGCTGGAGTTGCAGGTGCAGTTATAGGATCATTTTTTTCAATAATTATCTGTCTTATGATTGCTTTTCCCATTGCCTTAATGGCAGCAGTATATTTAGAAGAATTTGCTCCAAAAAATACTCTTACTGATATCATAGAAATTAATATTAATAATTTAGCAGCCGTTCCATCAATTGTGTTTGGTCTTTTGGGATTAGGGATGCTTCTGAGTGTCTTTGGCCTTCCACGATCTACCTCACTTGTTGGTGGAATTACACTATCACTAATGACTTTGCCAACAATCATTATTGCTTGTCGAGCTTCACTGAAGGCTGTTCCACCTTCAATACGTGAAGCTGCGCTTGCTGTTGGAGCATCAAGGGTTCAAACAGTGACGCATCATGTTGTTCCCCTGGCAATGCCTGGAACATTATCTGGAACTATCATTGGGCTTGCTCAAGCTTTAGGAGAAACTGCTCCTTTGTTATTAATTGGTATGGTGGCATTTGTAGTAGATGTACCAAGTGTTCCAACCGATCCATCAACGTCTCTTCCAGTACAGATTTATCTATGGTCTGAGTCTGCCGAGAGAGGTTTTGTTGAGAAAACTTCAGCAACAATCATGTTGTTAATTGGTTTTTTAATTATGATGAACTCTCTGGCTGTATGGGCTAGACAAAAATTTGAAAGGAAATGGTAAGTAATGAAAAATAAAATAGTAGCAAAAAAAGTGTCAGTTTTTTATGGAGCGAAACAAGCTTTGTTTGATGTTGATTTAAATGTTGCTGAAAAACAAGTGACTGCTTTAATTGGTCCATCTGGTTGTGGTAAATCAACATTCTTAAGATGTTTGAATCGTATGAATGATGTGATTGATATTTGTAAAGTAGAGGGAAACATTGAAATGGATGGATATGATATTTATGATAAATCTGTAGATGTTGTTCAGCTTAGAGAGAAAGTTGGAATGGTTTTTCAAAAACCTAATCCATTTCCAAAAAGTATATATGAAAATGTTTCTTATGGTCCAACAATTCATGGAATTGCAAAAGACAATGCACACATGGACGAAATTGTTGAATCGAGTTTAAAAAAAGCCGCATTGTGGGAAGAGGTAAAAGACCGCTTAGATCAACCCGGAACTGGCTTATCAGGTGGCCAACAACAAAGACTTTGTATTGCACGTGCAATTTCAATAAATCCTGAAGTTATATTAATGGATGAACCTTGCTCTGCATTAGACCCAATTGCTACGGCAAAGATTGAAACTTTAATAGATGAGTTAAAATCCTCATATACTATTGCAATTGTAACTCACTCCATGGCACAAGCTGCTAGAGTTTCTCAACATACGGGATTTTTTCATTTAGGAAAATTAATAGAGTTTGATTCTACTGACAAAATATTTAAAAATCCAGAGAATAAAATGACACAAGATTATATAACAGGAAGGTTTGGTTAAAATTATGAATGAACATATTGTAAAATCATTTGATGAACAATTAAGTATATTAAAAAATACAATTTTAAAGATGGGCTCACTTGCTGAAAGACAAATTAAAGATGCCACGGAGGCGGTGATCAAGCATGATCAAGAGTTTGTAGATGCAATAGTTGGTAAAGATGACAGAATTGATGATTTAGAAAAAGATATCGAACAACAAGTTGTAAATCTTTTGACGATGAGACAACCTTTAGCTATTGATCTAAGAGAAACAGTGTCAGCAATGAAAATATCTTCTGATCTAGAAAGAATTGGAGATTTATCTAAAAATATTGCTAAGCGATCTCGCCATTTAAATAAAGATATTGTGGATGAAATAAGTAAAAATTTTAGTGCTGCATCTCAAAAAGTACAAAAAAACGTAAAATTAGTTTTAGATGCTTTTATAAATCGTGACGCTAAATTGGCTGAGCAAGTCTGGAATGCTGATGAAGAAATTGATTCCTTGGTTGATATATGTATGAGCTCCATTTTAAAATGTATAGAAAAAGCTGATAAAAATGATGCAGCCGCGTGCTCACAATTAATGTTTATGTCTAAGAATTTAGAAAGAATTGGTGATCATGCAACAAATATTGCGGAGACGGTTTATTTCCTTGTAACAGGAAATTATTTAGAAGGAGATAGGCCAAAAGGTACATCAGATTTAGTATCTGGAAAATAAAATTAATGAGCATTACAATTTCAGTTGTTGAGGACGAAAAGCCAATATCAACCTTGATTCAATACAATCTGGAAAAAGAAGGATACAAAGTTCATATTTTTGAGACAGGAGAGGAAGGATTTGAACATATTAAAAAAAACCTTCCGGATTTAGTAATTTTAGATTGGATGTTACCTGACCTATCTGGAATTGATATTTGCAAACAAATAAAAAAAGAAACTAAATTAAAATCAATTCCTGTGATTATGTTAACTGCTAAATCAGAAGAGTCAGATAAAATTAGAGGTTTCGAAACAGGTGCTGATGATTATGTTACCAAACCATTTAGTACAAAAGAATTGGTTTTAAGGGTTCAAGCATTATTAAAAAGAGCAAAACCTTCGTTAGTAGAAGATATAGTTTCTTTTAAAGATATTAAGATTGATCGTTTATCAAGACGTGTTTATCGTGGTGATAATGAGATTAAACTTGGTCCAACTGAATATAATTTATTAAATTTTTTTATTCAAAATCCAACTCGTGTTTATTCCAGAGAACAGCTGTTAAATCATGTGTGGGGTAATGATGTTTACGTCGAAAGTCGTACAGTGGATGTTCACATTCGTAGATTAAGAAAAGCTATAAATTTAAGTGAGAAAGATGATTTAATAAGAACGGTCCGATCCGCTGGCTATGCTCTGGATAGTCAGTAGAAATCTTTTGGTTTTATAAAACTATCGAGAAATCCATCACCAAAATTAATATCACTCCATTTTTTTCTATTAAAAATTATTGTAGCTATAGCCGCTGTACTAAACTTATTAATTAAAATATTTCCTTCTTCATTTAATCGAAAACATAATTGTTTAGTTAAATTTTTTACTGCAGGTTCATGGTTAAGTAATAAGACACTTTTATACTTATCTTTTGTTGATTGAATTGACTCTAATAAGATCTCGGGTGAAGCAAGATAATGTTCTTTTTTAATTTTTTTTTTCTTTAAATTTAAATCTTCAATATATTTAAATGTATCAATAGTTCTTTGAGCACCAGAAATATAAGCAAAGTCAAAAAACATTTCTTTATTTTTCATAATTTTTCTCATTAATTTTGCATTATGCCTTCCTCTTTTATTTAGAGGTCTTTGAAAGTCAGATAAATCAGGATCTTCCCAGCTAGATTTTGCATGACGCATGACATATAAAGTTAACATTTCTAATATATATTAATATTTAATTAAATTTTTATGACAAGCAGGTATAATAATAGAGAGCTCTCATGGTTAGAATTTAACTCAAGAGTATTATCAGAAGCTGGAAATACGGATCTGCCACTTTTTGAAAGAGTAAGGTTTTTATCTATAGCATCTAACAATTTAGATGAGTTTTATATGGTGAGGGTTGCCGGCGTTTATGCTCAAATTAAAGAGAAAATTAAACACAAAACCATTGATGGATTGAATCCTAAAGATCAATTAAAAAAGATTAAAATTAAAACATCTGAATTATTAAAAAAATCAAATTATATATGGTCAAAGTTAAAAAAGGAATTATCAAAACAAAGAATATTTTTTAAAAATTTTGATCAACTCAATCATGATGAAAAAGTTAACTTATTACAGATTTTTAAAACAAACATATCTCCAGTTTTAACGCCTCAAGCGATTGATCCCTCACATCCGTTTCCATTTCTTTTTAATCAGGGACATTTTTTAATGATGGAAATGAAAAAAAAAGGAAAAAAAAAATCAATGTTTTCTATTATCATTTTGCCTAAAAATTTGAGGAGATTTTATGATGTTAGTAAAATTGATAATGTTAAAAACTATGTTTCATTAGAAGAGGCGGTGAGCTCTCATGCAGCAGAGCTATTTCCTGGGTATGAGGTTAAAAATTATTTGTCTGCTAGAGTTACTAGGGATAGCGATATAGAGGTTGAGGAGGAAGCAGAAGACCTGGTAGTTTTTTATGAAAAAGCTTTAAAAAAAAGGAAAAGGGGAAGAATTGTAAGATTAGAGTTAAGAAAAGGCTCAGATAGTTACTTAAAAAAATTTTTAACAAAAAAAATAAAAGCTGACGAAGATACTATAGATGAAATTGAAGAATTTGTTGGAACACACGAAATTTCCCAGATACTTGATGGTGGAAAAAAAGAATTTTACTTTAAAAAATTTAATCCAAGAGAAGTTGAAAGAGCAAATCAATTTAATGGTGATTATTTTAAATCGATTAAATCTAAGGATATGATTGTACATCATCCTTATGAAACATTTGATGCTGTTATACAATTTTTGAATCAGGCAGCCTATGATCCAAATGTTCAAGCAATCAAACAAACTCTTTACAGAACAACTCTTGATTCCCCAATTGTTAAAGCTTTAAAAAATGCTGCAGAAAATGGTAAGTCAGTCACAGCTGTAGTTGAAATAAAAGCAAGATTTGATGAAGAGGCTAATATTACCTTGGCAAAGTCTTTGGAGAGATCAGGTGTCCAGGTAATTTATGGTTTTGTTCATTTAAAAACTCATGCAAAAGCAAGTTTAGTAGTAAGACTAGAGAACGGTATTCTCAATAAGTATATTCATATAGGAACAGGAAATTATCATCCGACAAATGCAAAGATATACACTGACTTGTCATTATTTAGTGCAGATCAAAGTTATGCAAATGACATTGAAAAATTTTTTAATTTCGTAACAGGTTACGGGGATCCTGGGCAATTAGAAAACGCAATTTTAGCTCCAAAATTTTTAAGATCAAAATTAAACGATTTAATTGATATTGAAATTGAAAATGCAAAAAAAGGAAAACATGCTGAAATCTGGGCAAAGATGAATTCATTAGTGGATCCCAAAATTATTGATAGATTTTATCAAGCCTCAAAAGATGGTGTGAAAATTCATTTATTTGTGAGAGGAATTTGTTGTTTAAGACCTGGCATAAAAAAAATGTCCGAGAACATTTATGTAAAGAGTATAGTTGGAAGATTTTTAGAGCATTCTAGAATTTACTCTTTTGCTAATGGAGAAAAAATGCCATCACGCAAAAATAAAGTTTTCATCGCTTCTGCAGATTTAATGCCACGTAATTTAGATCGTAGACTAGAAATTATGTTGGCAATAAAGAATGAGACAGTACACGCTCAGGTTTTAGATCAAATTATGATGGCAAACTATAAAGATGAAAAATTAAGCTGGGAATTAAAAGATAAAAAATATCATAAAATCAGAGCAGGCAAGAACGCCTTCTCAGCCCACGAATATTTTATGAACAATCCAAGCTTGTCTGGTCAAGGTAAATCGATTATCAAAGATAGTATAACGAATCTTAAAATATAAATGTTGCTTCAAAAAGTAATAAAACAAAAAATTTTTACAGCAAAAAAAGAAGCTGTTATCGATCTAGGCTCTAACTCAATCAGAATGCTTATTTACGAAGATTTTGAAAAATCACAAATTCCAATTTTTAATGAAAAAGCAGTTTGCTCTTTAGGAAATTCCTTGGAGCTCACAGGCAAGTTAGATCCTTTAGGTGTTCAATACTCTATAAGTGTACTAGAAAGATTTAAAAATATTTTAGATAATGCAAAGGTTACAGAAATTTATATTTTTGCTACAGCGGCAGTTCGTGACGCTAAAGATGGATCTCATTTTAAGTCAGTTGTTGAAAATATATTTAATAAAGATGTAGAGATTTTAACTGGTGAGCAAGAAGCGGAAAGATCTGCGCTTGGTGTGATTTTAGGATTTGAAAAAGTTAGTGGTATTGTTGCTGATCTTGGAGGAGGTAGTTTAGAGCTTGCAAAAGTAAAGAATGGAGTGATTGAAAAAAAGGCTTCATTGCCCATTGGAGTCTTAAGATTATTTAATCGGCCAAAGAAAAAAAAATTAAAAAAAATTAGCGATATTATTCATCAAAGTTTATCAAGTGTTAGTTGGCTAAAAAAAATTAAAACAAAAAATTTGTATGTTGTTGGAGGTGTCTGGAGAACTATATTAAAGGCAGATATTTTTTTAAAAAAATATCCTCTCAATGTCTTGCACCAGTATCAATTAAATGGTGAAAGCGCTTTAAATTTATGTCATGCTTTAGGTGATAAAAAAAAATTAACTTCTTTAAAAGTTGATCAAATTACTAAGTCCAGAACTAATTATGTTCCTATTGCTTCAAATATCTTAAAGCAGCTTTTGTTAATTACAGCTCCAGAAAAATTAATGTGTTCAATTTCAGGAGTAAGAGAAGGAACATTGATTATTAAATCAGGTTACAAGTTAACTAATCATGACCTTCTAAATAACTTTATTGAATATTCAGCGTTTAGAACGGGTGACTATGGAGAAAATTACTTGAAGTATTATAATTTTATTAAAAATATTTTTAAAGATAACGAAAATTTTCCTGTTAGATTGCTAAAACCTACATGTTCTTTAAGTAATATGGACTGGGGTTTAGGTGCATTTCAAAAAGCAGAACTGGTATTTTCGCAAATTTTAAATACTCCAGCTTTATCATTAAGTCATAGTGATAGAATTAAAGTGGCTCTTGCTGGGTTTTGGAGACATTGCTCTATCAAGTATTATCCAGATCGAGAATATGTAAGTCTATTATCAAATAATGAGATTTTGAGTGCAAGACAGGTTGGAGCTTCATTGCGTTTGGCTTCAGGCATTGCTGCAATCTCTACAATATTTTTAGATAATTTATCTTTATCAAAAAAAGGTAATACAATTATATTGTCGGTACCACACCAACATAGCCAAATTGTAACAAAATCAGTTCAAAAAAGATTGAAGTCCTTATCCAAAGAAATGGAATCGGACTTCAAAATTCTTTATTCTTAAAAATTAATTGTTTAATGAGGTGGTCGTTGATTGAACGCCTGTTATTTCAGCTTGTTTTTTTGCATTTTTCTCTGCAACCTTTTTTTCAAGTTTAGCAATTTTAACTTCAAGTTTTGAAATCTTTTTTTCTTTAGCTAAAATTTTATTTTTTAATTTGGCAACTTGCTTTAAAATTTTTTGTTTTTTTTCCGATTGATTCTTAATTTTTTTTTTCATTAGTGTCCCCTTCAAAAAAGTTAAATTTAAATACTGTCTTTAGTTTATATAAAAATTAAATTTTGTAAATCTTTTTTAAAATTATCATGGAGATAAGGGCGCCAATAAATTGAGCAATAACAAAATATATAATATTTGAGTAATGTATTCCGGTAAATGTATTGGTTAATGATCTTGCGACAGATACTGCTGGATTTGCAAATGCAGTTGATGACATGAACCAAATCGCTGCACCAATATATAGCCCAACTAAACCTCCCACAACTTCAACTTTATTTTTTTGATTAAGCAAGATGATCATTAATAAACCAAATGTTGAAATAACCTCAGATAACAAAATATGATTCCCATTCCGATACTTTGTTGACAGTTCAACTGCGTCAAAGCCAAAAATAATATTAGCAATTATTACACCTGTACATGCCCCAAAAACTTGCATGATAATATAAATCACTGCTCTTTTGAGTTTAATTTTTTTTAGCAGCAACATGACCAAAGTTACCGCTGGATTAAAATGTGCACCAGATCTCCCCCCAAAAGTAATGATTAAAAAAACAAGAGTAAATCCAATTGCTAAAGAATTTGCCAATAGTATAACTGCTTGATTTTCAGTCATAGCTTGACCCATCATTCCAGAACCAACAATTGCCAATAATAAAATTAATGTACCTAAAAATTCCGATATATATTTATCAGTATGTTTCATTTGTTTATAAATTCCATTTTAATCATTTTTTCTATTTTCTTAAATACCCTTTGAAATTCATCGAGTTTGTCCACATCATTTCCTTGATATGCAGCAGGATCTTCTATGTCCCAATGTATTTTTGTTGGAGAACCAGGGTATACAGGGCATGTTTCATTTGCAGCATTATTACAAACTGTTACCACAAAATTAAAATTCATATTTTTGAATATATCCCAGTTTTTACTCGATATTTTTCTATATTTAATATTATTGTTTTTTAAGACTTTAATTGTAAATGGATTAACCTGACCTGCTGGTTTAGAGCCTGCACTATGTGCACTAAAACGGCTTTCTCCGATTTGATTTAGTATACATTCTGCTATAATAGATCTTGCAGAGTTACCTGTACAAAGAAACAGTACTTTTTTCATAACTCATAGTAGAAGAAGATTGTTACAAATTTGTTAAATGAATAAATTTATTAGAAAAAAGTCTGGAATAAATAATTGGGGTTTATTTGCAAGACAGGATTTTAAGAAGGGCGAAAGAGTAATTGAATATAAAGGTAAGAAATATACTCATAAACAAATAGAAAAAGATGATCGCTTTGATAACTCTAAAGCAATATATTTATTCACATTAAATAAAACATATGTTCTAGATGGTGATACAAAAAGCAATACTGCCAAGTATATAAATCACTCCTGTGATCCAAATTGTGAAGTTGACGTTATTAAAGGTAAGATTTGGATTATAGCGACCCAAGATATTAAAAAAGGAGATGAACTATCTTATGATTATGGGTTTGGTTATGATAAGGATTTTAGGCAATTTCCTTGCAAATGCGGTTCAAAAAATTGCTGCGGTTATATAGTTCGAGATGATCAAAGATGGAGAATAAATAGAAAATTTGCAAAAACCAAAAAAGGTAGACTTAAAGTCTAATGTACTTACACTTAACTTATTAGGCGCTTTTGATTTTCTTTTGAAGAAAGCTTGGAACATCCTCTGTTCCTTTTTGAGGAACTTCACCTTTCTGACCTCTAGGCTGGTAGGCATGCAAAACATGAAGTTTGCAATAAATTTTTTCTTCCATAGGACTTCTGCCGCAAAAGTAGAAATCTTTTTCATCAGGATGTCCTATTGGCCACCTGCATGTTTTATCAGTTAAATTTTCTAAACTTGTTGGATTTTCTGGCTCGAAATCTTTTTCAATCACAATAGCTCTAAGTCCTCGTGGTCGTCTCGTTCTTCTAATTAAATCTTTTTTATTCTGCGACTGATGATTATTAATTTTCGGCGATGAAATCATTCTCGATTGAGTTCTGCCAGCTAAGTTTAATCTATGTGCTTTACCGATGACCGCATTTCTGGAAATATCATCTCCTAACATCCTAGCAATTTGGCTTGCAGTATGTCCTTCTGACCAGAGTTTTTTAAGTTGAGCGGTTTTTTCTTCTGTCCAAGACATGGCCACGTTTATATTAACTATATATTGCATACACAATTTAATAAAACACTACATGTTGATGAAATAATCCAGTAAAAGAGGTCTTTTTACCAGAAAAGCTTATATATCCACATTTTTTAACATTTTTTAAAATTACCTGATATTGAGTATTTTATGAGTGTTGCACAATACAAATACAAAATGGGGGTTAGAAGATTTGGGTATGTAAATTGGATCGGCTTTTACACTTTGTACTTAAAAGAGGTTCAAAGGTTTTTTAAAGTATGGATACAGGCTATTATTTCTCCAATTGTGACACTACTTTTATTTTTTACCGTTTTTAGTTTAGCTATTGGAAATGAAAGAACTGATGTTTTAGGTCATAAATTTACAACATTTTTAGTTCCAGGATTGATAGCGATGCAGATTATGCAAAATGCATTTGCAAATACTTCTTCTTCTTTAATGATATCAAAAGTTCAAGGTAATATTGTTGACATTTTATTCCCACCATTATCTGCTGGTGAGGTAACGTTTGCATTGATCTTGGGCGGTATTACGAGAGGGCTTGTTGTTGGATTCTTTTCAATTTTAGTATCTTTGTTTTTCATTAAGGTTCCATTTAATCATATTTTTTACGTAATGATTTTTGCAACATTAGGATCTTGTTTACTTGCAGCTTTAGGTTTTATCGCGGGTTTATGGGCAGAAAAATTTGATAATATGGCTGCGATCACAAATTTTATTGTCGTCCCTTTATCTTTTTTGTCAGGAACTTTTTTTTCTATTAGTAGACTTGAAGGGCCAATTCATACTTTTAGTCAGTTTAATCCTTTTTTTTATATCATAGATGGATTTAGATACGGTTTTTTAGGCCAGTCAGACTCAAATGTTCATTTGGGATTAGTAATTTTGATAATTTGTAACATGATCTTAATTGGGTTATGTTATTTTCTTTTTAAAAAAGGTTATAAAATAAAATTTTAGTATTATGAGTGCTATCCTTGGAACATACGCAAGAAGACAGGTATCTTTTTCTCACGGAAAAGGATGTTACTTGTTCTCAACTACAGATGAAAAGTATTTAGATTTTGTATCTGGTATTGCTGTAAATGCGCTTGGACACTGTCATGATCATTTAGTTGAAACAATTAAAAAACAAGCTGAAAAACTATGGCATGTTTCAAATGCTTTTGAAATTCCTGAACAGGAAAAATTAGCACAAAGAATAGTTGAAAATACTTTTGCTGATCATGTAATTTTTATGAATTCTGGTGCAGAGGCAACAGAGGCAAGTATTAAAATTGCGAGAAAATATTTTTTTGAAAAAGGAAGTCCCGAAAAAAATAGAATTATTACTTTTAAGGGTGCCTTTCATGGAAGAACATTAGCATCATTGTTTGCTGCAAATAACCCAGAGCATATAAAAGGATTTGGACCTAAAGTTGAAGGATTTGATCAAGTTGACTTTGGAAATCACGATGCTTTAAAAAAAACCATTAATAAAAATACAGCTGCCATTATGGTTGAATCTATTTTAGGCGAAGGTGGAATTAAAGTGATTCCTAATGAATGCTTGATAGGTTTAAGAAAATTATGTGATGAGCATGATTTATTATTAATTTTAGACGAAGTGCAATGTGGAATTGGAAGATCTGGAAAATTTTTTGCATTCGAGTGGTCAGGAATTGAGCCTGATATAGTTCCAATAGCAAAAGGTATTGGCGGAGGGTTTCCCATTGGAGCCTGCCTTGTAAATAAAAAAGCAGGAAGTGGCATGAAGCCAGGGTCTCACGGATCCACTTTTGGTGGAAATCCATTGGCTATGAGCGTTGGTAATGCAGTCTTAGATATTATTTTAGAAAAAGGTTTTTTATCCAATGTAATAAAACAGGGTGAATATTTTCAAAGTCAGCTAATAAAAGTAAAAGAAAAATATCCTGATATTATAGAGGAGGTGAGAGGAAAGGGCCTTTTAAGAGGTATAAAACTCAAAGTAGATAATGTTAAGTTTTTAAATCAGCTTTTCGAACACAAATTGCTTGCAGTAAAAGCAGGGGAAAATGTCATAAGATTATTACCACCGCTCATTGTTAGTTCTAAAGAAATTGATGAAGCTATTTCAATTATTGAAAAAGTGTGTGAAAATTTAAAATGAAACATTTTATAGATTTATCATTGGTTCCAAAATCTGATTTGAATCATATTTTATCTGAGGCCAAAAGAAGAAAAGCTAATCAAAGCAAAAAAGGTAAAGTTATTATATCAGAAGCATCGAATGCAAAAGATAAACTATTGCTTATGGTATTTGAAAAACCATCAACGAGAACAAGACTATCTTTTGATCTCGCAATGAGACAATTAGGTGGACAAACAATTGTGATGAATGCAAATGACATGCACCTTGGCAAAGGAGAAGAAACTGTTGAAGATACAGCAAAAGTAATATCTGGTTTTTCAGATATTGTAATGTTTAGAACGTTTAAACATCAAACATTGTTAGATTTATCAAAACTTTTGAATGTTCCGTTAATCAATGGTTTGACAAATTTTAGCCATCCATGTCAGCTTTTAAGTGACGTAATGACTTTTGAAGAAAAAAAAGGCCCAATTAAAGGTTCAAAAATTGCTTGGGTTGGTGATGGAAATAACGTTACAAATTCAGCAATAGAAGCTGCTGTTCAATTTGATTTTGAGCTTAATATATGTGT
>CENU01028751.1_pt1 | contig 13092 bp, 11 predicted proteins | sample 361331 | NCBI WGS metagenome assembly CENU01 (sample SAMEA2619766, study PRJEB7988) | marine metagenome | isolation source: saline water (ENVO:00002010), including
CCCCGCCATATGAAGGCATCCCTCCCGACGGCGGTGGCGGGTGAGGGGTGCTACATCATCGATTCCGACGGCAAGCGCTATCTCGACGGGTCCGGCGGGGCGGCTGTCTCATGCCTGGGGCACAGCCACCCGGCGGTGATCGAGGCGATCAAGTCGCAGGTGGATCAGCTGGCCTTTGCGCATACCGGTTTCTTCACTTCCGCACCTGCCGAGGCGCTGGCCACGCTTCTCGCCGACCATGCCCCGGATGGCATCGAGCATGTCTATTTCGTCTCTGGTGGATCGGAAGCGGTCGAGGCGGCCCTGAAGCTGGCGCGGCAATATTTTGTCGAGATCGGTCAGGGATCGCGCCGGCATGTGATTGCCCGAAGGCAGAGCTATCACGGCAACACGCTTGGCGCGCTGGCGGCCGGTGGCAATGCCTGGCGCCGGCAGATTTATGACCCGATCCTGATGGACACAAGCCATATCGCCCCCTGCTATGCCTATCGGGAGATGTGGGATGGCGAAGACGAGGCGGAATTCGCGTTGCGTGTGGCGGATGAACTCGAGGCGGAAATCCAGAGGCTGGGGCCGGATAATGTGATGGCCTTCGTCGCCGAACCGGTGGTTGGCGCCACACTTGGCGCGGTGCCGGCTCTGCCCGGCTACTTCACCCGCATTCGTGAGATCTGCGACCGGCATGGGGTGCTGCTGATTCTCGATGAGGTGATGTGTGGCATGGGCCGGACCGGACATATGTTCGCCTGCGAGGCCGATCATGTGCGTCCCGACATCCTGACCATCGCCAAGGGGCTTGGTGCCGGCTACCAGCCGATCGGGGCAATGCTCTGCAGCAGCGATATCTATCGCACCATCGAGGCGGGAAGCGGTTTTTTCCAGCATGGCCATACCTATCTCGGGCATCCGGCTGCCTGTGCCGGGGCACATGCTGTGGTGACAACCCTTCTTCAGGACCAGCTGATTGGCCGGGTGAAGACGCAGGGCGACAAGCTTGCCGTTTGCCTCAAGGACCGGTTTGGCGCGCATCCGCATATTGGTGACATTCGCGGACGCGGTCTGTTCCTTGGCATGGAATTTGTCGCCGATCGCGATACGAAGGACCCCTTTGCGCCGGAAGAGGCCCGCCACAAGCGCTTCAAGGCGGCGGCCTTCGAAGCCGGGCTGATCTGTTATCCGATGGGCGGGACGATTGACGGGCGTCGGGGTGACCATGTTCTGCTGGCGCCGCCCTTCATCATCAGCGATGACCAGATCGGTGAGCTGTGTGACAAGCTCGACATCGCGGTGACAGCCACTTTCGGGTCCGGCTGACGTCGCCGCGATTCAGCTGCCCTGCCATGAACAGCGAGGTGGTTGCGCTTATTGGTCACAGCCTTGTGTTCCTTAAAGCCTTTCCATTCCCATCAAACTCATCTTCACTCAGCTGGCAATCACTACAGGCGCGTGTCATGAAACCGCGTCGTCAGACCATATTGGCCGATGACTGGCTGCGGTCTGCAAACATAGGAGGAGGATTCCCATGGTACCTGGTGCGTTTAACTATCACCGGCCCGACACCGTTGACGGTGTGATCGGCTTGCTTGGTGAGTGGGGAGATGACGCGCGCGTCATCGCCGGTGGACATAGCCTGATCCCGGTGATGAAACAGCGGCTCAGCGACATCAGCCATCTGATCGATCTTGCCGGCGTCGACTCGCTGAAAGGGATCAGCGTTGACGGCGGAACCGTCACCATTGGCGCAATGACAACACAGCACGAGCTGATCACCAGCGATGCGCTGGCGTCCGCCGCCCCGATCATCCGTGAGGCGTCGCTGCAGATTGCCGATCCGCAGGTGCGGTATCTTGGCACCATTGGTGGCAATGTGGCGAATGGTGACCCGGCCAACGACATGCCCGGCCTGATGCAGACGCTTGACGCGACCTATCATCTGGCAGGTCCGAACGGCACCCGCACCGTGTCTGCCCGCGACTTCTACGAGGCGGCCTATTTCACCGCGCGCGAGGATGACGAGATCCTGACCGGGGTTTCCTTTGCCGCGACCGGTGGCGGCTATGCCTATGAAAAGCAGAAGCGGAAAATCGGTGACTATGCAACAGCTGCCGCAGGTGTGCTGCTGACCATGGATGGCGGGTCCTGTGCAAGCGCATCTGTTGCGCTGACCAACCTGTCCGACACGCCGGTCTACTGCGCCGATGCTGTTGATATCCTTGTCGGCAGCGCTGTTGATGATGCGGCCGTTGCCGCAGCGGTCAAGGCAGCTGTCGACGCATCCGATCCGGTGGCTGATACCCGCGGGCCGGTTGATTTCAAGAAATATGTTGCCGGCGTGATCGTGAAGAAGGCGATCGAAAGCGCCAGGTCACGAGCATAAGGGAGGCCGAGATGGAAAAAATGCATGTAAAGATGAAGGTGAACGGCAAGGATGTCGACCTTCTGACCGAGCCGAGAACCCTGCTGATCCACGCGCTCCGCGAGGAACTCGGCCTGACCGGGCCGCATGTTGGCTGCAGCTCGTCACATTGTGGTGCCTGCACCGTTGATATGAACGGCATGTCGGTGAAGTCCTGCACGGTATTCGCGGCTCAGGCCGAAGGTGCGGACATCACCACGATCGAGGGTCTTGGTTCCCCCGACGAGCTTCATGTCCTTCAGGAAATGTTCAAGGAGCATCACGGTCTGCAGTGCGGGTACTGTACCCCCGGCATGATCACCAGAGCCCATCGCCTGCTTCAGGAAAATCCCAACCCCACCGAGGAAGAGGTCCGTTTCGGCATCGCCGGAAATCTCTGCCGGTGCACCGGTTATCAGAACATCGTGAAAGCCATTCTTGAGGCCGCCGCGAAAATGAACGAGATGAAGGAGTCAGCGTAATGAACGAAGCAACCCCTCCGAAGGAAGAACGTACCGCCGCCCTGAGTGGCCTTGGTACCTCGCGCAAGCGCGTTGAAGATGCGCGGTTCACGCAAGGCAAAGGCAATTATGTCGATGACCTGAAGATGGCCGGCATGCTGTTCGGCGATTTTGTCCGTTCGCCCTATGCCCATGCGCGGGTGAAGTCGATCAACATCGAAAAGGCCATGGCGCTTCCCGGCGTTCATGCGGTGCTGACCGCTGCCGACCTCGAGCCGCTTGGTCTTCACTGGATGCCGACCCTTGCCGGTGACAAGCAGATGGTGCTTGCCGATGGCAAGGTGCTGTTCCAGGCACAGGAAGTGGCGTTTGTCGTCGCCGATGACCGCTATGCTGCCGCCGACGGTGTGGCCGCTGTCGAGGTCGAGTATGAAGAGCTTCCGGTGCTGGTCGATCCGTTCAAGGCCGAGGCCGATGGCGCGCCTGTGCTGCGTGAGGACATTGCCGACCAGAAGGAAGGCGCGCATGGACCGCGTCGCCATCCAAACCATATCTTCACCTGGGAATCCGGTGACCGCGAAGCGACCGAGGCCGTGCTGGCCGAGGCCGAGGTCGTGGCCGAAGAGATGATCTATTATCATCGCACCCATCCCTGCCCGCTGGAGCCGTGCGGTTGCGTGGCCTCGATGGACAAGGTGAACGGCAAGCTGACCGTCTGGGGAACCTTCCAGGCACCGCACGCTGTGCGGACGGTCGCCTCGCTGATCTCCGGCATCGCCGAGCACAACATCCGCATCATCTCGCCGGATATCGGCGGCGGTTTCGGCAACAAGGTCGGCGTCTATCCGGGCTATATCTGCTCGATCGTCGCTTCAATTGTCACCGGTGTGCCGGTGAAGTGGATCGAAGACCGTTCGGACAATCTGATGGCCACCGCCTTTGCGCGTGACTACTGGATGATGGGCCGGATTTCGGCAACCAAGGACGGCAAGATCACCGGCCTGCATTGCCATACCACAGCCGACCATGGCGCCTTTGATGCCTGCGCCGACCCGACAAAGTTCCCGGCCGGTTTCATGAACATCTGCACCGGGTCCTATGATATCCCGACCGCCTATCTGGCTGTTGACGGTATCTACACCAACAAGGCCCCGGGTGGTGTTGCCTATCGCTGTTCCTTCCGGGTGACCGAGGCGGCCTATTTCATCGAGCGGATGATCGAGGTTCTGGCGATCAAGCTTGGCATGGACGCCGCCGAGCTCCGCGCCAAGAACTTCATCAAGAAGGACCAGTTCCCGTATCAGTCAGCTCTTGGCTGGGAATATGATTCCGGTGACTACCACACAGGCTGGGACAAGGCCCTGAAGGCGGTCGGCTATGACGCGCTTCGCAAGGAGCAGGCCGAACGTGTTGAGGCCTTCAAGCGCGGCGAAACCCGCACGCTTCTCGGTATTGGCCTCAGCCACTTCACCGAGATCGTCGGTGCCGGCCCGGTGAAGAATTGCGATATTCTTGGCCTCGGCATGTTCGACAGCTGTGAAATCCGCATCCATCCGACCGGATCGGCCATTGCCCGTCTCGGCACCATCTCGCAGGGTCAGGGCCACGCCACGACCTTTGCGCAGATCCTGGCGTCCGAGATCGGCATTCCTGCCGAGGACATCACGCTTGAGGAAGGCGACACCGACACCGCCCCCTATGGTCTTGGCACCTACGGGTCGCGCTCGACTCCGGTTGCCGGTGCTGCCACCGCCATGGCCGGCCGCAAGATCCGCGCGAAGGCGCAGATGATTGCAGCCTACCTTCTCGAGGTGCATGACAATGACGTTGAATGGGATGTTGACCGGTTTGTCGTGAAAGGCTCGCCCGAGCGCTTCAAGACCATGAAGGAAATCGCCTTCGCGTCCTACAATCAGGCGATCCCGGGCGTTGAGCCGGGTCTTGAGGCGGTCAGCTACTATGACCCGCCAAACATGACCTATCCGTTCGGCTCCTATATCTGCGTGATGGAGATCAACGTCGATACGGGCACCACCGAAATCCGCCAGTTCTATGCGCTGGATGATTGCGGCACCCGCATCAACCCGATGATCATCGAAGGGCAGGTTCACGGGGGTCTGACCGAGGCGCTCGCCATCGCCATGGGCCAGGAAATCGCCTATGACGAGCAGGGCAATGTGACCACGGGAACGCTGATGGACTTCTTCATCCCGACAGCGGTGGAAACGCCGAACTACCAGACCGACTTCACTGTCACCCCGAGCCCGCATCACCCGATCGGCGCGAAGGGCGTTGGTGAAAGCCCGAATGTCGGTGGTGTTCCGGCCTTCTCGAATGCGGTGCATGATGCCTTCAAGGCGTTCGGACTGACGCAGTCGCACATGCCGCACGACCACTGGCGGATCTGGAAGACTGCTGACACCCTCGGTCTTCACGACTGAGCCAACTGAAAGAAGGATTGGCAGGGGGCCGCGGCCCCCTGCCGCCATATGATGACCTGGACAGACCTGAAATCGCGGCTTGGCGAAGCCGGCTATGTGGCTTCGAACGAGCTTGCCATGGCGATCCATATCGCGCTGCAGCTGGAACGCCCGATCCTGCTTGAAGGCGATGCCGGTGTTGGCAAGACGCAGGTTGCCAAGACCCTTGCCGAGATCGAATCCACCGAGCTGATCCGGCTGCAATGCTATGAAGGGCTGGACGCTGCCGCCGCCATCTATGAATGGAACTATCAGCGCCAGCTTCTGTCGATCCGTGCTGCCGCTGACAGCGGTGCCAGCGCCGAGGCCATGGAAGCCCGGATCTTTTCCCGCGAGTTCCTTCTGGAAAGGCCGCTTCTTCGGGCCATCCAGCAGGACCGCCCGCCAGTGCTGCTGATCGACGAGATTGACCGCGCCGACGAGGAATTCGAGGCGTTTCTTCTGGAAGTGCTGTCCGACTTCCAGATCACCATTCCCGAACTTGGCACCATCGCCGCGACCAGCCGGCCAATCGTGGTGCTGACAGCGAACGGAACGCGCGATCTTTCGGATGCGTTGCGCCGGCGCTGCATCTACAGCCATGTTCCCTATCCTGACCGCGCCACCGAACTCGCCATCCTTGAAAAGCGTGGGCCTGATCTGTCGCCACATCTGGCGGCGCAGATCGTCGGTTTCGTGCAGGCGATCCGCAAGGAAGACCTGGACAAGAAGCCCGGCGTTGCGGAAACGCTGGACTGGGCCGCCGCGCTTGCCGGGCTCGGGCTGAAGGATCTGACCGACGATCCGGTGGCACTGCAGGCATCGCTTGTGGCCCTTCTCAAGACCGAGGCCGATCAGGCCGCCATCCCTGCGGAGGTGGCGCAGCGCCTGGCAGGCGTGGCCGGGTAGATCCCATGCCGAAGGTCACCAGATTTCCCGTGCGTGCCTCGACAAGCGAGCGTATGGGCGAGTTTACCCAGCATCTTCGCAAGAACGGCTTCCATGTCGGGGTTCAGGAAACCGAAATGGGGCTTCGCAGCCTTGGCCATATCGACCTTGCAGACCCGTTCGAGGTGCGCATGGCGCTGAAGGCAATCTGCTGTACCGACCTTCATGGGCATGACCGGTTCGATGATCTGTTCAACGCCTTCTGGCTGAACCAGTCGGTGATGCGCACACGGCACCAGGACACGGATGTTCGCAAGCCGGACCCCTCGAGCTTCAGCAACCTGTCTTCCTTCATGCAGCAGCAGGATACCGGCCGCACCGGCGAGACCGATACGCCCGACAATGACAATGACGGCGAGGCTGACAGCGATGGCGAGGGGAAGCTCGTCTCGACGAAGGTGGTCAACAACAACCGCACCGATCTTCGTGAATTTCTTCGCCCGGAAGACCGCGACCTTGCCGAACGCGCAGCGCAGCGGATCGCCGCCGCCATCCGGTACCGCCGGTCACGTCGCCGCAAGGCGGCCCGCAAGGGTGAGAGCATCGATCTGCGGCGTGTGATCAGACGCTCCATCGGCACCGGTGGTGAACCGATGCAGCTTCTTCGCCGACGGCGCCCCAACCGGCCGGTGCATCTGGTCTCGATTCTTGATGTTTCGGGATCGATGACGCTCTATGCGCGGGCGTTTCTGGCCTTCATCAGGGGGCTGATCGATATTGACCAGCGGGCCGATGCCTTTGTCTTCCATACCAACCTGATGTGTGTGAGTGACGCGCTTCGCGACAATGACACGCTTCGGGCGGTGAACCGGCTGTCGATCATGGCACAGGGGTTCGGGGGCGGCACCCGCATCGGCACCTGCCTGAAGCAGTTCAACAGCCAGTATGCGAACCGGATTATCGGGCGGCGAAGCGTGGTCATCATCATGTCGGACGGGTATGATACCGGCAATTCCGACCTCGTCGGTGCCGAGCTGCAAAGGCTTCGCCGGAAGGGATGCAAGATCATCTGGCTGAACCCGCTTCTTGGGTGGCGGGATTACGAGCCGGTGGCGGCAAGCATGGCGGCAGCCCTGCCCTATCTGGACTGCTTTGCGCCCTGCAATACGCTGGAAAGCCTTGCCGCTCTGGAATTTGAACTGGAGCGTCTATGAAACACGCCACACAGAGTGCGATCGACAGGACGCAGGAACAGCTTCGCAGCACTGCGGTTCCGCATGCTGTGGCGACGGTTGTGCGCACCCTGTCGTCAACGGCGGCAAAGCCCGGGATGAAGGCGATTGTGCTTGCGGACGGTGAATTTGCCGAGGGATGGCTTGGCGGTGGCTGTGTGACATCCGCGGTGCGCAAGGCAGCGCAAAAGGCCATCGAGACAGGTGAAGCCACACTTGTATGTCTTCGTCCCGAAGAACTTCTTGCCGATGAAACGGATGCCGGGATGGTCACGCTGGCGCGCAACGGATGCCCCAGCAAGGGGTCGATGGATATCTTTGTCGAGCCTGTGGTGCCGTTGCCCGAGCTTGTGGTCTATGGCCAGGGGCCGGTGGCGCTTGCTCTGGTGCGCATTGCCCGGGGTTTCGGCTTCACCCTGACTGTGTGTGGCAAGCTCGATACAGCCATGGTCGATGTCGATCATCACTTCGCCGCGCCAGCTGATCTCGATGCGCAGCCGGGTTCCAATGCCGCGCGCTATGTTGTGGTGGCAACGCAGGGGGCAGGAGATGTCGCCGCGCTCACCTCGGCATTGGCGGCCAGCCATGCCTATGTCGCCTTTGTCGGCAGCCGGCGAAAATTCGCCGCCTATGCTGGCAAGCTGACAGATGCCGGTATCGGCGAGGCGGCGCTGGCCGGGGTGCGGTCGCCTGCAGGGCTTCATATCAACGCGGTAACGCCGGAGGAGATCGCCCTGTCGATCATGGCGGAAATCGTCCAGACACGTCGTGCCACGCGCGCCGCAGAGACGGCCGATGTCTGAAATCGCTATCCTTCTTCTGGCGGCTGGCGAGTCGCGTCGTATGGGCGCTGCCAACAAGCTGTTGCTGCCGGTGGATGGCGAGCCACTGGTCCGCCGCACGGCGCGGATTCTGGCATCGCTTGCCGGCGCGCGGGTGACGACGGTTCTCGGGCATGAGGCGGACGAGGTTGGCGCCGCGCTTGCCGGTCTTGATGTAGCGGTGACGGTCAATCCGGATTTTGCCGAGGGGCAGCGCGCAAGCGTTCATCATGGGCTTGTCCATGCTGCGGCGGCAGACAGTTACATGGTGACGCCTGCCGATTTGCCGCGCCTGACCGAGGCCGATTGCGGCGCGCTGATTGCCGCGCATGACAGTGCCCCTCATGGCGCCGTGACCGTGCCCATGCGCCGCGGGCCGGACGGGCCAGAGCGCGGCAATCCGATCATGCTGTCCGGCACGGCGCGTGATGATGTCATCGCCGGCGGAATCAATCTGGGATGCCGCGGTCTTCTTGACCGCCGGCCCGACCTCATCCATATCCATACAACCCTGTCCGACGGTTTCTTTGTCGATATCGATACCCCCGAGGCCTATGCTGTCGAAACCGGGGCTTCTCTGCCGGCGTCCGCCAGCTAGCCGATCAAGGCACCTACCCCCAACGGAGTGACTACCCATGGAACTGCAAGATGAAATCACCATCCCGGCCCCACGCGATGAGGTCTACAAGGCGCTGAACGATATCGCCGTGCTGAAGGCCTGTATCCCGGGTTGTGAAGAACTCGAGCGCGAGGGTGAAAATGATCTGGTGGCAAAGGTCACGCTGAAGATCGGGCCGGTAAAAGCAAAGTTCGGTGGGCGTGTGACCCTCGATTCGAGCAAGGCGCCGGATGCGTTCAGCCTGTCCGGAGAAGGGGATGGCGGCATTGCCGGCTTCGCCAAGGGCGGCGCCGATGTGGAGTTGATCGAAGATGGCGAGCAGACGCTCCTGCGCTATACCGCGAAGGCCGAGACCGGTGGCAAGCTGGCACAGCTTGGCGGACGGCTGATCACCAGCACCGCGAAGAAACTGTCAAAGATGTTCTTCGAGAAGTTCGAGAAGGTGATGAGCGGCGAGGTGGAGCTGGAAGAGGCGTCCTGACGCCGCTCTGGGCGCCATTGTCTGTCGCTGGCAACGGCCGCTGTGGTTCGGCGTGTCCCATGCCCCCATTCCCCATGCCCCATTCCCCATAAGGCGGAAGCTGTGCAAGACTTCCGTCATGTCAGGTGAATGGAGGGAGGGGCGTAATGAGCCGCAAGCACGACCAGAGCATGATGGACAATTTGTACTGGTGGGGCGTGCCGACCCTGTTTCGGGCCCCGCAGGACAGTCCCGGGAACGCAGATATCGCGCTTGTCGGTGTTCCCCATTCGACAGGCAATGGCACCACTGAACGCGACCAGCATCTCGGGCCGCGGGCGGTGCGCAATGTCTCGGCGCTGCAGCGGCGCGCCCATGGCGGCTTCCAGCTGGACCCCTGGGAGGCGGCGCGGGTTGTCGATGCCGGCGATGTGCCCTTTCCGCGGGCCAATGACAATGAAGACTGCATCGAGCGGATCACCGAATTCTACAAGGATATCGACGCCAGCGGCGCTCGGCCTGTTTCCATCGGTGGCGACCATTCGATCACCGGCGGGATCATTCAGGGGTTGGGGCGGGGCAAGCTTGCTAGTGGCGAGAAGATCTGCTTCCTGCATCTTGATGCCCATACTGATGTCTTCACCACTGTCGATCATTTCCTTGGTGCGGAAAAATCAGCTGCACATTGGGGGGCCTATACCGCCGATCAGGAGCTGATCGACCCGACAGGTTCGATGCAGATCGGCCTTCGCGGTCACCCGCGCACTCTGGACTGGCTGCAGCCATCCTACGACTATGGCTACAATGTCGTGACCATGGCGGATTACCGCGCGCGCGGCGCTGCCGATGTGATTGCCCAGGCAAAAGAGGTTCTTGCCGGCCGGCCTGTCTATATCACCTTCGACCTTGACTGCCTCGACCCGTCGGTGGCACCGGCCGTCTCGAACATCGAGCCGGGAGTCACCGGGTTTTCGATGGATGAGGCTGTCGAGCTTCTGCATGCAGTCCGCGGCATGAATATCATTGGCGGCGATGTCGTCTGCATGATGCCGACCAAGGACAGCCCCAACAACATCACCGCCATGGTCGGGGCGGCTGTGATGTTCGAGATGATCTCGATGATTGCCGAGAATGTGGCGTCCTAGCGGCCCTGGGGTATGACCTCGTAGCCAGCTTCCTCCGGTTCGTCATCTGTCATTTCCGGCGGGAAGCCGGGGGCCAGAATCTCGAGCCCGGTGGTTTCCTCGAGCCGCCTGATGATGTTCGGAGACAGCTCGCGTTCGCCAAACCGCGCGATGCCATCATTGAAGATTTCCACCAGCATCGGGGCAATCTCCAGCGGGATGCCATTGCGGTTGGCCACCTCCTGGAACAGCCCCACATCCTTTTTCACAAGATCCATGGTGAAAGAGATGTCGCGCGAACCGTTGAGAATGACCTGGCTCTCGGTCTCATGGACGAAAGAGGTGCCTGATGAAATCTTGATTGCCTCGTAGGCGGTGTTGAGGTCCATGCCGGCGGCCTTTGACGTGACAAGGGCCTCGCAGCAGGTGATCAGGTTGGCTGTCGCCAGATAGTTGGTCACCACCTTCAGGATGGAGGCAGAGCCCAGTTCGCCTGTATGAAGAATGCGGCGGCCCATGGTCTTCAGGAAGGGCGCAATCCTGTCGAAGGTGGCGCGGTCGCATCCGGCAAAGATCGAGATGTTGCCGGTGGCGGCCCGGTGGCATCCGCCGGAGACCGGACAGTCGACAGCCGCCCCGCCACGGTCCATCACCATGGCGCCAAGACGTTTCACCTCGGCTTCATCGGTGGTCGACATTTCCATCCAGATCTTCCCGGCGGTGATCTCGGGAAGCATCTCGTCCATCACCGCTGCCGAGGCAGCGGGTGACGGCAGGCAGGTGATGACAGCATCGCAGTCGCGCATCAAGGCGGCCGGCCCATCGGTCCGCTTCGCGCCGCGAGATACGAAGTCACTGACCAGTTCGTCATTCAGATCATGCACCGTCAGATCAGTGCCGTTGCGCAACAGTGATCCCGACAGTTTTCCACCGACATTGCCAAGTCCGATGAATCCAACTTTCATCATCTCGTCCCCTTCAGATGTGATTGTGTTGTGAGCAGAGTTGCCAGAACACTGCAGCATCATGCCATTTGCGGTCCAGACAAATTCGCCGGTTCCGCCGCACTTTATGACCGGTGCGGGTGTGCCTGCCCGCCATCGCCAGCAAGCCGGTGCGTCAGGAAGGCGTGGCATTTCCTGATGGTGTCGGCCAGATGCGAATTGAGATCGGCATCTGCCGCATGCCAGATGGCGATCTGGCGGGGCTCGGATCTGGTGGCGAGGGGAATTTCACTGACGCCGATATCCTCGGTCAGCAGGCGGGCAATCTTTGCCGGCAGAAAGCACAGCGCATCCGAGACCGACATGGCGTTCAGCAACCCATGGATGTTCATGTTGAACTGGATGGCTGGCGCCACATAGGGAAAGCCAAGCTTGCGGAGCATGTTTTCATGTGAGGATGTGGTGCCAAAGGCCGCCTCGATGGCCATCCATTTCGCACCGGCAATGGATTCGCCATCCACCTGCGCGTTGCGTCCGGCAAGGGATGATTTCGGGCCGGCGAACAACCCGATATGATCATCCATGAGCCTAATGCTTTTCAGATGCTCGACCCGCATGTCGGTCGGGGTCGCCATCACCGCGATATCCAGATGGCCATGCAGCAGATCTGACACCAGGCGGCGCGCTGTTCCGATCTGAAGATCAAAGCTTACCGGCGCCTTGGCCTCGCTTGCCCGCAACACGAAGTCATTGATCGCGGCATGCGCCAGCAACGGGCCTGCACCGATACGCAATGTGGGAGGGCTGTCGCTTTTCAGCGCGTTCAGAACATCATCCGCCTGTTTCAGGTCCGAACCGATCTTGCGCCCCTGCTCGGCAAGAAGAATGCCGGTTTCGGTCAGCACAACGCCATTTCGCCCGCGCACCATGAGCTGTCGTCCGACCTGGGCCTCAAGATGCGATACAGCGCGCGACAGGGTTGGCTGCGAGACGGCCAGAACCTCGGCCGCCGCAGACAGGGAACCGGACTCAAAAATGATGTGAAGATGATACAGAAGCTTCGGGTCGAGACTGATGCGCATCTTGCCATCTTGCCGTGCTGATACAGGTCCATCATTTCTATTCATATTTGCATAGAATGCCAAATATTTTCTGTTTACATATGGTGCTTCTGCTTCGACGCTGAGATCACAATAAGCATGTGCAAAGCACACCATAGAGCTAGTCACGGGAGGATATGGTGATCAAGACTCTACAAAAGGTGGCCATCGCTGCGGCGGCGGTCACACTGACATCGTCTGTAGCATTGGCGCAGGCGAACCTTACGTTTCATACAGCCGGAAGCGGCACCCCGGTCGCGCTGACAGCGACGGCGCTTGTTGAATATGCCGCCGATCGTGGCATTGCGAACATCCAGGTGTCGGAAGGCAAGGTTGCGACCAACTATCTGAAGGATCTGGCAGAAGGCAAGATCGACCTTGCAAACGGGCCGTTCATCCTGCCGTTTCTGATGTCGAAAGGGGCTGGCCCCTACGCCAAGATGGGCAAGGAGACAGGCGCGGAGCTGTCGAAGAACATCCAGCTTCTGTACCCGCACACGCTGGCCGTATTTTCCATGTATGCCTACAACGCGAAGGGCATTTCGGGGTGGGATGACCTGAAGGGCCGGAAGATCCTGAATGGTCCGCC
>CENU01073510.1_pt1 | contig 13031 bp, 13 predicted proteins | sample 361331 | NCBI WGS metagenome assembly CENU01 (sample SAMEA2619766, study PRJEB7988) | marine metagenome | isolation source: saline water (ENVO:00002010), including
TCTTCCGGTGCGAACTGCTTATCGAGAACCGGGCACTTGACCTTCACATTGGAGCCGGCCTTTTCAACGCCGTAGCTCACCTCTTTCGATTCCTCGTTGACCTCATCAACCCGGCGACCAATGAAGCGCTTGACCGAATAAAAGGTGTTGTCGGGATTCATGACCGCCTGGCGCTTGGCGATCTGCCCCACCAGCTGGTCCTGGTTCTTGGTGTAAGCCACCACCGAGGGGGTGGTGCGGAACCCTTCCGCATTGGCGATCACGGTGGGCTTGCCGCCCTCCATCACCGATACGCAGCTGTTGGTGGTACCCAGATCAATGCCGACGACCTTGCCCATACGAACTCCTCGTTAGACCTCTCAAACTTGTTGCATCTTCGTCAGCAGTTCCCCCTCCCGACGAGGTGTGGTTCCCGAACAACGGCCGCCCATGAACTCCACAGCTGCAGCCCCAATCAACGCCTCCACTGAGCTGCTGGGGGTGATTGGCCAACCCATCCACCACTCCCTCTCACCGGTGATGCACAACGCAGCCATCGCTGAGCTCGGGCTGAACTGGCGTTATCTCGCCTTTGCTGTGGCGCCCGATCGGCTGCAGCAAGCCATCGAGGGCCTGGCCGCCATGGGCTGCCGCGGCCTCAGCGTCACCATCCCGCACAAAGAGACGGTGCAGCCGCTGCTGAGCAGCGTGGATGCGGTGGCACGCGAGCTCGGAGCTGTGAACTGCCTGATCCCCGATGGCCAAGGCGGCTGGCGGGGCACCAACACCGACTGGAGTGGCTTCCTCACCCCCTTGAGCGGGCGCTTGCAGCAGGGCGGCCAGGCCCTGATTCTGGGCAGCGGCGGCGTGGTGCGGGCCGTGCTGCGCAGCTGCTGCGAGCTGGGTATTGAGCAGGTGGTGTTGCGCGGGCGCAACCGCAGCAAGTTGGAAGCCCTGGCGGAAGACGTCAGGAACTGGGCACCGCCTTTGCTGCTCAGCAGCGGCGATGAACCCCTCGAACCCCTCCTGGAACGCAGCAACTTGGTGGTGAATGGAACACCGCTGGGCATGGCCGAGATGCGCGATCAAACGCCCCTCAGCGCTCAGCAACTCGCCCTGCTGCCGGCCTCCGCCGTCGTCTACGACGTGGTCTACACACCCCGGCCAACGCTGCTGTTGAAGCTGGCCGCCCAGCGAGGCCTCAGCGTCTTCGATGGGCTCGAGATGCTGGTGCAACAAGGTGCTGCCGCCCTCAAGCTCTGGACTGGGCTGGAGCAGGTCCCCGTGGATGCGATGCGCCGAGCAGCCGCCCTAGCCTTGGAACCTGGCGCGGCAGACCATGGCTGAGATTCCCCTTTGGCAACGGCTCCTGGGCTTGCTCGCCTACCTGTTGCCCTGGTCAGACGCCCTCAGCTTTGGGCGTGAGCTCTACAACCTCTTTCCCTGGATCTCCTACCTGGCCCTACCGGCCACACCGGTGTTGCTGCTGGAGCGCTCGATCCCCTTTGGAGGTTTTCTGCTCTTCCTGGTGCTGTTCCTGGTGGTGGTGCGCAACCCAAACGTGCCCTACTACCTGCGCTTCAACGTGCTGCAAGCGATCTTGCTGGACATCCTCTTGGTGGTGCTGGCCTTGGCCTTCAACGTCTTGCTCAGCCCCTTGGGCAACAGCCTGATGATCCGCACCCTCAACAACACCGTCTTCATTGGTGCCCTGGTGTTGGTGCTCTATGCCTCCATCCAGTGCATCCGCGGCAAAGAAGCTGATCTGCCCACCCTCTCGGACGCGGTGCGAATGCAGCTCTAAGGCCAAGGGGTAGGGTGATCAGTTCGACGCACCGTCGAAGTCCGCCTCCGGACCGTTGGTCCGGGTTCACCCCACAGGCAGCATGAGCGCGAAGCCCAATTACGAAACCATGTACATCCTCCGGCCGGATATCGCCGAGGAGGAAGTTGAGTCCCACGCCAACAAGTACCGCGACCTGGTGGTCGAAGCCGGTGGTGAGGTGATCGACAGCCAAATGCGTGGCAAGCGCCGCCTGGCTTACAACATCGGCAAGCACCGCGAAGGCATCTATATCCAGCTGAACTACAGCGGTGATGGCAAGCAGGTGGGCCCGCTGGAGAAGGCGATGCGCCTCAGCGAAGACGTGATCCGTTATCTGACCGTCAAGTACGAAGGTCAGCACAGCTCCCTGGGCCGCAGCACCGCCCCAGCCAACCCGATGGCCAGCAACACCCCTCGCACCGAAGGCCAGGAGCAAGCCAAAACCGAGCCTCAAACCGCCCCAGCCTGATCTGGAGCGCTGACGCCCAGCAGACCGTCACGGCTTGCTGGGCTCGTTTGTGACCGATAGGGTCCGGCCAGAAGGCTTGGGCCCCATGCAGGCGGAGTGGACAGCAGATCGGGAACCCCTGCCCCACTGGCTTGAAGAGCTAGAGGATCAAGCCAGCGCCGCGCGCCTGGAACTGGAGAGGGATCAGGCCGCTTCCAAGCTCGAGGAGCTGGAAAGCCTGCTGGAAAACCTCCCCGACATTTTTGAACGCAAGTTCTCGCAGCGCCTCGCCCCAGTGCTGGAGCGCCAGAAGTTGCTGATTGAGGAAAACGAGCACCTGCGCTCTCAAGTGGAGCGCTTGATGCCCCAGCCGGGCGAAGTGCGCCTCAAATTCCCACAAGCCAACAGCAACGACACGCCTCCCCAAGCCAATGAGGAGAGCCTGCCGCCGCTGCTGCAGCTCATCCGTGGTGGCCGCGCCGACGCTTGGCCGCGGCCCACAGCCGCGTGGGAAGACCCCAGACGTAAATGAACCCTGAAGCGGCGCGATGGTCGAATTGATCTTCGGCGCCGTAGGTCGCCATATCCGGCTCATAGAGGCTGTCGCTGCTGGAGCGACCCACCACGGTGGCGGAACCACGGTGCAGCTTGATCCGCACGCTGCCATTCACGGTGAGTTGGGTGCGCTCAATGAAGCCATCCAGCGCATCTTTCAACGGCCCGAACCAGAGGCCCTGATAGACGAGATCAGCCCACTGCATCTCGAGCTGGCGCTTGGTGCGCAGCACATCAGCGGCGAGGGTCAAACTCTCCAATTCCTGGTGGGCCTGAATGAGCAGCAACAGGCCGGGGGTTTCGTAGATCTCGCGGCTCTTGATGCCCACCACCCGGTTTTCGATCATGTCGAGGCGGCCAAAGCCATGGCTCCCGGCCAGGCGATTGGCTTCGCGGATCAAGCTGACCGGGTCCAAGCGCTGGCCATTGATGCTCACCGGTAGGCCGGCTTCAAAACCAATGCTGACCAGCTCAGGCTGCGCCGGGGCCGCCTCGGTGGAGCAGGTCATCGCGAACACCTCTTCTGGGGGCTCCACATCGGGATCCTCCAGGGGACCCGCCTCAATCGAGCGACCCAGCAGGTTCAGGTCGATCGAATAGGGGGAGCGCTTGCTCACAGGCGAGGGCAGGCCATAACGCTCGCCGTAGGCGATGGTCTCCTCGCGGCTCATGCCCCACTCACGGGCCGGGGTCAGCACCTTGAGATCAGGCGCTAGGGCACCAATGGCCACATCAAAGCGCACCTGATCGTTGCCTTTGCCGGTGCAGCCATGGGCCACGGCATCGGCCCCCACCTCACGGGCAATCTCCACCAAGCGGCGCGCAATCAGCGGCCGCGCCAAGGCGGTGCTGAGGGGATAACGGCCTTCGTAGAGGGCGTTGGCCCGGATGGCTGGAAACGCAAATTCGGTGATAAACGGTTCAATCAGATCACCCACCAACGACTGGCTGGCTCCGGCATCCAGTGCCTTCTGGCGAATCGGTTCGAGCTCATCACCTTGACCCAGGTCGGCAGCAAAGGTGATCACCTCCTCCACGCCCCACTCGTGTTTGAGGTAAGGAATGCAGACGCTGGTGTCCACTCCGCCGGAGTAAGCCAGCACCACCTTGTTTGCCCGCGCCATGAATCCGGTCGTCACTTAATCCACAGGATTGTCCGATGCCGAGCGCCAGGCAATCCAAACGCCCATCGCCAGCGGCGGCAGAAACACCAAACTCAGCAGCAATGGCAGCCCCGGGGAAGGCAGCTCAAGGTGGGCACCACCCCAACGCAACAGGGCTGCACCGGCCAGGGCACCGCCCCATGCCACTAGCAGTTGCATGGCTTTGGTGTTCATCGGTTAAGTTGATGGATTGTCAATCACGGGGCGAGACGTCAGCTGATGAGCACGATGAGCACCCTCGATAGTTTCAACCCTTCGCTCACCCGTTACGACCGCAACGACCCTGCACCGGTGCTGCCGCTGCGGGAAGAGCCCGATCTGCTCAGCTGGCTGGAAACCAGCGGTCGCCTGGTGGCCGATGAGGAGGACGCCGCCAACGACCAGGCCACTGTGGAAGAGGAGGAGCTCTCCGCGCTGATGGGCGACAAGGAGGACTACTCCAAGGACGACGAGAGCCAGGAAGAGAACTGGGAAGACTGATTTGGGCAGCCGCGGCGCGGCTGATCTAGGTTCCCGGCGCCCGGTTCCAACCCTTTGACAGCTCAGCAGGCCCAACGCTTTCCAGGTACTGGCTTGCAATGGAGCCTGGGCCTGATTGCCCTGATCCTGGCGGCCTGCTTGATCAGTGATGGCCTCAGTGGAGGACCGCAACTGAGCTTGCCCCTGCTGCTGGCTGGCGCCCTCAGCTGGCTGGTGTGCTGGATCGGCGTTCCGCGCCTGCGCGCCTTGAAAATGGGGCAGGTGATCCGCCAAGAGGGTCCCCAATCACACCAGAGCAAGTCCGGCACGCCCACCATGGGCGGCCTGCTGCTGGTGCCGTGTGGCGTTGTGGTGGGCAGCCTGGTCAGCCCAGGCGACCCAAGGCTGCTGCCCATCGGACTGGTGACCCTGGCCTTCATGGTGATCGGAGGCATCGATGACTGGCGCAGCCTGACCAAACGCCACAACACCGGCCTGACGCCCAAAGGCAAGCTGCTGCTGCAGGCCCTGGCGGCGGGATTGTTTTTGCTGTGGGCCGGCCTGCATGGAGCGATCCCAGCGGCCATTGCACTGCCCTGGGGCTGGCTGTTGCCCATCGGACTGCTGATCTGGCCCCTGGGCCTCTTTGTGTTTCTGGCGGAAAGCAACGCCACCAACCTCACCGATGGCCTCGATGGCTTGGCTGCCGGTGTGGGCGCGATCGTGCTGGTGGGGCTCTCACTGCAGCTGATGCTGCGGGGCAATGGTGGTGATCCCGCCCTGGCTGGCTATGGCGCTGCCCTGGCTGGGGCCTGGCTGGGCTTTCTGCTCCACAACCGCCATCCCGCCCGCGTGTTCATGGGAGATACCGGATCGTTAGCCATGGGGGCCGCCCTCACGGCCATTGCCCTGTTGAGCAACAGCCTTTGGCCCCTGCTGCTGATGGGCGGCCTGCTGCTGGCCGAATCACTGTCGGTGATCCTGCAGGTGTGGGTGTTTAAAGCCACCAAAGGGGCGGATGGCCAGGGCAAACGCCTGCTGCGCATGGCGCCGTTGCACCACCACTTCGAATTGGGCGGCTGGAGTGAACGGCGCGTTGTGGTGAGCTTCTGGGGCATCAGCTTGCTGCTGGTCGCGCTCGGGCTCGTCCTCGTTCCCTGAAAACGCGGGCAGAATTAAGACAACTGCCCCCTGCTGCCGTGCCCTACTTCACCTGGAAGGAACAAGGGCTCACAGCGGAATGCGCCAGCCTCGATGCCATGGCCTCCCGCTTTGAGGAAGCAGCGCAATTGATGCGGCGCATGGCCAGCGAGGGCTTCCGCGTTGAGCGCATTGAAGGCATGCAACGCATCACCCACGACGATGAAGCCCTGTTTGATGCCTATGGCTTCATCAGCGAAGAATCACCAGAACAACAACTCGACCTGGTCTTGGAGGACAGCAGCCCAACGCCCTAACGGCGCACGTAGCCAACGATCCAAATCACCATGAACACCAGGCCCGAAAGGCCCAGGTAAAGCAGCACGCCGTTCTGTAACCCAGCCAGATTGAGATCAAACGGCATGGGGCCGGGATCACCGACAGTGGCGTAAGCAAAAAGCGGCATGGGGGCCTCGATCCGCACGACGGTCTAGCAGCCCCACACCCTTTCACCAGCCCATCGCTTCATGACCAGCACCCATCTGCCCGCCACCCTGCTGTTGCTTGGCAGCGGCGAACTCGGCAAAGAGGTGGCCATCGCCGCCCAGCGACTGGGCTGCCGCGTGGTGGCGGTCGACCGCTACGCCAACGCTCCGGCGATGCAGGTGGCCGACACCGCCGTGGTGATTCCGATGACCGACGCCGAAGCGCTCAAACAGGTGATCCGCGAACACCAACCCGCCCTGGTGATCCCTGAAATTGAGGCCCTCGCCGTTGATGCCCTCGCCGAACTCGAAGCCGAGGGCATCACCGTGATCCCCACCGCCAGGGCCACAGCGATCACGATGAACCGCGATCGCATCCGCGATCTGGCCGCCGGTGAGCTGGGCTTACGCACAGCCCGCTTTGGCTATGCGAGCTCGGCTGAAGAACTCAGCAGCGCCGCTGAGCCGCTGGGCTGGCCGGTGGTGGTCAAGCCCGTGATGAGCTCCTCCGGCAAAGGGCAAAGCGTGGCCACCAACCCCGAGGAACTGCAACAGGCCTGGACCGCCGCCACCCAAGGCGCCCGCGGCAGCTCCAGCCTGGTGATCGTGGAGGAATTTCTGCGGTTTGAGCAGGAAATCACCCTGCTCACGGTGCGCCAAAAGGACGGCCCCACCCTGTTCTGCCCGCCCATTGGCCACATCCAGGAACGGGGCGACTACCAATGCAGCTGGCAGCCCGCCGAATTGCAGCAGAGTCAACTGCTGGAAGCCCAACGCATGGCCCGTCAGGTGACCGATGCCCTGGGCGGAGCCGGCATCTTTGGCGTGGAGTTCTTTATCGCCTCAGGCGAAGTGATCTTCTCGGAGTTGTCGCCACGGCCCCATGACACAGGCCTGGTGACCCTGCGCGGGCAAAACCTCAGCGAATTCGAACTGCACCTGCGGGCCGTCCTGGGACTGCCCATCCCCAGCATCACCAGCACAGGAGCTGCCGCCAGCCGCGTGGTCTTAGCCGGCGCCGACCAACAGGGGGGACCCGTTCACTACCGAGGGGTCGCCGAGGCCCTGGCTGTGCCTGAAAGCGAACTACTGCTGTTTGGTAAGCCAGAAGCGCGGCCCATGCGGCGCATGGGCGTGGCGTTGGCCAGCGGGTCGAGCTTGGCGGAGGCGCGTGGGCGCGCTGACACGGCCGCGCAGGCCGTTGGCCTTGAGATTGGCGGTTGATTCCAACTGAGCAGCAGCACAAAGGGGCCGCGCCACCTGCAGGTAACGGCTGGCATGGGCTTCCCAGCTGTAAGCCTGCTGCACAGCCTCAAGGCCCTGCTGCCGCCACTGATCCCAGGAGGCATCAGCAGCCAAGGCTTTCTCCAAAGTGGTGCGCAACGCCTCGCGGCTGGAGACATCCACCAACAAACCGTTGCGGCAACGACCCAGGATGTCGATGGGACCCCCATCGTTGGTGGCCACCACCGGCAAACCACAGGCCGCGGCTTCGATCAGGGTCAAACCAAAGGGTTCGGTGAGCGCAGGGTTCACAAACACGCCACGGCGAGCGGCTGCCCAGCGATAGATCGCTGGAACCTGCGAACGGCTGTGATGTTTGGGATAGGCGACCTGGCCGTAGAGATCCTGACGATCGATGGCTTCGAGCACGTGATGCCATTCCTCCCGTTGACTGCGTTCCAGCGAGTGGAAGCCTTCGCGGTTACCGAGCACCAGCAGCAGGTTGGCCTTCTCGCGCAGCAGCGGGCTGCTGCCAAAGGCATCAATCAAGGCGGGGATGTTCTTGCGCCGATCAGGCCGGCACACCGCCAAGAAGCAGGGGCGATCAGGCTCGCGCAAGAAGGGGCTGAAGAGCTCAGCAATCTCGCCATCTTCACCGCTGTGGCTGGCCTGGGGCTGGAAACTGGTGGTGTCGACCCCCGGTGGAATCACCTCGGCCATTTCGGGGTGGAAATGGCTGTAACGCTCGTACTGAACCCGGATTTCTTGCCGGGTGCTGGTGACCACCAAGCTGGCAGCCGCTAGCGCTTCTTCCTCAGCACCAATCCGGCGCTCCATCGCGTAGCGCTGGTTGACCTGCTCCGGGTTCTGCCCGATCTCAAGCAGACGACGCTGCTTCTCACGGCCGAGGGAATGACCCGTAAACACCAGGGGAATGCCGAGGCGTTGTTGGATCTGAGCACCCACCCAACCGGCATCGGCGTAATGGGCATGGATCCAGTCAGGACGGCGCTGCTGGCGGGTGATGTGGAGCACCAAGGCATCCACCAACTGGTCCAGGTTGGGCCAGAGCAATTCCTTACGCAGGTAGCGGCGCGGTCCGAACGGCAACCGCAAAACGCTGGCTTTGGAGGTCAATGATTCGCGGTGGACCGCATATTCCGGGCTAACGCGACGGTCCTCAATGCAGCGGGTGATCACTTCCAAGCGATCGACTTCGCTGTGCTGGCCGAGAGCCTTGGCTAATTCGAGTACATAATTGGTTTGTCCGCCAGTATCAGCATCACGCCCTAATTCAAGGTCATGACCACGAAACAAGCCGTGAAGATGTAGGTGAAGGATATACAAACCCATAGGCATTTTCCCCCTCTTTTTTTAACCATACACACATTTTTGATAATGACGGCAAATGTTCTGTTTGATTTCTGACAAAAACTGATTTCGTAACTAAACAGACGTGTTTCTTCCGTTTTTATTCAGAAATCAGCCAGTAAATACTCAGCGAAGCTGAAACAAAGCCAAGCCAGCAGGGTCTGCAACAGGGGCATCGGGGCCAATCGGCTCACCCTTCACCCAAGCCAACAGCAGGGCCCGAAGGGAGCCGCCATTGCCGCCCGAGGCTGAGGGCAGATTGAAGTGGGTGCCATCGCGGGCCACCACCAGGCGATGCGCCCCCTGGGAATAACGGGCAAACGGCTCGATTGCCTCTGGCTGGGCGGGCACCACCAAATCCCTGCTGCCGCTGATCAACAACACGGGAATCGCCAAATCGCTCAAACCACCGGCAAAGACCAATCCCTGGGGGGGACTCACCGCCACCACCCGAGCCAAGCGTGCATCGAGCAACGACTCAGGCTGAGCAGCGGGCAACACCCCGCACTGCAACACCCAACTGGGGTTGCGGGACGGGTGATTGGCCTGCTGACAGGCCTGCCAAAGCGGATCTTCCACACTGCGGGCGCCGGCCAATTGCAGCGTTGACGTGGCCCCCCAGGAATGGCCAATCAACACCACATCACGGGCAGGGGCCCCGGCAGCTCCAGGAATTTGGCCCGCCTCAAGGGCATCGAGCACGGCTTTGAGTTCAGCCGGTCGCCGCAAAAACTCCTCTGGCTTGGGGGGCTCGGAGCGGCCCGCCAACATCGAGGTTTGCTGCCGGGTGTCGCTGCCGCTGTGGCGCGGCAACACCACCACAGCCCCATGGGAGGCCAGATGCTCAGCCCATCCCAAAAAACTCAACGGGGCATCCCACAACCCATGGGAGATCAACACCGTCGGCAACTCAGGAGCGCCCACCGGACGAACCACGGTCAACTCCAGTCCATTGGCCAAGACAACAACCCGGCGCACAACCGCCCGAGGCCCCCTTGCGAGCTCAGCAGCCGGTGCCGCCGGCAAGGGGGTTTGAGCGAGGAGTTGCTGATCGAGGGCGGCGTTCTGGCTCGTCATCTTCCTGAGCGCCGGCAGCGCGCGGTCCAAGCGAATCGTGAGCTCGTCTCCCGGCAAGACCCGCAGCAGCGTCAGCAAGGTGAGCGGCTCACCGCTTGCAGCGGCTTGGCGCAACCACGGCAATGAGGCTCCGGCTTGCACCACTGGCAGCTGCCATTGGCGCTCCGATGGTTCAACCAGGGATTGGACCAGCATCTCCACTTGACGCGCCATCGGGTTGTCCAAACCCAGCTGCACCGGCAGCGGTAGGGGCGTGGTCAGCAGCGTTTGCAGCGACCGACCCAAACGGCCATCGGTGGCCCGATTCAGTTCGGCCAGATCACTGCTGCCCGACCACAACGCTTCAGGGCTGCTCAGCTCCTGCAGGTTCACGCTCAGGCGCTGCAGTCCAAGAGGCCCCTGCAGATAGAGGGTTTCAACGGCAGCAGCGGGCGTCGCCGCAGCCAACAGAGACAACCCCAGGGCAAGCCGCTTCAAGCGGCCAAGGGCTGCGCTGGATGCTGCTCGAGCACCTGGCGCAAGTAACGGCCGGTGTGGCTGGTGGGATGGGCCGCAAGGTCTTCCGGTGTGCCAGCAGCCACGATTTGACCACCGCGATGGCCACCTTCAGGGCCCAAATCGATCAACCAATCGGCGCAACGGATCACATCGAGGTTGTGCTCGATGCAAATGATCGAATTGCCCTTGTCCACCAGGCGCTGCATCACATCCATCAACTTGTGGACGTCGTAGAAGCTCAGACCCGTGGTGGGCTCATCAATCAGATACAACGTCTTGCCGGTGGCTCGCTTGGACAGCTCGGTGGCCAACTTGACGCGCTGCGCTTCACCACCAGAGAGGGTTGGAGCTGGTTGACCCAACTTCACGTAGCCCAGACCCACATCCACCAAGGTGCGCAGGCGATCAGCAGCTTGAGGGATTGCCGAGAACACCTCAGCAGCCTGCTCCACCGTCATTTGCAACACATCGGCAATGGTGTGACCGCGGTATTTGACCTGCAACGTCTCTCGGTTGTAGCGAGCACCCTTGCAAACGTCGCACTGCACGTAGACGTCGGGCAGAAAGTTCATCTCAATGACGTTGACGCCCTGACCACTGCAGGCTTCGCAACGGCCACCTTTGACGTTGAAGCTGAACTGACCGACTTGATATCCGCGGGCCTTGGCCTCCACCGTGGCCGCAAACACCTGACGGATGGGATCAAAGGCACCGGTGTAGGTGGCTGGGTTGGAACGGGGGGTGCGGCCAATCGGGCTTTGGTCAATCACGATCACCTTGTCGATCGCGCTGATGCCTCGCAGTTCTTCCAAACCTGAGGGGAACGGCACCTTGTGGCCCAAGTTGTGCTCCAGAGCTGGATGCAACAACTCATTGACCAAGGTGCTCTTGCCGCTACCGCTGACCCCAGTCACCGCCACAAGCCGGCCCAACGGGATCTCCACATTCAGATGCTGGAGGTTGTTGCGATGGCAATCCACCAAGGTGAGCTTGCGGCTGCCGGTGTTGCGGCGCTCCGCCGGAGTGGGAATCGAGCGGCGACCACTCAAGTAGGCCCCGGTGAGGGAGTCTTCAGCAGCCATCAGATCAGCCAGGCTGCCCTCACTAACGATGTGGCCGCCATGAACCCCGGCCCCAGGTCCGATATCGACAATGTGGTCAGCAGCCCGGATGGTGTCCTCGTCGTGTTCGACGACGATCAAGGTGTTGCCGAGGTCCCGCAGCTTGACGAGGGTTGAGAGCAACCGGTCGTTGTCGCGTTGATGCAAGCCAATGCTGGGTTCATCCAACACGTAGAGCACACCGGTGAGGCCCGCACCGATTTGCGTCGCCAAGCGAATCCGTTGAGCTTCACCGCCGGAGAGGGTCATCGCCGGTCGATCGAGGCTGAGGTAATCGAGGCCCACATCGATCAAGAAACGCAGGCGCAAACGGATCTCCCGCAACACCAGATCAGCGATCTGGATCTGGCGCGCTGACATCAGTGGCTCGCCATCGGAGCCGCCACCCATCAAGGCATCGATGCGCTCGAGACACTCGCCCACGCTGATGGCGGTCAGATCGGTGATGTTGTAGGGGCCAATGCGGACGGCCAAGGCTTCAGGCCGCAGGCGCTGGCCGGCGCAGGTGGCGCAGGGCACCAGCTCCTGATATTTCTCCAGCTTCTGGCGGGCCGATTCACCCCCGGCATCACGGACCTGGCGCTCAAGGATGGCCAGAACTCCTTCAAAACGGCGCTCATACCCCTTGGTTTTGCGGTAGCGGCTATCGGCCTCGATCAAGATCGGCTCAACCGTGCCGAACAGCACGGCTTCTTGCTGCGTGCGGCTGAGCTCCTGCCAAGGGGTCTTGAGTTCAAAGCCGTAGGCCTGACCAACACTGAACAGCAGGGAGAAGTAGTAGCTGCTCTCTTTGTCGCTCCAGGGTGCAATCGCCGCGTAGACCGGCAGCGAAGGGTCAGGCACCACCCGCTCTTCGGTGAATTTGCGCAGGTAGCCGATGCCATGGCAATCGGGGCAGGCGCCATAGGGACTGTTGAAGGAGAACAGGCGAGGCGAAAGCTCCTCCATCACCGCACCGTGTTCGGGGCAAGCGAAGTTTTCGGAATACAGGCGCTCACGCTGCACACCCTCGGGAAGCTCTTCGCCGCTCTTGGGCACCACCTCCACCAAAGCCAAACCATCGCCCCGCTTGAGGGCCGTGCGCAGCGAATCGGTCAAACGCTCCTGGATCCCCTCACGGGCCACCAGGCGATCCACCACCACTTCAATGTTGTGGGAATGGTTTTTGTCGAGCTCGATGTTGTCGGAGAGCTCGCGCACCTCACCATTGATGCGCACCCGCGCAAATCCTTCGGCCACCAAGCCGCTGATCAACTTGGTGTGGGTGCCCTTCTTGCCCCGCACCAAGGGAGCCAACAGTTGATAACGGGTGCCCTCGGGCAAGAGCAGGATCTGGTCGACCATCTCATCGATCGACTGGGGGCTGATCGGCCGATCGCATTGGGGGCAGTGGGGTTCACCCGCACGGCCAAACAACAACCTCAGGTAGTCCTGGATCTCCGTGACCGTGCCAACGGTGGAGCGAGGGTTGTGGCTGGTGGATTTTTGATCGATCGAAATGGCCGGAGATAAGCCCTCGATGGCATCAACATCGGGCTTATCAACCTGACCAAGGAATTGGCGCGCATAGGTGGAGAGACTCTCCACATAGCGCCGTTGACCCTCGGCAAAAATCGTGTCGAACGCCAGGGAGCTCTTACCGCTGCCGCTAACGCCGGTGAACACCACCAGCTTGTTGCGGGGCAG
>CENU01006640.1_pt1 | contig 13001 bp, 13 predicted proteins | sample 361331 | NCBI WGS metagenome assembly CENU01 (sample SAMEA2619766, study PRJEB7988) | marine metagenome | isolation source: saline water (ENVO:00002010), including
TTCAGGCAGGGGTAACGAGCAAAATCCGGAGCCGAAAATTCGAGTTTGAAGGCTTGCTTAAAATCGATCGTCGGTTCGACTGCCTGCATTCTCTCCGGATAGAGCAGGCATTGCTGAATGGGGAAAGTCATTGAAGGGGGACTGAATTGACCGAGTATGTTGCCGTCCCTGAATTGAACAAAGGAGTGGGCGATGCTTTGCGGGTGGATGACCACTTCAATGCGGTCCGCTTCGATTCCGAATAGCCAGTGTGCTTCAATGATTTCCAGTCCCTTGTTCGCCATGGTTGACGAATCAACTGTAATTTTTGGCCCCATTTTCCAGTTCGGGTGCTGTATGGCATCTTCCGGCAGTACATTTACTAACTCAGCCACCGGGAGGTCCCGAAATTGACCGCCGGATGCAGTCAGGATTATTTTTTCCACTTCCTCCGTTTGATGCCCCTGAAGGCATTGGAATATCGCATTGTGTTCACTGTCAACCGGAAGCAAGCGTACGCCTTTACGCTGCGCGGCCTCAATGACGAGTGATCCACCTAAAACCAGCAGTTCCTTATTTGCCAGAGCGATGTCTTTACCCGCTTCAATCGCCGCCATGGCTGAACGCAGAGCCGATGCACCAACTGTTGCAATGAGTACAATATCGGCCTCCTCCATCGATGCCAGTTCAAGCAAGGCTTCCTCGCCTTGCTTGACGGTTGTTATTTCCGGAAAATCGGTAGGGCCGTCAATTGGCTTGGATAGAGCAGCCGTAGCGACAGAAAATTCCTGACAAATGTCCGCAAGTTGATGGTGGTTTGAATGTGCCGATACAGCAATCAATCGCAAACGATCCGAATGCTTGCGAATAACGCGCAGGGCATTCTGACCAATACTTCCGGTTGCGCCCAGAAGTACAATATTTTTGCAAGACTCCATTTGGTAGGTTTAGAGTAGCGTGTACTTAAATAACAAATAGCCAAGCGGAGCGGATAGAATTAGACTGTCTGTCATATCAAAGACGCCGCCTATGCCGGGGATTAGTTTGCCGGAGTCCTTCACCCCGGCCTGTCTCTTAAAAGCGGATTCGACCAAGTCGGAGGCAATTGAAGCAATGGCTAGGGGCACGGCCGAGAAAGCAGCTACCATAAAGGTAAATCCATCGGGAGCCGATTCCTTAAAGAAAAGAACGAGAATGCATCCCGCCAGCATAGCTGCTAAAATTCCCCCGAAAGCGCCTTCATAGGTTTTGTTTGGGCTGACCGTTGAGAGCGGAGTTCGGCCCAAACGCTTTCCCACAATAAGACCACCGGCGTCAGCGCTCTTGGCAACTGCGACGATCCATACACAGAGGAAGACGCCCGTATCTATGGAGTTACCGGTAGAGACAGCCAGCTTAACGATCTTGGGTAGGAAGTGCAGCAGGAAAGGTACATAGATTAGGCCAAAAAGAGTCGGCATGAAACTACGCAAGCGACCGGCATGCAGATCAATCCGTATAATGGCCAGAGTGAGCACCAGAAAACTGAGCAGAAACAAATCATTACCCGAGTCGATACCTTCCAGATAATAACTGCCAAGCATGATGACCAGCCCACAGGTCAGGCCAAGCGCTCGCATAGGCCGCAGCTCCATCTGCTCGAAAAGTTTGTACAGCTCCAACTGTGTTAAAAAAGCTAAGCCGGTAAGGAGAAAAACACCGGCATGGATACCAAAGAGTGAAAGGGCTACAATCACGCTTAGCCAGATTATGGCGAAGCTGATGATTCGTTTTTGCATGGAAGTATTTAATAGCATCATACTGTACGTTTTAAAAGTGGTTGATTTGGTCGCCGGTTTTTCCGTATCGACGCTCTCGTGAGACGAAGTCCTCAAGGGCTGCTTGTAGATGTTCGCCTGTAAAATCCGGCCATAAAACATCCGTAATGTGTATTTCAGCATAGGCCGATTGCAGCAGCAAGAAATTGCTCAGCCTACTTTCACCTGACGTACGGATAACCAAATCAGGATCCGGCAAGTCTGTCGTATAGAGATAAGAGCGTATGCTGTCGTAATTGATCTTATCTGGATCCAACCGGCCAGCGACAGCCTCCCGCGTCATCGCTGCTACGGCATCCACAAGTTCTGTCCGGGCGCCATAATTTAAGGCCAGTCCAAGCGTGTGCTTGGTATTGTGCGCGGTTGCCGCTTCTACTTCACGCAGACGCTTTTGTATCGCATCGGGTAGTTCATTATAGCGGCCAATCACACGCAGGCGTGCGCCCAGTTTCATAATTTGCTCGGTATTTTTTTCGAGGAATTGTTCCAATAACTGCATTAAAGCATCAATTTCAGCTTTTGGACGGTTCCAATTTTCTACGCTGAAGGCATATAACGTTAGGCATTGGATACCTTTTTTGTAGGCGGCTTCTATCGTGCGGCGTACGGCATCGGCGCCGCGGCGATGACCTTCAATTCGGGGAAGCCCTTGTTTCTTTGCCCAACGACCATTGCCATCCATAATAATGGCTATGTGGGCCGGAAAATCTTCCGTTGATAAATCTGGCATATCAGTCATTCAACAAAGCGAGCAAAGTTTTGTGTATAGTGTCTTTACCTTTTGGGGCAAGGTGGGATTCTCTGGACACCAGCAAAAAGAACACAGCAACATTTAATTCGACGGTTTAGACAATGGAAAAAATCAGACAGATTGATTACGCAGCACCGAGAACATTGGTTGCCTACAGCGGAAAGCGTAGCGTTCGCCTGACCGGACGTGAGACTCGCTACCAGTTTTCCGGTGTGCTCGTAGAGGGCTTAGAGGATGATTTTGCGAAAATAGGCGAGGAGCGGGAAGATTGGCAAAAAAGTGCATTTCCCTTACCGTGGAGTGATTCTCCGGATGTTGTTCGGGCCGATTAATCCACGATTTGCGCTTTCTCCGTACTTGACAGTACGCCGATGCACTTTTTTTCTCTTCGGTTTTCTCAAACTGCCGGACTTTATCGGGCAAACTTTAATAACATGGCACTTAAGATACGTTTACAACGACACGGAGCATCCCACCGTCCCTTCTACCGCATGGTAGTGGCCGAGGCAGCAGCGCGCCGTGACGGTCGCTTTGTCGAGGTTCTCGGCACCTATGAACCACAGGCAAGCAAACCTGAAAACGAATTGAGTGTGAAGCTCGATCGGGTGGATTATTGGAAGTCTGTCGGCGCCAAGGAAAGCGATACAGCAGCCAGCTTGATTCGCAAGGCTCGTCGCAGTGCTCCGATTGCCGAGGCCACTGCAGAAGTTATTTCCGAAACACCGGTTGTTGAAGAAAATACGGAAGCGGCTGAGCCTGTAGCCGTTGTTGCGGCTGAGGCAGAGGCATCCGCTGTCGAAGCGTCCGAAACAGTCGAAGCGCCCGAAGCGCCCGAAACAGTCGAGTCCAGTGAAGCGGTCAGCGAAGAAGCACCCGCTGCGGAAGAAACTGCCGAAGAAACCACCGCGGATGAGCCGGAAGCTGATCCGAAGGCGGAAGCCTAGACCTGGCTTCACCTATATAGTTTTTGTTCTGAGCTTGCTTGCTTGGACTTGAAGCAGGCCCGAGGGGTTATTTACACGCTCGACCTATAGCAGGCATTGTAGTCCACTAGTCGTACGTCTATGGAGATTGAATTCGACATATTGACTCTGTTTCCGGAAATGGTCGCCGGTTACCTGCATACCAGTATGTTGGGCCGAGGCCAGGAAAAGGGTCTTATTCGGGCAGAAGCACACCAGTTGCGCGACTGGGCAAACGATAAGCACAATAAGACCGATGAAATTCCTTATGGAGGCGGGCCCGGCATGGTGATGAAACCAGAGCCTATTTTTTCTGCGGTCGAGTCTTTGCGAAGAGACAATACCCATGTCGTTTATATGGCGCCGGATGGCCAACCCCTCAGCTCCGCTCTGGCCAAGAAACTCTCCGGGCAGGAACACTTGATTATTTTGAGCGGCCATTATGAAGGAGTCGACCAGCGGGTGCGGGATTCATTGATCGATTGTGAAATCAGTATCGGCGATTACGTGCTGACAAACGGGACACTGGCAGCGGCAGTGCTAGTCGATAGTGTATGTCGATTCATTCCAGGATTTTTAGGCGACGAAAAATCCTTGACGGATGAATCCTTCACCGACAGCTTGCTTAGCTTTCCTCAATATACACGTCCACCGGAGTACCGGGGGATGGAAGTACCAGAGGTGTTGCTCTCCGGCAACCATGCAGCAATCGCTGCCTGGCGCAAAGAGCAGCAAGAGGCCAAGACCCAGATCTTACGACCAGACATTTTAAAACAGTAACGAAAACCCATCGCGATGAGCCAAGAAACCCTCAAAAACATCACCCAAGATCAACTCATGGAAGACCGTAGCGACTTCAAAGTCGGTGACGGTGTTCGCGTGCACATCAAGGTGCAGGAGGGTAGTAAAACCCGTATTCAGGTGTTTGCCGGCATCGTTATCTGCCGCAAAGGTTGTGGAATCGCTGAGACTTTTACTGTCCGCAAAATTGCTTCCGGCGTAGGCGTAGAAAAAGTATTTCCAGTACACAGCCCATCGATTGAAAAAATCGAAGTGGACCGCGAGTCAGTTACTATGCGCGCTCGCATGTACTATTTGCGTGACCGCATTGGTAAGGCCGCCAATCAAGTGAAAGAAAAGCGTCTCGTTGACGCCAAGTAAGCAAGCGTAGACATCGGCTTGGTACGTCAGGCCAATTTGTTTACTTCTTATTTATTGGCTGCAGGGCACCTGCCTACAGTCGTCATTTTTAGGCCTCGACTGCGTGAGCTGCTGGCTGTGGTAACTTCAGTGCGATTAACAAGGGCAAGACAACGAGTGCTGCTCCAAAGAGGTAGGCGCTGCTGGATCCGTAAATAAAATACAGAATGGCGGCGACAACTGGGCCGATCGCTCGGGCAAGTGAACCTGCAGAGCGGAAGATCCCCAGTTCGCGTCCCTGTGTCTCTTCAGGAGCATAGAGCGAAACAAGCGCGCTCATCGTCGGGGAAACCAGGCCAATGGAAAATGCCATTACCGCGAGTGCGAGAAAGAAGACACCCAATTGAAGAGCAAAAGAAAGTATAGCAAACGCGACGACTCCGCAAGCGAGTCCGGCCAGAGCCAGTCGTTTTTCACCCAATCGGGGAGCCAGTCGCCGTACAATGCCACCTTGTACAAAGATGAGTATGAGGCCGATGTAGACGAACATGCCTCCGTTCTGCGCGGGAGAGAAGTGGAACCGCTCGACGGCTAAAAAGGTTAGCGTGAATTCCATTCCACTGAAGGCCAGCATGTAGATTAAATACGTCAGATTGGTTCGTCTGGTCGCTGCAGACGGACTGCTCAAGAGATGAAAAATCGGCGGTTTCGATTCTCCTGAGTGGATTGCCGCTCTCTTGGCCTTCGGCAGTGTCTCTTTAAACCGAGAGGCTACCCACAACCAGTTTATCAGAGTGAGTACGAGACTGAGCAAGGCGGGCAGAGAAAACGGATTCACCCCGTAGGCTTCTAGTCCTGGAAAAATTTCGAGTAGGTTGATGCGTGCACAAAGGCCCCCGATGGCAGGCCCAACGAGGAAGCCCAAGCCAAAAGCAATGCCGACGATGGCCATCCCGGAAGATCGCTTTTGACGACTCGTTACATCGGCCACGGCCGCAGTAGCGACCGATAAATTGCCGCCCATAATACCACCCAGTACCCGAGCTAAGACGAGTACCCAGAAAGAAGCGGCAAAAAACCAAGCCAGATAACTGAGCGCCAAACCGGCAATGGTCAGCAATAAGACGGCTCGCCGCCCGTTACGATCGGAATAAGCGCCCCACAGGGGAGCGCAGATAAATTGCAAAATGGAGTACAGAGAGCCGAGAATACCACCGAAGAGGACGGATGTCATAAATCGCGGATCTTCCGCTCCGGTATGAATCGCCCACTGTGATATCGGGGCAATCAATTTCCCCAGTAGGCTGCTGTCTGCCCCTTGCGGTAGGTAGTAATCCAGCATTGCTGGAAAGAGGGGAAAGATGATCGAGAACCCGACTAAATCGAGGAAAAGAGTCAAAAATATGATAGGCAGAGTTTGCCGATCCGATGCACTCTCTGCTCCGGATTTTGTTTCCTGTGAACTAGCGGTCATTCGTGCCCGAATTTGTCACAGAGCGCGCGGTGCACATTATCGGGTACCAGACCGGTGTCACGGTCGGTAAAGCGATGTACCTGTTTGAGTAAAGAAGAACTGGTAAAGAAATATTCCTCATTGGGCACGAGGAATACAGTTTCCAGGCGATCGTCAAGGTGACGATTCATTTGTGCCATTTGAAACTCATGATCAAAGTCGGATACGGCACGCAATCCTCGAATAAGAGCAACGGCCCCGGTCTTTTTGGCTAAATCAACGATCAGTCCATCAAAAGCCAATACCTCAACCCCATCCATACCACTGGTGTTCTCCTCGATCAACTGCACGCGCTCCTCATCTGAAAAAGTAGCGGTCTTGCTGAAATTACGCGCCACAGCGATCACCACATGATCAAAGATCCGCCTTCCGCGACGAATAACATCTAGGTGCCCATTGGTAACTGGATCAAAAGACCCTGGATAAATTGCCGACCTCATAGTACGCGTGCATGTTTTGTTAGTTGCTCATAGAAGTCCAATCTTTTGAGTGATTAGAGATTTAACAATTTTGACTCGTGTGAGAAAGATGCATACCAACCATAAGCTATCGTGAATCTTCCTAATTTGCTTACGTTTTCCCGGGTGCCTATCCTCTTCCTTGTTGTCGGGTTCCTCTACCTGCCATTCCAAGGTGCCGCAACCATAGCGCTGCTTTTCTTCGTCCTCGGCGCATTGACGGATTGGGCGGACGGCTACTACGCCAGAAAGATGGGCCTGGTTTCCGATTTCGGGAAACTGATGGATGCGCTAACGGATAAAATATTTGTTTTAGGGTTGTTTATCTTGTTGCTGGTCAGGGAAGAGCTTGGAATTTGGGCATTACCTCTCTTACTTTTGATTCTCTGCAGGGAATTTCTCATTACCGGACTTCGCTTGATAGCCGCTAGTACGGGCACCGTGCTCGCCGCAGAAAAATCCGGCAAGTACAAGACGATTGCACAGATGCTCAGTTTGTCGCTTTTATTTCTAGCCTTAGCCCTGCGCGAAGACTTTTTATTTTTACCGGATATCTTGTCGATCCGTTTGCAATTTGCCGGGCAGGTCTTGTTTATACTCGCAGCTATGCTGACAATCGCTTCGGGTGCACAATATATGATTAAGTACCGAGAGCTTTTCTCTGGAAAGGGTGGCTCTGCCAAATGAGCCTGAGACCTCTAGATTTTACCTCCTATTCTTTATCATGATGCGCTTTCGATTCTTTTGGTCACGTTTTCTTCCGGATGAGATCGTCATCGGGTTGGCGACGCTTGGGCCGCTTGGGCGATTTGGTCGCGCGCCGGGTACGATTGGCAGTATCGCCGGATTGGGCTTCTATGCGGTATTTTTTCATAAACTAGGGCCAATCAGCTTCATATTTTTTACTGCTCTAGCGGCTTACTTTGCCATGGGGATCTGCGATGAGGCAGAACGTCGGCTTGGGGCACGAGATCCCGGAATGATTGTGCTCGATGAATTTGTCGCGATGCCAATTGTCTTTTTCGGAATGGGCGGAACCAACGGGATTATTGCATCCTATGCGGGTTGGCCGATCCTTATGGCCGGATTCGGTCTTTTTCGTTTTTTTGATATCTTGAAGCCATTTGGCATCGCCCGCCTACAAAATCTTTCCGGGGGCATTGGGTGTGTTATCGATGACTTAGCTGCCGCCTTAGCGGCTTGCGTTTGCTTGCATGTATTCCTCCACTACGCACCTCTTGGATGAAATTTCTCGAATCACTTGAAAAACGTTTTGGCCATTTAGCACTGCCCAATGTCGTCTTGGGCTTAGTCATCGCTCAATTGATCGTGTACGCGTTAATGTTGAGTGGCTGGTTGTCCATTAGGGAGCTCGTTCTGGACCCGGATCTAATCGTTAAAGGAAACCAGTACTGGCGCTTAATTACTTTTATTGTTTGTCCACCCTATATCGCGCAGGGTGCCTTCGATGCCTTATTTCTTGGGCTTTTTTGGTACATCTTCTGGATGATGAGCCAAACTTTAGAAAACCAGTGGGGGGTATTTCGCTTTAATTTGTACTTGCTTGCGGGTGTGCTCTTTACCGTCTTGGGCACTTTCATCGGCTACTTTATTGCCCCGGAACAGGCAATCTACGTCTCCCCACGTTTTCTCTACACGAGTGTCTTTCTGGCATTTGCTGTACTTAATCCGAATATCGAGTTTCACATATTTTTTGTCCTACCGGTTAAGGTCAAGTGGTTGGCATGGATCGTCGGTATATTTGCTGTATTGGGAATCGTAGTACAGCCGACGATGGGTGGCAAACTGGCTGCTATTGGTCCCTTTGTTAACTTCTTGCTGTTTTTTCGGTCACAATTGGTGGAGTCTGTTCAATCCGGACGCAGGCGTGCCAAGCATACTGCAAAAGTACAGGCGGCTAAAGAAGAGCCGTTTCACATATGTACACAATGCGGTGCCACGGATCGATCGCACCCGGAACGAATCTTTCGTTACAAGGAGGCGGAAGGGGTACCGGTCGGCATATGCGATGCTTGCAGAGGACCGGAGTAATCTGCAATTGCCTCGTCCATACTGAGTAATGTCTGCCGACAGAGGAAATCGATTTCATCAGGCTGAATAATCAGTGGAGGGACGAGCAGCAGACTGTTTCCAAGCGGTCGCAAGAGTAAGCCGTTCTTTCTCGCAGCGAGACAAATTCGCCAGCCCATGCGGGCTGACTCCGGCCATGCCTTGGCACCGGCTATCGGTTGGAGGTCAATGGTCGCGGAGAGTCCATATTGACGGACTTCGCTTACGTTTGGATGACCGTTAAAGCTTTCCGACAAAGCCTGACCAAAAACCTTAATGGTTTTGTCCAGTTGACCAGACCTGATTAATTCCTGCAGTTTCTCGAGGTTCTTCAACGCAACCGAGCAGGCAAGGGGATTGGCCGTAAAAGTATGACCGTGAAAAAAGGTTCGGTCGTCTTCCCACTTACCGAGGAATGCGCTGTAGATTGCTTCCCGCACCAAAGTCGCTGCCATAGGTAGATATCCCGCGCCAATTCCTTTACCCAGGCATAAAAAATCCGGTTCAACGGATTCCTCTGTACAGGTGTACAAGGCGCCCAGTCGACCAAAGGCGACAAAGACCTCATCCAGAATGAGATGAATCCCAAAGCGGCGGCAGATTTGTTCGACCGATTTGAGAAAACCCGGCGGTTGTTGCACCATTCCGGCTGCGCCCTGTACAAAGGGTTCGAGCACGAGGCAAGCGACACTGTCTGCCTCCATCTGCAAATATCTTTCCAAACATTGCAGGCTCTGTGTGGCATCCTCCTCTAAGATTTTACCGGCTAGTCGGTGACAACGCGGAGCGGGAAAGTGCCAGTTTTCCGGGAACCACTCGGAAAAGCGCTCATGGAAACGTCCTGAAGAGCCGGCGGCCATGGTGCCTACGGTATCTCCGTGGTAACCGCCCTCCATTCCAATAATCCGTTTTCTCTGGGGCTGGTCTGTTAACTGCCAGTACTGATAAGAAAGCTTTAAAGCGATCTCGATAGCATTGGAGCCGTTATCGGAAAAGAAGGCTCGCTGTAATGGCTCGGGTGCCAGTTCGGTCAAACGGTGGGCTAGTTCCGCAGCCAGTGGATGGCTTAAGCCAAGATAGGTGCTGTGGGCCACTTTACCTAATTGATCCTGCAAGGCGGCATTCAGGTCCGGATCGTTGTGCCCGAAGGTATTCGTCCAGATCGAAGCATTGCTGTCGAGGTATCGATTGCCCTCTGTATCCCAGAGCCAACAACCTTCGCCTCGCTCCACCTGCAGAAGCGGCCAAGAGCAGTATTCCTGCATCTGGCTAAACGGGTGCCAGGAGTGTTCCAGATCCCATTGATTGTATGCTTCCTTGGCGGACATGGTTGACTTCTAAGACAGGAATACGCTCCCAGACAATTCCTTTCATCAATCGAAAGTTATGACTGTTCGTTTAAATGGTATAAAATGACGTCCATTTCGTGCTTTCGGATTGATCTATTCGTAGGCAACGACAGGGTGAAACTCTTGTTCGTACTTCCCTTATTTTTACGTTAAGATGGCTACAGGTTTACTCTTCTCCGGGCAAGGTGCCCAGCATGTTGGTATGGGGCGCTCGCTCTACGAAAACTCGGAAGTTGCGCGGGCACTCTATGACGAAGCCAACGAGGTACTGGGTTGGGATCTTAAAACACTCTGTTTTGATGGTCCGGATGAAGCGTTAACCGAAACCAGAGCCTGCCAGCCAGCTTTATATATACATGGTTACGCGCTCTTTCGCATCCTCCAGACAAATGGAAAACTCGATAATCTGGTCTCTGCCTGCGGGCTGAGTCTTGGTGAATTAACCGCACTGGCTGCGGCTGGTGTCTATGATTTTGCCACCGGCTTGCGCCTTGTTGCTGAACGAGGTCGTCTAATGCAGATCGCCTGTGATCGCACCCAAGGTGGCATGGCCAGTGTCATTGGCGGACAACCCGAAGCGGTCGAAGCACTCTGCGAAGAGTTTACAATCCAAATCGCGAATTACAATTGCCCCGGACAGATCGTTATCTCGGGTGAAGAAGAACGCGTACTCGATGCCGTGGCCAACTCCAGAGATCGTGGATTTAAGCTAGTCAAGCCACTCAAAGTCGCGGGTGCTTATCATAGCCGCCTGATGGAATCTGCCCGCGAAGCCTTTTCTGAATACATCCGTGGTTTCGAATTCTCAAAACCAGAAATCGCAGTCTATACCAATGTTACCGGGCAGGGGGTTTCTGATCCGGAAGCGATCCGCGATGCACTCGTCAATCAAGTCGTATCCTCTGTGCGCTTTGAGGACTGCCTGCGCAATGCGGCCATAGAAAATACTGTAGAAAACTTTTTTGAGTGCGGTCCCGGAAAGATTCTGACCGGTCTCGCTCGACGAACCGACAAGGCAATCAGCGTAACCCCGGTTTCCGAGTTCGATGAGATTCCAAGCTAACATCGTTGGAATCCATTGCGGATAAACAGCTGAATGATCGATACCCTTTGAATAGGGTTGAATTTTCCCATCTGCTTGCGATGGTTGCGCGTTTCCTTCCTCACTCATGCCGGATCTGAACCATACCCGTAATTACTGCATCATTGCACACGTCGACCACGGCAAGACCACATTGTCCGACCGTATTCTGGAACTGACGCGTACGGTCGAAATGCGGGAGATGAAAGACCAACTGCTCGACTCGATGGATTTGGAAAGGGAGCGGGGTATTACAATTAAGAGTCATCCGGTATCGATGATTTACAAAGCACAGGACGGGAAGGACTATACTTTCAACCTGATCGATACTCCGGGTCACGTAGACTTTTCTTATGAGGTATCGCGTAGCTTGGCGGCCTGCGAAGGTGCAATGCTCCTGATTGATGCCGCTCAGGGGATCGAGGCGCAAACTGTTGCCAACGCGCATCTGGCAATTGAGCAAGGTTTGGAGATCATTCCGGTGATTAATAAAGTGGACCTGCCAGGCGCGGATATACCTGCGATCCAGCAGCAATTGGAAGATGTTTTGGCCATTCCTGCCGATGAAGCCGTACTGACTAGTGGCAAGACGGGGATCGGAGTGGGGGACCTCATGGAAGCCGCCGTCGCCCGTGTTCCGAAGCCGAGATGGGCGGATGCCGACGGCTTGCGCGTTTTGATTTTTGATTGCGTGTACGATGCCTTCAAGGGCGTGATTTGTTATGTGCGCGTATTTTCCGGATCGGTTAAAAACGGTGATGGTATTCTGACGATGAGTGATGGGATGAAAGCACAGGTCAAGGAGGTCGGAAAATTCTCCCCGGAAATGACCAAACAGGACATGCTCAGCGCGGGTGATGTTGGCTATATCGTGACAAATATACGCGACGTCGCGGAAATCAAACTGGGCGACACCATTACCTTAGCGAATAAACCGGCTACAGAAATGTTGCCCGGTTACAAGGAAGTCAGCCCGATGGTCTTTAGCGGAATCTACCCGATCGACACAAACGACTACAACAAGCTGAAGGCTTCGATGGGGAAGTTACGCTTAAATGATGCAGCTTTTATATATCAGTCAGAAAACTCGGTTGCACTGGGCTTTGGTTTTCGCTGCGGATTCCTCGGACTTCTCCATATGGAAATCATCCAGGAGCGAATTCGTCGCGAGTACGATCTGGATGTCATTTCGACTTATCCCAGCGTAGTTTATCAGGTGCATCGTACCGATAAGGAAATGATCGAGGTTCACAATCCGGTACATCTTCCTGATCCGGCAGAAATCGATTATATTGATGAGCCGATGATTCGCGCCTCGATCCACATACCAAGTGGTTCGATTGGCGATGTGCTCGCCTTGATGAGTGAGAAGCGCGGCCTCTGCGAGCATACAGAAACGATCGACGACAGTCGTGTCATGCTGGTTTGCCGACTTCCGCTCAATGAGATCCTAGTCGATTTCAATGACCGTCTAAAGAGCATCACCCATGGCTATGGCTCAATGGATTATGAGATGGACGGGTACGAACAAGGAAAACTCTGCCGCCTCGACATCTTGGTCAATCAGGAGCAGGTCGATGCGTTTTCCTCAATTGTGCATGTCGACAAAGCGGAAGGACGGGGCAGGGCGCTTTGCTCCCGACTGAAGGAGATTCTTCCCCGGCAAATGTTCAAGATCGCGATTCAGGCAGCGATAGGTGGAAAAGTAGTGGCGCGTGAAACGATTAGCGCCTTGCGTAAAGATGTCACTGCCAAGTGTTACGGCGGTGATATATCGCGTAAGCGCAAACTTCTGGAAAAGCAGAAAGAGGGCAAAAAACGGATGAAAAACATTGGCAGCGTGTCGATTCCACAAGATGCTTTCATTAAGATTCTTAAAAC